>MPMA02011547.1_pt1 | contig 15015 bp, 19 predicted proteins | sample 1617361 | NCBI WGS metagenome assembly MPMA02 (sample SAMN05944807, study PRJNA350692) | marine metagenome | biome: marine; feature: ODZ; material: water; isolation source: 180 m water sample filtered on 0.2 um supor filter | place: Pacific Ocean | collected 2012-04-08 | depth 180m m | reverse complement strand
TTATATATGTATATATTTGAGGTTTTAATATTATGGAATACAAATTAACATCAGTAAAAGTTTTAAGGGACTTATACAAAAAATTTAAAAGTTGTAATTTAGATGATGAATTTACACTACAAAAATTAGTAAATCGTTCAATGGATTTATATTTGTTAGATGACACATTTAAAGATCAAATTCAAGGTTGGAAGAATTTGAAACCGAGTGGGAGTAGATTATGAAGAATACTGGAAGCCTGCCAAATAATAAAAATGTTGAAAGGTTGCTAACGGATATACATAGAATATTGATTAGAATGGAAGAGCGTTTGAATGTTATAGAAAAAAGTGTTAAAAAAGAAGAAACTACAAAACAATTATTAAACGATTAGTGAGGTTATATGGCTAAGAAAAAGATTTTATTACTTTCAGATGATTTGAGAATGTCATCTGGTGTTGGAACTATGTCTAAAGAATTTGTACTTGGTACACTACACCATTATGATTGGGCACAGATTGGTGGAGCTATTAAACATCCAGAAGACGGTAAAGTTGTTGATATGAATGATTCAATAAGAAAGGAAACTGGAATAGAAGATGCTAATCTTACTATTTATCCAATAAATGGTTATGGAAACCCAGACATACTTCGTGCTGTATTAGTTAGAGAAAGTCCTGATGCTATTCTTCATTATACAGACCCAAGATTTTGGAGATGGTTATATGAAATGGAACATGAAATTCGACAGGAAATACCGATTTTTTATTATAATATATGGGATGATTGGCCTGCCCCCAAATATAATGAATTTTTTTATGAGTCGTGTGATTTAATTATGAATATTTCTAAACAGAGTTATGCTATTGTGAAGGATGTTTGGACAAAAAATCCGCCTGAAGATTGGCAAGTGACATATATTCCACATGGTATAAATGAAGATGTATTTTATCCTATTAGTATTTTTGATAATGAGTATAAAAATGTACAGTCGTTTAGAAAACAATTAACTGATGATGATATAGAATTTGTATTATTATATAACAGTCGTAATATTAGAAGAAAATCACCTGGCGATGTAATTTTAGCATTTAAAACATTTTGTGATACGTTATCAAAAGAGAAATCTGATAAATGTGCATTAGTTATGCATACTCAACCAATAGATGAAAATGGGACTGATTTACCTGCGTTTGTAAACGCTCTTTGTCCGTATAAGGTTTATTTTTCAGATAAAAAATTTGAACCGAAGGATATGAATTATTTGTACAATATGGCAGATGTAACTATTAATTTAGCGTCTAATGAAGGTTTTGGGTTGGGTACGTGTGAATCATTAATGACAGGGACACCAATTATTGTAAATGTTACAGGTGGATTACAAGACCAATGTGGGTTTGTATTTAGAAATTGGGCTTCAGATGGATCTGGTTGTAGTGAAAAGTTTTTAACTGTAGATGATTATTTAGAAATAAAATCATTACATGATGATAGAAAATGGAAAGATAATAGAGATTTGGGCTGGGGTGACTGGGTAAAACCAGTGTGGCCTTCAAATAGGTCATGTGTTGGTTCAGTTCCAACACCATATATTTTTGATGATAGATGTAGATTTGATGATGCGGCAGTTCTTATTAAAGAGTGGTATGATGTGGGTGATGATAAACGAAGAGAATGTGGAGAAGTTGGATATAATTTTGTAAAAAGTAAGGATTCTATGATGACTGCTAAAATGATGTGTCAAAATTTTATTGACCATATGGATGTAGGATTTAATAATTGGAAACCAAAAAAACGTTATAGTATGTATAAAACATAGGAGTTATAATGAGTGATAAACCATTATGTTTAGTTACTGCACCAATAGCAACAAGAAGTGGTTATGGTGCACACAGTAGAGATATAGTTAGATCTTTAGTGAAATTAGATAAGTATGATGTAAAAATTTATGCAGTTCGTTGGGGAAATACACCACAAAATGCATTAAATATTGAAGATCCCAATGATAAAATTATTATTGACAGAATGTTATCAGATCCTAATTTACCAAAACAACCTGATTTACATATTCATATAGTTATACCGAATGAGTTTCAACCAATGGGTAAATATAATATTGGTATTACAGCAGGAATTGAAACTACTGTATGTCCACCGCGATGGGTTGAGGGTATGAATAGAATGGATTTAAATATTGTTCCTTCTAAATTTGTAAAACAAATTATGTCTTCTGTAGCATTTGATAGAGTGGATGAAAAGACTAATCAAAAAACTGGAGAATTGAAAAATGAAAAACCAGTTGAAGTTTTATTTGAAGGTGTTGATAGAAATATTTTCAAAAAGACTACTGAATTTACAAAAGAGTTAGTTGAAGAATTTAAAAATATTGATGAAAATTTTTGTTTTTTATATGTTGGTCATTGGTTACAAGGAAATATGGGTGAAGACAGAAAAGATACTGGAATGTTAATTAAAGTTTTTTGTGAAACTTTTAAAAATATGAAAAAACAACCAGCATTAATTTTAAAAACAAGTGGAGCAACATTTTCTATATTAGATAGAGAAGATATGTTAAAAAAGATTGAAAGTATAAAAGACCAGGTTAAAGGGAATTTACCTAATATTTATTTATTACACGGAGATTTTACTGATGAAGAGATGAATGAGTTATATCATCATCCTAAAGTAAAAGTTCACGTTAATATAACTCATGGTGAAGGATTTGGTAGACCTTTACTTGAAGCAACAATATCAAGTAAACCAATAATTGCTTCGAATTGGAGCGGCCATGTAGATTTTTTACCTAAAGATACTGCTATTTTATTGAATGGTAATTTACAACAAGTACCAAGAAATTCTTTTCCAAAAGAAATGTGGGTTGAAGGAGCACAATGGTTTACAGTAAATTATAATGACGCCTCTAAGGTTTTAAAAAGTGTTCACAAGAATTATAAACAATTTACTTTGAGAGCTAAAAAATTAGCAATTGTGAATAAGTCAAGATTTTCATTGGATGCTATGACAAAAGAATTTGGTAAAATATTGGATAAATATGTACCAGAGTTTCCAAAAGAAGTTGAACTTAAATTACCTAAATTAAAGAAAACAAGTTCAGCAAATATTCCAAAAATTAAATTACCTAAATTAAAAAAGGTGTAACGTGGAACGTGTAATAGATTGTCCAGTATGTTTTGATGTTGATAGATGTTTTGAGGAAATACAAGAAGATTATAGTTCTTTTTTGTGTTTTAATTGTGGTTTTATGAGTGATTCTCGTTATGAAGTAGGTAGTTTACAATTAACTGATAATCTTAAAAAATCACCTAAACTTGTACAAGATTTAAAAATTAAAGATAAGAAACGCGATATTATATGGTTTCCTTCAGTAATTAATATGGGAACGCGTGGTATAATTTTTCCAGAAGGTACACCTGAAATTTGGAGTTGGAGATATGCTACTGTTATTGAAATTCCAGAAGAAGAACGTTATAAATATGATAATTATGATAGAAGACTTGATGTTGAAAATGCAAAAGTATATGGACAATATGAATTTTTGGAGGCGTGTCAGGATATGGGAATAACAAAAGATATCAGAAATCAGTTGGGTTTATAATGGCAAGAATAGGGACTTCTTGGAGTAGAATACAACCTGGAGATATTATTACATTTAACTATAAAAGTAAAAAAACAGGTAAAACAAGACTTCAAACTATTTTAGTTTTAAATCCTAAGTGGTATATTACAGTAGAGGGTGAAAGACATTTCACACTAATTGGTTTAAAATTAGCAGAGCAAAGAGTTCGTACAATTAAGGAAGCGGCCAAGGTAGTAACACAAATATTTAATAAGTTAGGAAGTATAGTACCAATAGATGTAAAAAAAGATATATATAGAATTGAAATGAAAAAATCTGATTTGTTTTGGGGGGGTACTAAACGAAATGTTTATAGAAGAATACGATATCTTTTAGGTAAAGAACCAGTTTATAGGACATATGATTGGGAAATTGCTCGTAAGAGTGCAGTATTTTATGAATCATTACCACTTCCAGAAAGTGTTAAAAGACAAGTACTTGGAAACATAACACCCACGGGAGAAAGAGAATAGAGATATAAATGAAAATAAGTTATACGGTTACAGCTCACAATGAATTTGAAGAACTTCAAAAGTTAATTCCAATATTATTAAAATATAAACAATCACAAGATGAAATTATTGTTGTAGATGATAATTCAGATAAAGAATTAGTTGAATACTTAGATAAGTTATTTGAAGTTGGTTCTATTCAATCGTGGTATACTCATGAGTTAAATAAACATTTTGGAGAACATAAGAATTATGCAATAGAAAATGCTACAGGAGATTTTATTTTTCATTTGGATGCAGATGAATATCCACATCAAAGTTTAATAGAACAAATTCATTCAATTATAGAAATGAATGACGTAGAATTAATTTGGATTCCAAGAGTAAATACTGTTAAAGGTATTACTGATGAACATTGTGCTAAATGGGGTTGGAGAATAACAGATAAAGGTTGGATAAATTATCCTGATTATCAAGCTCGAGTTTTTAAAAGAGATGATAAGATAAGGTGGATAAAACCAGTACACGAAGTTATAACTGGTGCTACAACATATGCACATTTACCACCAGTTGAAGAGTTATCCTTGTATCATCCAAAAACAATTGAGAAACAAGAAAAACAAAATAAACTTTATATGGAATTATAAATGAGATATCAATTAAGGACACCTGGAATAACAAATTTAGAATCTGAAGGAACTGTAGAAGATAGTTTTTTAAATTTTATGGTTTTTGTAAAAACAGATTATGGTGAATCTGGTATAGAATTAAGAGAAGGTGATACAGATTATAGTAAGATGGAAAAAACTTATAATTTGATTAAATGTCAGATACATAATAGTTTAGATTTGGGTTGGAAACCAGAAGATATTATAATAGCTACTAATTTTGAATTTGAATATATGGGAGTTAGTATGCATATAGTTGAAGATATCTGTGATTATTCTCAATTTTATCATAAACAATATGCGGCTTTAGAATTATTAAATAAAGAAATATTGAATAAAAATTTTTGGTATCATGATTTAGATGCATTTCAATTAAAAGAATTTAAGTTTCCAAATTTTAGTGGTGATTGGGGAACGTGTGTATATCCAGGTGGAGATGGTCATTCCTGTCAATGTGGTGTTATTTATTTGAAAATTACATCTAAAGATATGTTTGAATATTTAGTTGATATGATGAAGAGAAAGGTTTTACAAACTCATGATGATGAGGTTGTGATAAGAAATCATCTTAAACTTAATCCAACTTATAATTGGAGAGTTTCAGTTTTAAATACTCGGTATAATATGGGTATGACTGGTTTTAATGAAAGATATGATGGTGCAACAAAACCTATAAATGTAGTTCACTTTTCACCTGATAAAGAAAAGGATTGGAATTTTATGGTCGAAGGGAGTACTCAATTGGGCGTTAAGGTTGTAGATGACCGTCTTTTAGATATATTAAATAAGTACAGCGTCAAATATGATAAATAAGTTATTTTGTTTAGGAATTTCAAAAACAGGAACTAAATCTTTTGTAGTAGCGTCAAAAGAGTTAGGATTTAATGCATGTCATAATGGTGGAAGACCATTAGATCCTGATTTATTAAATGAGTATAATTCTTTTGCAGATTCAAATACTTGTTGGTTTGGTTTTAAAGAGTTAGATGAAAAGTTTCCGAATAGTAAATTTGTTTTGACTTTGAGAGATAAAGATGCTTGGGTAACGAGAATTTTAGAGTGGTATAATCCTAAATATAAAATAAGTTATATAAAGTGGCATAAATATGGAAATTATTATCCAGAACGAGTGGATACTCTTGGAGAATTAGAGTATTTTTATGAACAATATCAAAATGATATTTACAAATATTTTGAAGATAAAAAATATAAATTTATGGCTCACAATGTTTTTAATGGAGATGGTTATGAAAAACTTTGTAATTTTTTAGAAATGAAAATTCCAAATAAAGAATATCCAAGATTAAAGAATGAGAAAATTTAGTATGTTTTCTTATATAGAATATGAAAATATTATAAGTTTGGTAAAAATGAATTTACCCATAATGGATTTTTCAGATATTACCGATGAGACTGAAAAATTTTGTGTTTTAAGACATGATATTGAATTTTCAATTGATAGAGCACTTAAAATAGCAGAAATAGAAAAATCTTTAGGAATAAGTTCTACATATACTGTTCAATTAAGAAATAATACGTATAATGCATTATCACAAAAAAATATAGATATTATAAGAAAAATTAATAATATGGGTCATAAAATTGGATTACATCAAAATCCGCCCATGATGAATGATGAAAAGTTAATTAAATATATTTTAAAAGATATTAAAACATTAGAACATTATTATGGTTTTAAGGTTGATAGATATGCGTTTCATAGATGTGGTAGTAATCCAGAAATTCTTAAAAGGTATGTAGAAATTCCAAATAAAATTAATTGTTATGATAAAAAGTTTTTTCATTATTTTAAAGGAGACACTCCTAAAAAATTAAGAGTTTATTATTTAGCTGATTCAAATCATAAGTGGAAATATGGGCATCCTTTAGAATTAAATTTCAATAAGGTTAATAAAATACAATTATTAACACATCCTTATTCTTGGACAGAAGATGGCTTTGATAATTATAGTAATTATCTTACTTTAATTAGAGAAAGAAAAGTAGAATTAGTGGAATCAATGGATACAGAAACAAGGACATTTCCTAAAGAATTATTGTTATGAGTGTTCCAAAAAATATTATATTTTTAGTAGCTTATAAAAATCCAACTTTTGCAGAAAAATATGGTGGGTTTGATTGGATGGATTATGCGATAAAAAGTTGGACACATTGGTGTAGAGGAAATAATGCAGAATTGGTTATTTATGATAATCCTTCAGTAGATATAGATGATATAAGAATTACTTGGCAAAGATGGTTTGATGTTTTTGATTTTATTGAATCGAAGGGGATAAATTATGATAAAATTTTTATGAATGATGCTAATTCTATTATTAGGTGGGATTCTCCTGATTTCCTTACTGAACATTGTACTGATACTATAAATGGTTGGAGAGATTCAGATAATTTAGCGTGGATTTATGATTCTGTTATGGGATATAAGAAGTTTTTTAATGATTTTAATTTTGATATTAGTAAATATGTAAATTCAAATATTATTTTTAATAAAAATCACAAGGATTTTTTCTTAAAGTTTGAGAAATTATATAGAGATAATACTGATAAGTTAATAGAGTTACAAGATAATATTGTAAAAAAAGGCACTGATCAAACACCATTAAATTATTTTTTACAAATGAATAATATGAAAATAAATTATTTACCTATGCAATTTAATGTAACACATCCACATAGAAAACAATTTATAGTGGGTAGTGAAACTGAATATTTTTTTTCTTATAATTGGCAATTAAATGAAGATAAAACACCATTTTTTATAAAGTATACAAATCATTGGAAATTTAGTGGGATGGCAAAAAATCTTAGATTGGCTTTAATGAAAACAACGTGGAATTTAATTAAGGAGAATTATAGAGAAGATGATGAAGAATTATTGAATAGTGTTAGACATAAAAATACTTACAAAGAATCAACAAGTCGTAAATTTAAAACAGATATTTTATATAATTTTTCAGATAAGAAATATAAAGAAATGACTGTGATAGAGTTTGGATGTTGTCAAGGAGATACAACTAAAATTTTGGGTGAAGTTTTTAAGAAGGTTATTGCTGTTGATAGAGATAAAGGGTATTTAGATATTGCTAAAACTAAGTGTATGGATTCTAAAAATATTGAATTTTTACAAATGGATATTTTACAAGATACTTGGAATTTTGAAAATATAGATGTTGTTTTTTGGGACGTACATCCTGGAAATGCAAATCAAGGGGATATTGAAAAACATTTAGATTTAGTTATTTCTTATTTTCCAAATTCGATTATAGTAGTTGATGATTATGGTTTTCCAGCAGGTAATAATAAATGGAAAAATGCTATAACAACTAAAGTTAGGGAAGATAAATTAGTAATAGATAAATTTATTGGAGAATATCCTGGAGTTGAAACCGCTGGTGGATGGACATTTAATGATAGAGAAGGAGTTATTCTTAAATTAAAATGAAAATTGCGTATACCATGAATGGGTTAGTTGGTGGATTATTTGGAAAACATTATAATGCTGATAATGGAGATGAGTCAACATTAGTTATAAAATATATTTCTAATAATTTTAGAAAATATATAACTTCCTCTAATGATGTTGATTTTTTTATTTTTAGTTGGCAAACTGATAAAGAAAAAGAATTTGAAGAATATTTTAAACCTAAAAAAATGGAATTAACACCACAAATTTATTTCAAATATCCAACTCATTTTATGGATGATATAGATAATAAAAGAATTCTTGCACATTATAGTAGATGGTATGGTTTTAAACGAGTTATGAAATTAAGAAAAGAATATGAGAAAGAAAATAATTTCAAATATGATTTGGTTATAAATGCAAGATTTGATATGTGTTGGAATAGTATTTTTAATTTTAATGAACTTGATAGTAATAAGGTACATTTAGCGGAAACAATTGATAGACAATACGGGTGGCCTAATTCGATATGTAAAAATGAATTGATAGATCATATTTATGCGATGAATACAGAAAATATGGATAAGTTTGCTACAATGTTTAATCATTTAGATGAGTATACAAGTCCAGGTCAATGTCCTCAACATGGTCGTATATCAAGTCATTTTTTGACAGTATGGCATTTAAGGAATTTGGGTTTGTTAAGTACTGATATGATTAAATTTTCTTTTAAAGATTGGCATGATGGTATGAATGAAAACGCGACATATGAAATTTTAAGATATAGAAATTTAACTGCTGAAAAAATTTTATTAGATTTGAAAGAGGAATAATTATATTTATGATTAAACCAAAAACAATTTTTTGTGATATAGATGGAACAATAACAAAATATCCATATACAAACGATTATGATTTAGATAGTGACATGAAACCACTTGAAGGAACAGTAAAAAAATTGTGGGAGTGGGATAAAGCAGGTCATGTTATTATATTAACAACTGGTAGAAAAGAAGGTCTAAGAGATTCTACAGTAAGTCAACTTAGACGAGCTGGTATAATTTATGATAAACTAATTATGGGTATTGGTGGTGGAACGAGAGTTTTAATAAATGATTTAAAACCTGATAGAGAAGGTGATACTGCTATAGTGATAAATTTAAAACGAGATGAGGGGATTGAAAATGTCAAAATATGATTATATAGATGATACTTGGGTAAGAGAAGCTCTTGAAGAATATAAAGATAAAATAGATAAGAATAAATCTCACAGATTGGATATCAGTTCTTATAGAGTAGAAAAGCCTTGGGGATATGAACTATGGTTAGAGTTAAATGAACATTATGCATATAAACTTATTCATATGAATGCAGGATATAAAAGTAGTTTACAATGGCATGAGAAGAAAGTTGAAACCAATTATGTAATTGAAGGTGAAGCTGAAGTTTTATTACAGAATGAAGATGGTGAAGTAGAATCACGAGTTTATAAAGTGGGGGAAGGTTGGTGTGTACCTTTAAGAACTAAACATAGGGTTATTGCAAAAACAGATTATACTGCACTTGAATGTTCTACCGCACATTTAAATGATTGTATTAGATTTGAAGATGATTCAGATAGAGGTAGTGGTAAAATAGAATTTGAACACGAGGGGAATTGATGAAAATTACTTTTTGTCCAAATTGTCAATCAACTGTTAAAGCATATTCTGATTATGGAGCTAATTATGTTGATTTATATTATTGTTACGAGTGTGATACAGAGTTAAATTATAATTTTAAATTTTGTATTTTAGCTGCAGGTGAAGGTACAAGAAATAATGATGTTGATGGATTACATAAAGCACTTTTACCTTTAGAAAATAAAGCTACTATTTCTCATATTATTGACAAATTAGATAAGTCTGTTGAAATTGTTATAGCCGTTGGTTATAAATCAGAACAAATTAAGTCTTATATGGATGAAGTACATTCAAATAGAAAAATAACTTATATTACTATTGATAATTATAACGAACCTGGTTCAGGCCCTGGTTATAGTTTGTTAAGTTGTAAAGATGAATTACAATGTCCATTTATTTTTACATCAGTTGATACTATTGTTAAAGAAGATACTCAGTTTAACTTCTTAGGTGAAAACTGGTTAGGTGTTTCTAATATTGATATTGATGATTCATTAAATTATTGTTTAGTACGTGGAAGTAAATATTTAGATACTTTGTATTATGGCACTGGTAATAGAGCATATATCGGAATGGCTGGAATTTGTGATTATAAAGAGTTTTGGAATAGTTTAGAAAATAGACAAATTGTAAAAGATGAATATCAGGTTATTCATGGGTTTGATGGATTAGAACATATTAAGTTAATAGATTTTACTTGGTACGATACAGGTAATAATAAATCTTATGCTGAAACTAAGAAATATTTTCCTAATGAGATTGTAGCAAATAAAAGTGATGAAGCGTTGTTTATTGATAATAATAAAGTAATAAAATATTTTAATGATTCTAATAGGGCTAAAATTAGAGTGGAGAGAGTAAAATATTTAAATAATACTTGTCCTAAAGTTACTAAATTAAATGATAATATGTATTCTTATGATTATATACAGGGACAATTATTATCGGATGTATATGATGAGGAAATTTTGAGTAAATTTTTTAATTATTTTAGTGAAAATTTGTTTAATCCAAACATATTATATGATCCTATAGAATTTGAAAAAAATTGTAAATTTATGTATGAAGATAAAACAAGGCATAGATTAGTTGAATTAGAAGGTAGTAAACTTGATTTAATAAAAAAAATAAATGGAGTAGAAGTAGAACCTATATATACTTTGTTAGATAAAATAGATTGGCAAAGTTTTTATGATAATGCTATTCCAACTTTATTTCACGGAGATTTACAACCAGAAAATATTATTTACACTTGGGAAAAAGAAGATAAATTTATATTAATAGATTGGAGAGACACTTTTGGTAAAAGTAAAAAAGTTGGTGATGCAAATTATGATTTGGCTAAATTATATCACGCAGTAATGATTAATGGTAAAAATATATTGAATGAATATTATGATTGTAAATATACTACTATAGAAGCTACTATTCATTTCAATGTTAAAAGTAATTTACTTTATTTTAAAGATATATTTAAACAATTTTGTATTAGTAATGGTTTTAATTGGAAAATTATTGAATTATTAGGAGTATTACAATATCTGAATATTTGTACTTTGTATAAACATTTTCATAAAGGTAGATATGGAGAATTTCTATTTTTATATGGAAAATTAATGTTAACTAAAAAACTGAATGAGAATTATAGGTGGCCCGAAGATTATGGAAAAGTTTGAATATACTTTACCTAAATTAATTGATTTATATAAGATTGAATCTAATACAGTTCTTAGAGGATTATCAACTTATTATATTGTTAATTTTGTTAAAATGATATTTGACGCATATGAAAATGAAAGAACTATATATGCGTGTGGTAATGGTGGTAATGTTGCGTCAGTTCAGAATTTAGTAGTGGATTTAAATATGCACCCATTTGTATCAGAAGATAAAAGTTCTAAAGGTAAAAATAGAAATCACTTTAAAGCTGTAAGTTTGTGTAGTGATCAAGCAGTGATTACAGGGATTACTAATGATTTAGGATATGATAAGATTTTTAAAGCACAATTAGAATATCAAGCAGAAGAGAATGATATTTTATTTGGAATGTCTGGTTCTGGTAATTCTGGTAATGTAGTAGAAGCACTGAAATATGGAAAATCTATTGGAATGAAAAATATATTAATGACACGAAGTGAAAATACTAAATGTGATGATTATGCTGATTTGGTTTTGAGATTAACAGGAACTTCAAAATTTCCAGGTCAAACTGGTGGTAATAATAATAACTTTCATTATGAAGATTGTATTTCAAAAGTTACTCATATGGCTGTAGGGTTGTTAAAGGAAAAAGTTCAAAATGAAAATTGACCCAAATGTATTAAGAAAAAAGGTTATAGATATGGTTCGTAATAAACAATCAGGTCATATTGGTGGTGCGTTTTCTATGGCAGAATTAACTTGTGTGTTGTATGAAGATTATGATATTGGTGGTAAAGACAAATTGATTTTATCTAAAGGGCACGCCGTTCCTATAATATATGCAGTATTACATGAGTTAGGTAAAATAACGGATGAAGAATTAGATTTGTTTAGAGAAATAGATTCACCATTACAAGGTCATCCAGTTAAAGACGCATTAAAACATTTGGATGCTACCACAGGTTCTTTGGGTCAAGGGTTAAGTATTGCTATTGGGCATTCACTTGGTAAAAATTTGAGGGGTGAAGACGGAACTGTATTTTGTGTATTGGGTGATGGGGAGTTACAAGAAGGACAAGTTTGGGAATCTTTGATATATTATCCTAAAACACGATTATCAAATTTAGTTTGTATTATTGATTGTAATGGGGGACAGAATGATGGATATTCAAAAGATGTTAGTATTATGTATGATAATTTACAAGAGAGAATATCTTCATTTGGATGGAGTTGTACAGTTGTAGATGGTCATGATATGGATACTATTAGATATGAAATGAGAGAGATAGGTAATGTTAAACATCATATGCCACAATGTATTATTTTAGATACTGTTAAAGGTAAAGGAGTTTCTTTTATGGAAGACCCAAGTTGGCATTGTAAAGTTCCTACTGATGAAGAGTATGAGATTGCTATGAAGGAATTAGGAGTTTAATATGAAAGCTACCAGAGACGCCTTTGGATATCAGTTACCAATAATGGGTGATAAGTATGATAATATTATTGCATTAGACGCAGATTTGGGTAAAGCTACTAAGATAGCCAGTTTTAAAGAATCACATCCAGATAGATTTTTTCAGATAGGTATAGCTGAAGCAAATATGATAGGAATAGCGTCAGGTTTATCTGAATATGGATATAAGGTTTTTTTGGCGTCCTTTGGTTCATTTATTACTGGGCGATATGATATTATAAGATGTAGTTTAGCGTATTCAAATCGACCCGTTGTTATAGTTGGTAGTCACGTTGGTATGGCTATTGGTAAAGATGGTGTTACTCAAATGGGATTAGAAGATGTTAGTATTATGAGAGCTTTACCAAATATGAAAATATTAAATCCAGCTACTTACACGGAAGCTGTTGAGGTTATAAAATATTTATGTAATACAGATTTAGATTCACCACACTATTTGAGATTAGGTAGACAACCAGTCGAAGATGTATTTGAGAATGGTTATGATTTTGAATTTGGAAAAGGTGTTGAAGTGATAGGTGGTAATGACATAACTATTTTTTCAACTGGTTGTGTTCTTTCAGATGTATTAGATTCAGCTCACACAATTGAAGAACAAACTGGTAAAAGTGTTAGGGTTATAAACATTCATACATTAAAACCAATTGATAAAGATATTATAATAAAGGCTTCAAAAGAAACTGATTTATTAGTTACTGTTGAAGACCACTCTATCATTGGTGGATTAGGTTCAGCTGTTTCAGAAGTATTGACAGAACATTGTCCTTCAAGATTAGTTAGGATAGGACTTAATGATGAGTTTCCAGAATCAGGTCCTCCAACAGATTTATATGAGAAATATGGTTTAAGTTCAAGTCAAATATCTACAAGGGTTATTGATGAATTGGGTAGATAAGGATACTGAAATATATTGTTCATTTGCTAAAACAGCTGGTAATACTGGTTGTCAAATGATGAACTCTGCTTTCTATTATCATGGACTAAATAAAATATATAAATCATTTTCAGTTAATGATATAGAAGATGCAGTTAAATCAGTTAAAACTTTAAACATAAAAGGTTTTGCTATTACAATGCCTTATAAGGTTGAAGTTCTTGATTATGTAGATGAGATGACAGATGAGGTGAGAGATATAGGAGCGGCGAATACTGTGATAAATGATGGTATTTTGAAAGCTCATAATACAGATTATTTAGCGGCTAAAGAAGTTCTTGTAGATTTTGTTGGTAGTAATTTATATATTCTGGGTAATGGTGGATATTCAAGGGCTGTTCAATCAGCAGCTAAATCACTTGGTATTGAATATGAACTTATTACAAGAAATAATTGGAATCTTAATATGAAAGATGGTGTAATTTATAATTGTACTCCACTTGAAAATTTAAGAGGTCACATTGATGAATCTAATAAATTGATTGATTGTATCGTATCAACTGGTACGGGAAAAAGACTAGCCACTATACAAGCATCACATCAGTATAAATTATATACTGGATTGGTGTTTCCATATGTTTAGTTATAATGAATATAGAAATATAATAAATTTAATTAGAACTCATTTACCTATAATTGATTTTGCTGACCTTAATGATGAAACGAAAGTTTATAAAAAGTTTTGTGTATTACGACACGACATAGAATTTTCTGTTGATAGGGCTTATGAATTGGCTAAAGTAGAAAAAGAACTTGGAGTTGTTTCAACTTATACAGTTCAAGTGAGGAATAATACTTATAATGCGTTATCTGAAAAGAATATAAATGCTGTAAAGGAGATTAAGAAGTTAGGGCATTACATAGGACTTCATCAAAATCCACCCAGAATGAGTAAAAGTGAGTTAGTAGATTATATTTTAAGAGACATTGAAACTTTAGAATATTGTTATGATTTTGAAATAGATAGATTTGCATTTCATAGGTGCGGCAGTAATCCTTATCTATTAGAATGGTATGTAGAAGTTCCAAATAAAATTAATTGTTATGATAGAAAATATTTTCACTACTTTTCTGGAAAAAGACCAGATGATTTAAGAGTGACTTATTTGGCAGATTCAAATCAT
>MPMA02073033.1_pt1 | contig 15016 bp, 13 predicted proteins | sample 1617361 | NCBI WGS metagenome assembly MPMA02 (sample SAMN05944807, study PRJNA350692) | marine metagenome | biome: marine; feature: ODZ; material: water; isolation source: 180 m water sample filtered on 0.2 um supor filter | place: Pacific Ocean | collected 2012-04-08 | depth 180m m | reverse complement strand
TTTTTTACCTAAAAAAAAACAAATTAAATTTTCTGTTAGTTGGTTAGAGGCTCATGCTTATGATAAAATACAAAATAATTTAAAAGTTTGGACCCATCCAGATTTAATAACTTGGTCAAAAGCTACATTAAAAAGTGTTCCAATTATTAATTATAAATCTGCCAAATCAGATAATAAATTGCTTCTTAAATGGCTTAAATCACTTCACCGTTATGGTTTTGCAAAAATGTCTGGATGTGGAAAAAAATCTGGGACTGTCAGAAAAATAGCTAAGCTTTTTGGGTATATCCGCGAAACTAACTATGGCAAATGGTTTGATGTAAAATTAAAATCAAATGCTATTAATTTAGCTTATACGAATCTAGCTTTAAAAGCTCACACAGATAATCCTTATAGAAATCCAGTTCCAACAATACAAATTCTTCATTGCTTAAAAAGCTCTACAAAAGGTGGTAACTCAATAGTTGTAGATGGTTTTAACGCTGCTTTTCGCCTAAAAAGAGAGAACAAAAAATATTTTAATTTACTTTCTAAATATTGTTCACGTTTTGAATTCAAAAGAAAAAAAAACGCTCATTTAAAGTCTCGTTTTCCAATGATTGCATTATCTCCTGATGGTGAACTCACAGCAATTCATTTTAATAATCGTTCGATAGCGCCTACTACAGATGTTCCATACAATGATATGGCTAATTATTACAAAGCTTACCGTAAATTTTCTAGTATCATTGATGATCCAGCTATGGCTTTTACATTTAAATTAAATCCAGGAGAATGTTTTATACTTGATAACACTAGAATTCTTCATGCAAGAACAGCTTATTCGGGTAGAGGAAGTAGATGGCTACAAGGATGTTATGCTGATAAAGACGGACTTTTATCGACTATTTCAATATTGTAATAATCTTTTTATTTTTTTGATTCCTTTATGATTTCACTTATAACTTGTTCTTTTTTATGACCCATAAGATGCACTCCTTTTACACCTTGTATATCACGAAAAGCTTCAATTAGCTCTATGCATATTTTTTTACTTTCTTCTTTTTGGTCTTCTGCGCCTTCTAGTCTCTTAATAATTTGATCTGGAACAACAACGCCAAATAAATTTTCATTCATCCATTTTGCGTTCTTAGCTGAAGCAAAAGGTCCAATTCCAATTATAAAATTTGTTTTTTCTAAAATTCCTTCATTTCCTAAAACTTTCATATATTTGCTTAATATTTTTGGATCAAAAACATATTGAGTTTGAAAAAAATCTACACCATTATTGATTTTGTTTAAAATTTTGCTTGAGTTTGGTTTGTCTTGAGTAGGAGCTTCTGTTCCACCTATAAATAATTTTGGAGCAGGATCAATTATTCTTCCAGAAGGAAATTTATTTTCTTTACGTATCATATTTGCAGTAGAAATTAATTTTAAACTATCAATATCATTTACAATTTTAGTTTCTGGTTGATCGCCATTTTTTGGATCATCGCCCCCTAAACAAAGTATATTATTTACACCTAAGGCTGATGCTCCCACCAAATCACCTTGTAAAGCTAAACGATTACGATCTCGCACAGTTAATTGTAATATTGGATCCATGTCATTCTGTGCAAGAATAATTGAAGCAGTTAAAGAAGACATATGTACATTAGCACGAGGGCTATCTGTAACATTAACAGCATCAGCAACTCCTTTTAATGGTATTACATTATTTAATAATGTTTCTTTGTCAGAAGCATCTGGTGGTGTTGTTTCTGCAGTATATATAAAAACCTTATCTAATAATTTTTGATGAAGTAAACTTTGAGTTTCCATTTAGTTATATGATCATTATTAACCGAAATTTTGTAATAAAGGAAAGGCATTTAAAATATAATAACCGAGTATTTGTAGTTTATTAGTTAAAATTAAAACTCCAGTAATAAGTAAAGTTATTCCACCAATTTTTGATACTAGCTTGGTATTTTTTTTAAAATTCCTAGAAAACACTAAAAATCTTTGTATTAAATAGCCTGATAAAATAAAAGGTATTGCTAAACCTAGTGAGTAAAAACTTAAAAGTATTATAGCTTTTAATATAGTGTCCTCAGTAGATGCTAATGCTAAAATTGACCCTAAAATTGGGCCTATACAGGGTGTCCATCCAAATCCAAATGCCATACCAACAATAAACGAAAACCAAATATTGCTTGATTTTTTTGTGTATATTTTTTTTTCTAAATTTAAAAAGTTAATATTGAATATACCAAGTAGCTGTAATGAAAATATAATTATAATTATTCCAGCAACTATTCTTAATTGTTGAGAATTTTGGAGTAATAACTTCCCAAGTATAGATGCTGTTGCTCCAAAAATAATAAATACAAATGAAAATCCTAAAGAAAATAATATTAATGGTAGTAAATTTATTTTTCTATTTTCTAACAATTCATTTAATGATTGTCCTGATACAAATGAAATATAACCAGGTATTAATGGTAAAACACACGGTGATAAAAAACTAATAAGTCCAGCACTAAATGCAATTAATAATTCAAACATGTTTTAATACTAAATGGTTTAGAAATTACACCTTTTATATTTGTATTGATATTAAATAAAGATCCGGAAAGATTATATTTTTTAATTTCATTTTTTTTCATTCCTTTTAATGCTGATGTTACAAAAATTTCATTTTTATTATTTCCACCAAATGTACAATTAGTAATATTTTTTGCTGGTAAATTGACCTTGTGTATTCTTTTTCCTTTCAAATTATAAACTGTAATACATGCTCCACCATAGTGACATATCCAAATATTCTTCCTACTATCTATAGTCATTCCATCGGGAGAACCTTCTTTTTTAGAAAATTTTTTAAACTTTGTTTTTTTTATTATTTTGAATTTTTTGTTTATTTTAATTTTAAAAATTGTCTTAATACCACTGTCAGTATGTAAAAAAGTGTCATTGTTAATAAATGCTGGTCCATTAGTTATATAATATTTTTTATCAACCTTATGAAGTATTAGTTTATTATCTAAACAATATAGTGATCCATTTTTAATTTTTCTCTCAGGATTATCCATTGTTCCAAACCAAAGTCTTCCTTTAGGATCTGTTTTACCATCATTTATTCTATTTAGCGGTTTATCATCTTCAATTTTGATTGATTTTAAAATTTTTCTACTCTTGATATTAATAATTCTTAATTCAGATTTTAAACCAAGTAAAAATTTGTTATTTTTTATATGTGAAAGAAAACCAATTTCTTTATCAATCTTGATAATTTTTTTTTTATTTGATTTTATATTTAATATTAAAATTCTTTTTTTTTTAATATCAACAAAGTAAATTGAATTATGCGAAGGTACCCACAAAGTCCCTTCACCCAATATTGTTTTGGCTCTCCAAATAGCTTTTGGTTTTGATGTTTTTATTATCAAATTATTCTGGCACTATTTTTGAGTTTTGTTCTCCTAAATTATCAATTGATAATCTAATTTTATCACCTGCTTTCAAAAATACCTGGGGTTTCATTCCCATGCCTACTCCTGGAGGTGTACCTGTGGTTATAATATCTCCAGCTTGTAGCGACATAAACTTACTAAGGTAAGATACTAAATAGTATACATTAAATATCATCGTTTTTGAGTTACCCGTTTGCATTCTTTTTCCATTTACATCTAAACTTAAATTTAAATTGTTAACATCAGAAATATCATCTTTTGTAACTAAATAAGGGCCAATTGGTCCAAAAGTATCGTGTGACTTTCCTTTTACCCACTGACCCATTTTTTCAATTTGCCAGTCTCTTTCACTAATATCGTTAACCAAACAATATCCCAATATATAATTTGACGCTTCATCTTCTGAAATATTTTTTAGATTTTTACCAATTACAATTCCTAATTCCACTTCCCAATCTAGTTTTTTTGAATCTTTTGATATTTCTATATCATCATTAGGTCCATTTATTGAGCTCGTTGCTTTCATAAATAGAATTGGTTCTGAAGGAGGTTTGGCTCCTGTTTCTGCTGCGTGATCTGAATAATTTAAACCAATAGCAACAAATTTTCCTGCTTTAGTTATACAAGATCCTATTCTTTCTGAAGTAGAAAGTTCTGGTAACATTTCAAAATTAATTTCATTTAATTTATTTATTGTTTCAAAGTTAAGATGATCGGGATCAAGATCATTTATGTAAGAACTGATATCTCTAATTTTACCATTCTTATCTAATACTGCGGGTTTTTCTTTTCCTTTTGCTCCTACTCTTAATAATTTCATTTTATCTCCTTAATAATTAAATTGACATTCCTCCATCTATAGAATGCGTTATTCCTGTTACAAAATCAGACTCGTCACTAGCTAGGTAAATTGCTAAAGTTGCAATCTCTTCAGCAGTTCCCAGTCTACCCATAGGTTGTCTTGATATAAAATCTTTTTTAGCTTGCTCTGGATTAGCTGCCGCTTGAACTCTACCTTCCCATGAAGGCGTATGAACTGTTCCAGGAGCTATTGCATTGCATCTAATATTATTTTTTAAAAAGTCAGATGCAATAGATTTAGTAAAACCTATTATTGCAGCTTTTGTAGTTCCATAGACAAACCTATTTGGTAGACCCTTTAAACTTGACGCAATAGAAGAAACATTAATAATACTTCCTTTGTTTTGTTTAATCATTTTTGGTAAAATTGACTTAGTCATAAAATACATAGACTTAATATTTACATCAAAAGAAAAATCCCAATCTTTTTCATCACATTCGAGAATAGTTCCATGATGAACAAATCCAACAGCATTAAATAAAACATCAATATTTTTTATTTGTGAACAATATTTTTCAACAGCTGTTTTGTTTGTGGAATCTAAATTATAAATTTCTATTTCTGAATATTCTTCTTTTAGAGTTTTTAAAGTTTTGTCATTAATGTCTGTGGCATAAACTTTAGCACCTTCATTATGAAATGCTATTGCAGTTGCTCTGCCAATTCCTTGTCCAGCTGCAGTTATTAAAACATTTTTATTTTCTAATCTTTTACTCATTTTTAATGCGAATGCCTTGGCATTCCTTTTGTTTTAGTTATATCTAAATACAAAGACTCTGTCTCTAAACAAGCACCTGTTTCTAACTGTCCAACCATACTCCTAGCAATTTCTTGCCATGGTGTTTGATTTTTTAATTGGGGTGTTTTAGTGTTTTTTCTTCTATTTTCTATTTCATTATCTGAAATTAATAGGTCAATTCTGCTATTATTTAAGTCTATTTTAATTTTATCACCGGTTTGTACTATCAATAAAGTCCCACCAATTGCAGATTCTGGAGATACATTAAGAATTGACGGGTTTTCAGAAGTGCCACTTTGTCTACCATCGCCAAGTGTTGGTAAAGTATTAATCCCTTTTTTTAAAAGTCTATCTGGCGGCTGCATATTAACAACTTCACCAGAGCCTGGATAACCTACCGGTCCACATCCTCTAATCATTAAAATTGAATTTTCATCAATTTTTAAATGCTCATCATTAATTCTTAATCGATAATCTTCCGGTCCTTCAAAAACTACAGCATTAGCTTCAAATACGTTCGGGTTTTTTTGGTTAGATAAATATCTTTTTCTAAATTCAGGACTTATTACAGAAGTTTTCATAACCGCAGAACTAAAAAAATTACTTTTCATCACTATAAAACCTGCATTTTTAACCAAAGGATTTTTAAATGATTTTATAACTTTTTGATCAACATCAATTTTGGTTTTTAGATTTTCTTCAACTGTCTTGCCAGTAACTGTCATAACTTTTTTATTTAATTTATTATTTTTTAATAATTCTTGCATTATAGCTGGAACTCCACCTGCTTTGAAAAAACTTTCCATTAAATATTCGCCACCTGGCTGGCAATTAACAAGTAATGGAATATCATGACCAAGTTTTTCCCAATTATCTATTCCAAAATCAATACCCATATGTCTTGCTATTGCAGTAAGATGTGGAGGACAATTGCTTGAAGCACCTATTGCACTAGCAACATAAATTGCATTTTCAAAAGCTTCTTTTGTCATAATTTTTGAGGGTGTAAGATCTTCGTGTACCATATCAACTATTCTTTTTCCGGTTTCAAAAGAAATATTTTCTCTTTCTTTATAAGGTGCCGGTATAATAGCTCCACCTGTTAATGACATTCCAAGTGCTTCAGCAATTGAATTCATTGATGATGCAGTTCCCATTGTATTACAGTGTCCAACACTTGGAGCTGAGGCTGCGGCCATGTCCATAAATTCATCATAATCAATTTCACCTTTTGCATGTAATTTTCTTGCTTCCCATATTATTGTACCTGAACCTGCTTTTTTTCCCTTGTAAGATCCATCTAGCATTGGCCCACCTGATAAAACAATTGAAGGAATATTTACAGTAGCGGCTGCCATTAAAGCTGCTGGAGTAGTTTTATCACATCCAGTTGTTAAAATAACTCCATCTATTGGATAACCATAAAGAACTTCTACCAAAGACAAGTATGATAAATTTCTATCTAAGGCAGCAGTTGGTCTTTTTCCAGTTTCTTGTATTGGGTGTGTTGGAAATTCCATTGGAACACCGCCAGCTATTATTATTCCATTTTTAATAGTTTTGCTAAGTTCTTGGAAATGTCTATTGCAAGGTGACAAATCACTACCTGATTGTGCAATTCCTATAATAGGTTTACCTGATTGAAGATCTTCTCTCTTTAAACCATAGTTAAGATATCTCTCTAAATATAAAGCTGTAAGACCTGGATCATTAGGATTATCAAACCACTCTTTGCTTCTCAAATCCTTTTTTTTCATGATGTAAAAAAACTATTATAACCAACCATTATCAACAACATAAGACTGATTTGTACATCCAGAAGATTGATCAGATGAGAAAAATAGAACCGCTTTTGCTATATCTGAAGGCATTAATCTCTTCTTAATACACTGCTTTTTCATCATATCTGCTTCAGATTCTGGTGTTAACCATTTTTCAATTTGCCTTTCAGTTATAGTCCATCCAGGAACAACAGAATTTACTCTTATATTATATTCTCCTAAATCTCTCGCAAAAGATCTTGTAAGACCTACTACTCCAGATTTTGCAGCAGTATAGGCTGCCATACCTCCTTGGCCGATCATCCATGAGGCAGATCCAATATTAACTATAACACCACCTTTGTTTTTAATCATAGCTTCTCTAACTGACTGTACTGTAAAAAAATAATGTCGAAGATTAATGTTTATTCTATCATTCCAGAATTCTTCGGTAACATCTTCAATATTATGTCGTTCATCGTTTGCTGCATTATTAATTAAAATTTCAATTGGTCCTTTTTCAGTAATTATTTTTGATATTACATTCTGAAGCTCTTTAATGTTTAACAAATCACATTTAATAAAATTAGGAATTGTTAATTTCTTATTTTTACATTCTAAGATTAATTTATTTGAAGATTCTTCATTAATATCGATAAAATAAACTTCAGCTTGTTGTTCGCAGAAATGCTCAACAAGAGAAGCTCCTATCCCAGATCCACCTCCAGTAATAAAAACTCTTTTATTTTCAAGATCAAAATATTTAACTTTCATTTAAATTCTTTCTTTTGAACTTTTGTCAAATAGAGATATATGACTTAAATCAAAATATAAACTCATTTCTTTATTCATTTGTATTTTGATTGTTGATGCAAATTTTGCTAAAATTTCTTGGTTAGAATAATTGAAAGTTACTATCTGTTCGTGTCCTATATATTCACTTAAATCAGCTCTAAGTTTAATTTCAAAATCATTCTCATTACTTTTTTTAAAATGAATATGTTCAGGTCTAATACCAAAATAAATTTCTTTATTATTAAATTCTATTTTCTTATCAAAATTATAATTATTCATTGGTATTTGAATACTATTATCTGAACCTTCTGCAACAAATGAAATTTTATTTGAATTCTGTACCAGATTACCTTTAATTAAATTCATTGATGGAGAACCAATAAAATCTGCAACAAATGTGTTGTTTGGCTTATTATAAATAATTTCTGGTGTATCATTTTGTTGAATAACACCGTGATTCATTATCGCTATTTTTGTCCCTAAGCTCATTGCTTCAGTTTGATCATGTGTAACATAAACAACTGTTGTTTTTAATGTTTGGTGTAGCTTTTTAATCTCACGTCTCATTTCTACTCTTAACTTGGCATCTAAATTCGATAATGGCTCGTCGAATAAAAATATTCTAGGCTCTCTAACTAGTGCCCTTCCTATTGCCACACGTTGTCTTTGACCTCCTGATAATTGTGAAGGTTTTCGATTTAATAATTCACCAACCTGCAAAAAAGTAGAAACTTTTTTAAGCTGCTCTTCAATTTTTTCTTTTGATGTTTTTGCCTGTTTAAGGCCAAAAACCATGTTTTCCTTAACATTCATTGATGGATACAAGGCATACGATTGAAAAACCATAGCAATATTTCTGTCTTTTGGTTCGACTTTGCTTACATTGTAATCATCAATATAAACATTACCCTCATTAATAGTTTCTAAACCAGCAATTATGTTTAATAGAGTTGATTTTCCGCATCCAGATGGTCCTAGAAGTACTAAAAAATTGCCCTCGTCAATCTCTAGATTGATTTTTTTTAAAACCTCTGTGCTACCAAAATTTTTTGATAAATCTTCAATTTTTAATGTTTTCATTATTATCCTTTCACTGCTCCTGAAGTTAGTCCTCTTATGAAGTATTTTCCTGCTAGCACATATACAATAAGTGTTGGGATGCCCGCTATAATTGCTGATGCCATATCAACATTATATTCTTTAACACTAGTGCTTGATAAAACCATATTATTCAAAGCTACTTGGATTGGAGCTGCCTTGCCAAAAGAAAAAGTGGCCCCAAATAAAAAGTCATTCCAAATTTGAGTAAATTGCCAAATTACTGTCACAACTATAATTGGTGCTGAAATAGGAAGTAGTATTTTAAAAAATATTTTAAAAAATCCTGCACCATCTATTCTGGCTGCTTTAATTAATTCATTAGGTATAGAAACATAATAGTTTCTAAAAAATAACGTAGTGAACGGTATTCCATAGACTATATGAACAACAACAAGTCCTAAAATAGAATTTGATATACCAAGAAAACCTAAAGTTCTTGCCATTGGAAGTAGTATTGCTTGAAAAGGTATAAAACAACCAAATAGCAAAAATAGAAATATCCAACTATCACCTTTAAAACGCCATTTTGTTAAAACATAACCTGTCATAGCTCCAATAAAAGTTGATACGACTACTGCAGGAACTACCATTTTAATTGAGTTCCAAAAATAAGGTCTCAAGAAAGTATCGCCAGCACCATAACCTCTTCCGCCCCACGCTACTGCCCATGATTTAAAATTTAATTCACCTGGCAACGTAAGGAGTGTGCCCTGTCTAATCTCTTCCATTGTTTTAAAAGAAGTTACAATCATAACGTATAAAGGAAATATAAAATAAGAAGCAAAAAGTATTAATATAAAATAAAGAAACCATCGTAATATCAAGTTTTTAACTTTAGACTGTTGTTCTAGTTGTTTATAAGATGCAATAGCGTTAACTGACATTTTCTCTCCTTAATTCAGAATAAAGATAAGGAATAATAACTGCTGCCACAGCCATAAACATCATCATTGCACTTGCAGCAGATAAACCTACTTGGCTTTTATGAAAAGCTGCTTGTGTCATAAATAGAGCTGGCATAGTTGTAGAAATGCCAGGCCCTCCTTGGGTGAGCGCAACTATTAAATCATAACTTTTAATTGATATATGTACCAAAATAACAAAACTAGTAAAAAATACCGGTCGCATCATGGGGATAAGTATTTTCCAATAAACAGTGAATAAATTTGCTCCATCAATTTTTGCTGCTTTAACAATTTCATCTTCAATAGATCTAAGTCCAGCAAGGAATAAAGCCATAACAAACCCTGAAGATTGCCAAACACCAGCAATAACTATGGTATAAATAGCCATATCTCTGTTAACCAGCCAGTCAAAAGTGAAATTTTCAAAGCCCATATCAATAAATAATTTTTGAATTCCTAAAGTTGGATTTAAAATCCATTTCCATGCAGTACCAGTAACAATAAATGATAGTGCCATTGGATAAAGATAAATAGTTCTAAGAACGCCTTCTGCTCTAATTTTTTGATCAAGGAATATAGCTAGAATAATACCTATTACGATACAAATTACTAAAAAAAGAACTGTAAAAATTAATAAATTATCTACGGCTATAAGCCATTTACGTGAAGCCCAAAGCTTAACATATTGACCAACGCCCCATAACTCATATTTTGGGAGAATTTTTGAATTTGTAAATGAGATATAAAAAGTCCAAAGGATAAAACCGTAAACAAACCAGCTAATTAAACCAACAGCTGGAGCTAATACAATTTTAGGTAAATTTTTTTCTAACCACTTAAACATAATAAAATTAAAATTAAAAAAAAGGCCACTCAATTAAATAAAGTGGCCTTTTTATAATATAACAACAATAAAATTATAATTACATAACAATAAGGAATGTAATTACATATTTGCTAAAACTGTATCAGCTAAAGCATTAGCAGCATCTACAGAAGACATATCGGAATTAAAATGTTCTGTAATTACATCTTGCAGAGCACTTTTTATCGTATTTCCTTGAGCCATACCGTGAGCAAAACTTGGAACTAAACCTCCTGATGCTCCTGCTGTTTTAATATCAGCGTTAGATGCTTTTGCACAATCATCAAATTCATCCATTGGTACATCTAGACGAGCTGGTATTGAACCTTTGTATAAGTTAAAAACTTTTTGAAAGTTTTTACCCATCATAAGTTTAGCCAATAATTTTTGACCTGCCACTTTGTCTGGATCATCAGTTTTATAAAAAATAAAACTATCTACGTTGTACAAGTATCCATTGTTTGATGGAGTTGGAACACACATATAATCCCAACCAGGTGATTTACCGGCTGCAGTAAATTCTCCTTTAGCCCAGTCTCCCATAATTTGAAAACCTGCTTTTCCTTCAATAACCATACCAGTTGCTACGTTCCAGTCTCTACCTGGACTACCTGGATCAGTATAACCTTGTAGTTTTACAAAACAGTTTTTGTAGTAATTGTTACCACCCACACCCATAGCTACTGCTTCAAATACTGTAGCATCTTGCCAAGGTTGACCACCATGTGCAAATGGAATAATTCCTGCTGCTTTTAATGTATCGGCTGCAGCATTCAATTCATCCCAAGTCGTAGGCATAGAAAGATTATTATTATCAAATACTTCTTTGTTAGCCCACATCCAATCTATTCTATGAATATTTACTGGAGCAGCACAATAAGGACCGCTATTGTTTTGACATTTGTGAACAGCAGCAATCATCGGATCTAATAAGCTATCCCATCCTTCAGCTTGTGCTATTGCATCAATATTATAAGGTGCTACTACTCCTTCTTGATCATATTCTTGAATTGTAGGACCTTTAATTTGAGAAGCTGATGGAGGATCGCCTGCTACTATTCTTGCTTTTAACGTAACATTAGCAGCATCTCCACCACCGCCTGTTACTGGCATATCTAACCACTCACCACCATTTGCGGCAAAGTCATCTTTTAATACTTTAAGTGCAGCTGCTTCACCTCCTGATGTCCACCAATGCAAAACCTCAATTTTTGGTCCCGCAAATGAAGTACTAGGAGCTAAAGCAAATACAATTAGAGCAATTAATATTTTCTTCATATTTCCCTCTTTGTTTTTTTAGTTAACTAAAAAATAATTATAGAAACATAAATTGCAAATTCATAATAAAAAATTTAAACACAACTTTTAATTGATTTTTATTTTTGTTAAATTAGTATTGATTTATCTAGAGAAATTTTAATCCTTTGATTTTGAAAATAATATTATTTGAAAAAATTTTAGTAATTTACTTTTCTTCCTAATCTTGCTGCTCCTCTAACTCCGCTTGCATCACCATATTTAGGTTTTAAAAATACACCTTCATATTCTTTACCAATAACAAATTTTTTTACCATAGACTCAATCTCGCTTAAAAAATCTATTTCATTAGAAACTCCACCTCCAAATACAAAACAATCAGGATCTATAATGTTAATTATTGTCGATAAAGACATTGCAAGGTTTAATTTAAAGTCATCAATAAATTTTTCAGCATCTAGATCATGTTTTCTATTCAATTCAAAAATCTCATTAGTTTTTAAATTTTTTTTATATTTTTTATTAAATCTTTTTGACAAAGCTAAACCTGATATAAAATTTTCAATTTCAGATTCTCGAAGATTGGTAACTGTCAAATTTTCTTTTTTTGCAGCAAAATAAGGAAGTTGATTATGTCCCCATTCGCCCGCAACTCCATTAGGTCCAGTTACAATTTTTCTATCAATTACAAGTCCACCGCCTGTTCCGGAGCCTAAAATAATTCCGTAAACTATTTTGTAATGCTTGCCCGACCCATCAATTGCTTCTGATAATGCAAAACAATTAGCATCATTTTCACAAAAAACTTCTTTTCCCAAAGCTTTTCTTAAATCATTTTGAAAAGGTTGTTTTTCTAACCAATAACAATTTGGTGCATTTTTTACTAATCCTGTTTGAGGTGAATGAATACCAGGATGACAAACGCCAACCGATAATTCAGTATTAAATTCTTTTTCTAATTTATTTACTAAATCTTTTATCGTTTGAACAGTTGCTACATACCCTTTTGGACAATCTATTCGTGATCTGTGACTTTCTTCACCGTTATCTTCGAGAATAACACTTTCAATTTTAGTAGCCCCCACATCAATTCCTATTTGCATAACTAATATGTTGCTCTTCCTCCACTTAAATCAAAAACTGCTGCAGTTGAAAAAGAATTTTCTTCACTCGCTAACCATGAAACTAAGGAAGCTAATTCTTCAACTTTGGCAAACCTATTTCTAGGTATTTTTGAAAGCATATAATCAATATGTTCTTGCGTCATTTGATCAAATATTCTAGTTTTAGCAGCAGCAGGAGTAACACAATTTACTGCAATATTTTTCAAAGCAAGTTCTTTGCCTAAAGATTTTGTTAGTCCAATAACTCCTGCTTTTGCCGTGCTATAAGCACTTGCATGATGATTTCCTTCTTTACCAGCAATAGAAGATATATTAACTATTCTTCCATAATTATTTTTAATCATATGAGGTACAATTGCTTTGCAACAATAAAAAACAGCATTTAAATTTAAATCGATTACTTTATTCCATTCATTTAATGGGTATTCAGCAACAGTTGTATTTATTCCTGCAATGCCAGCATTATTTATAAAAATATCTATTTTATGATATTTTTTTTCAACATCATTTAAATTCTTTTTTATTTCTTCAAAGCTTTTTACATCAACAATTTGATAAATACAGTTCTGTGAGTTTATTTTTTTTATTGCATTTTCTGCTGCTTCTTTATCCACGTCCCAAATTATTACTTTTGCCCCAGATTGAATAAATCTTTCAGTTATAGCAAGACCAAATCCTTGTGCTCCACCCGTAACAATTGCTACTCGATTTGATAAATTAAATTTAATCATTCTTAATTTTTTTTCTTTTTTTAAAATTGTAGAATAACTAACCTTTGATTCCTAAATGAGTATATTTAACATTTAGATAATCTTTGATTGCCATTGAGCCACCTTCTCTTCCATATCCTGTTTGTTTAATTCCACCAAAAGGTGCTTCAGCTATTGCTACGAAACCTGTATTAACCGCAACAGTTCCCGTTTCCATTAATTCAGATGCTTTATGGGCTTGTTCCATTGAATTAGTGCAAATATAACTGCAAAGACCGAGATCATTATTATTAGATCTTGTTATTATTTCGTCAAATGTTTTAAAGGAAAGTATTGGCACTAAAGGACCAAAAGGTTCTTGTTTCATTATTGTAAAATCATCCTTCACATCATCAATAATTGTCGGCTCATAATAAAATCCTTTGTTAAATCCTGCAGGTCTCTTACCTCCTAAAAGAATTTTTGCGCCCTCTTGTTTTGTTTTTTCAACTAATTCCTCTACTTCGTTAAGTCTCTTTTTAGTTGTTAATGGTCCTAATTGGACATCGGGATCCATTCCATTTCCAATTTTTAGTTTTTTTGTTTTTTCAATAAATAAATTTACAAATTCTTTCTTTTTGCTTTCTTGAATATAAAATCTATTTGGTGAGATACATACTTGACCATTATTTCTAAATTTGGCTGATATCGCTATATCTGTTGCTTTTTGAAGATCGGCATCATCAAAAACAATAAATGGTGCATGACCGCTTAGCTCCATTGTAACTCTTTGAACTTTGTCTGCTGCTTGTTTCAAGATTAGTTTTCCAACTCTTGTTGATCCAGTAAATGAAATTTTTTTAATTATGTCTGATTTAATTAATTGAGAAGCTATGCTTGGTGGATCACCTGATAATAAATTCACTACACCTGGAGGTACTTCTGCTTCCTTGCAAATATCTACAAGCTCCATTACTGATCCTGGAGTAATTACATCTGGTTTACAAATAACTGAACATCCTGCAGCTAAAGCTGTTGATATTTTTCTTGCTGCTAAAATTAAAGGAAAATTCCACGGAACCAATGCCGCAACAACACCAACTGGTTGGTAATAAATATGGACTCTTGTATCTTCAAATCTACTTTCCACTGTTTGTCCATAAATTCTTTTTGTCTCCTCTGAGTTCCATTCAAAAATTTCAGCTGTGGCTCCAGCTTCGCCTTTTCCTTCTGCAAATGGCTTTCCAACTTCAAGAGTTAGCCATTTTGCTAAAATATCTTGTTTTTCTCTAATTAAGTCTGCAATTTTTCTAATAGTTGAAGATCTTTTCCAGGGAGATGTTTTCTTCCAAGCTTCTAATCCTTTCTCAGCAGATTTAAGTGCCTTATCAACATCAGCGGGTGTTGCTTTAGAGGCATGACCAATAATTTCTTCATTTGCAGGATTAATAACTTCATAAGTTTCGTTTTTTTCTGAAGGTT
>MPMA02171621.1_pt1 | contig 15063 bp, 16 predicted proteins | sample 1617361 | NCBI WGS metagenome assembly MPMA02 (sample SAMN05944807, study PRJNA350692) | marine metagenome | biome: marine; feature: ODZ; material: water; isolation source: 180 m water sample filtered on 0.2 um supor filter | place: Pacific Ocean | collected 2012-04-08 | depth 180m m | reverse complement strand
CTATGCCCCAAGTTCTATACCTATATGTGTGAGAGCATCGGCCCCCATGAAGACTGTTGGTGCGAAGATACTAGGCACTTAGAAGGGCAGTTAAAACTAATACAACAACAAGCTTTTAAAAGAGATAGGTATAAATACTAATATGGCAAAACCAAATTCAAGACAAACATTCATAGATTACTGCCTCAGAAGCCTTGGTGCTCCTGTTGTTGAAATCAATGTTGACGACGATCAAGTGGAAGATAGAGTAGATGAAGCTTTGCAGTTTTATCAACACTATCATTCTGACGCTATTGAAAAAGTATATCTAAAACATCAGATAACAGCTGACGATATAACTAACGGGTATATCCCAATTAATACACTTATCACAGATGTAGTTCGAGTCATGCCCATTAGGGATACAATAACTACTAATAGCTTGTTTGATGTTAAATATCAGATTCATTTAAATGACGTATATAGTTTAGGGTTCTTAGGATCCTTAGTTGATTATGAAATGTCACAGCAATGGATGTCTTTACTGGATGATATTATGGATTCAGATGATAAACACATTGCATTTGAAAGACATAAGAATCAGCTGAGAATTGATATGGACTGGACCCAAGAAGTATCCGTAGATCAGTATATAGTTGTGGAATGTTATAGAATTATTGATCCAGATACCTATACTGATGTATATAATGATTATTATTTAAAGAGATATGCTACTGCGCTCATTAAACAACAATGGGGTCAGAACTTATTAAAATTTGAAGGCATGACTATGCCTGGTGGTGTTACATTCAATGGTCGACAAATCTATGATGATGCTAGAGAAGAAATTAAAGAATTAATAGAGGAAGTCCGATTGAATTGGGAACAACCAGTCGATTTCTATACGGGGTAAATCATGCCTAGAAATGTATATTTCAGTCAGGCTGTTAAATCGGAACAAAATTTATATGAAGATTTAATAATTGAATCACTCAAAATTTTTGGGCAAGATGTCTATTATATTCCTAGAACTCTAGTTACTAGAGATAATGTATTGGGAGAAGATTCAGCTTCCGAGTTTGATGATGCATATTTATTAGAGGCGTATATAGAAAATCAAGATGGGTTCGAAGGCTCCGGCGACTTATATAGTAAATTTGGTGTTGAAATTAGAGATGAGGCTACATTTATTATCTCTCGATCACAATGGAATAAATTTATAGGACTTTGGAATAATCAAGTATATACTTCTAAACCATTGGAAGGTGATATTATATTCTTACCAATGACAAATAAGTTCTTTGAAATTACCTTTATAGAACACGAACAACCATTCTATCAATTATCCAATTTACCTGTATATAGGTTACAATGTGCTCTCTTTGAATATAATGATGAGGACTTTGAAACTGGTCTTGAATTAATAGATGATTTATCACAGACAAGTGCATATACAGAATCTTTTGATGTAACAGTTACAAGTGGTAATCACTTTAAACAAGGTGAGATAGTATCACAGACATTGGTTGCAGCAAGTGATTCTACTCCTGCAATAATTGTATCAGGAGAAGTTGCAACGATAACTAAGATCAGTAATATCCGTGCAACAATTAGTTTGAGTAATATTAATGTTACTGGTTCTTCTGGTGAGGCAAGGCCATTTATTATTTCCAATACATTAGGTTTAGTAGGATCCGAATCGACCAATACTTGTTTTATTATTAAAATTTATGGACTTACAGATACCATAAATACATTTGCAACCGATGGTGGTGCAGAAAATGTGGCGTTCGAAATAGCGGCTGATGGTTTCTTAGACTTTACTGAAACCAATCCGTTTGGTGACCCATCGGAGACTTATTAATGTTTGGGACTCACTTCTATCATTCAACCATGAGAAAGGCCGTTGCAGTCTTTGGTACTATATTTAATAATATTAGTGTTATTAGAACCAAAGCTGATGGTTCTGTTTTAAATCAAATAAAAATTCCTTTGGCATATGGCCCGAAACAAAAATTCTTGGCTAGATTGGATCAGAGTACTGGCGCAGATGCCAACATGGCAATAAAACTTCCAAGAATGGGATTTGAAATAACATCATTGGAATTGGATTCTACCCAAAAATTAGCCAAAAGAAATATTATAACCGAGACACATGCCTCTGATGTAACAAAGAAGAAAACAATTAAACATCAAGTTGCCTATAATATAAATATTTCTTTATTTGCCATGGCAAAGAATCAAGATGACGGTTTACAGATAATAGAACAAATACTTCCATACTTCCAGCCTGAATATACAGTCACAATAACTCCTGTAACTGGATTTGCTTATAAACAGGACGTTCCTATTATATTAACAGGTGTAAGTATTAGTGATGATTACGAAGGCGATTTTTTAACAAGAAGAGCCTTGATATATCAAATGGACTTTACAATGAAAATGAAATTTTTTGGTCCTACAGATAACCAAGCAGTGATACGAGAAATTAACGTAGATCTTAATAATAGTGTGGAAGGTTCGGATATTTTAGAAAACATGGATTTCACTATTGATTCAACTACTACCGGTGAGGATGATAACTATACTGTTACAACTACTATCAGTTAAATATTATTATGGATAAAAAAGATAAACTTTCTGCAAATTTACAGAAAAACTTGCCTATCAAAAAACCTAGTCAAGTATATATCGATAAGAAAGATATAAAAGATGACTACGAGTATTCCAGAAAAACATATAAGGATCTAATAGACACAGGTGTTAGGTCGTTGGATGTTCTGGCAGAACTTGCAAGGGAATCTGAACACCCTCGCGCCTTTGAAGTATTATCCAAAACAATAAAAGATATTGGAGATACTACAGAAAAATTAATGGACCTACAAAAGAGTAAGAAAGAAATAAACAAAGTAGAGGCCGAGGAAAAGAAACAGATTACGAATAATAATCTATTTGTTGGATCCACTACAGAATTGCAAAGAATATTGCAAAAAGAAAATGAAAGAATAATTGACCATGCAGAGGATAAAGAATAACGAATTTGGGTATCTAGGTAATCCTTCTGTAAAAAGAGATGGCGTAGAAACACAATTCACAAAAGAAGAAGTCCAAGAATACACTAGATGTATGAAGGATCCTGTTTATTTTGCACGTAAGTATATTAAGGTAATATCTTTGGACAAAGGTCTTGTTTCTTTTGATTTATATCCATATCAGGAAAAGATGTTTTACCACTTTAACGATAACAGATTTTCTATTATTCTAGCATGCCGTCAGTCTGGTAAATCCATTTCTTCTGTTGTATATTTACTATGGTATGCATGTTTTCACCCAGAAAAAAATATTGCAATATTAGCCAATAAGGGTGCAACGGCAAGAGAAATGTTGGCAAGAGTGACTCTTGCACTAGAAAATTTACCTTTCTTTTTACAGCCTGGGTGTAAGGCATTAAATAAAGGTTCTATTGAATTTTCCAATAATTCAAAAATTATAGCATCGGCAACGTCTGGTTCATCTATTCGTGGTCTTTCTATTAACTTGCTCTTCTTGGATGAGTTTGCATTCGTAGAAAATGATGCACAATTCTATACATCAACATATCCTGTTATATCATCTGGTAAAGATACAAAGGTTATTGTAACATCTACTGCCAATGGTATAGGTAATGTATATCATAAAATATGGGAAGGCGCTTCACAAGGAACCAATGAATATAAACCATTTAGAGTGGATTGGTGGGACGTACCATCGCGTGATGAAAATTGGAAAAAAGAAACAGTTGCAAATACATCAGAACTACAATTTGAGCAAGAATTCGGAAATACATTTCACGGCCGCGGTAATACACTTATTGGTGCAAATTATTTACTATCGCAGATGTCAATTGATCCGATAGAACATAAAGAAAACATAAACATATATTTAAATCCTATAGAAGGGCATGAATATGTAATGACAGTGGACGTGGCGAAAGGTCGTGGCCAAGATTATTCAACATTTAATATAATTGATATTACAGCAAGACCCTTTGAACAAGTGTGCACATTTAGAGATAATAATATATCTCCAATGTTATTACCCGATTTAATTTATAAATATGCAAATCATTATAACAAGGCATATGTCATCATAGAGAGTAATGACCAAGGTGCCGTAGTGTGTAATGGTTTATATTATGATTTAGAATATGAACAGATGTTTGTAGAATCATCTATTAAGGCAAATGCATTAGGTGCCACAATGACCAGAAGAGTTAAAAGAATTGGCTGTTCTACTGTAAAGGACTTAATAGAACAAAAGAAATTAATAATACGAGATGCCGCTACTATTGTAGAAATGAGCACGTTTGTGTCTAAGGGTAGTTCGTATCAGGCAATACTACCGAACCATGATGATTTAATGATGAACCTAGTATTGTTTGCATGGTTTGTTACAACAGATATATTTGAAAGTATGTCCAATATTGATATGAAAGATATGTTATACAGAGAAAGATTAAAGGCAATACAAGATGATATGTTACCATTTGGGTTTATACCAGAGTCTGAAGATACTCCTAAGGGTGAAAAACTATTAGGGGATGATAATCTTTGGTTTGAGGGTGAGTCGTTTGATCGACTTCTGCGTTAGGATGTGGTTATTTATAAATATTAATAGTGAATATTCGTATTATGAAAACATATTAACTAACTCAATGAGAGGATAAAGCGATGGCATTTCAAGTATCACCAGGGGTTGAAGTTAAAGAAATTGATGCATCGGACGTAGTTCCTGCAGTATCAACTTCTATTGGCGGATTCTCTGGGTCATTTAATTGGGGTCCGGTAAATGAGATTGTATCTGTTTCTTCTGAGAAGCAATTAGCGGATACATTTGGAACACCAGATTCCGAAACATATAAATATTTCCTTACAGCCGCGTCATTCTTAAAGTATGGCAATGCATTGAAAGTGGTACGTACCAAAACAGGGCATGATAATGCAACTGTAGTAGGTGCCGGTACCGTAATCGAAAATAGAAGTGTTTATAACAACTTGACTTTGAGTGGAATATCACAAGGAGCTTGGGCAGCTAAATACCCTGGTTCATTAGGTAATTCCCTTAGAGTTTCAGTATGTCCTGCCAATGCTACGGCATGGGCCGCGTGGACATACGCATCAAGCTTTCCTGGGCAACCTGGCACATCAGAATACGCAACACATTTAGGGCAAACTTCTGCCGTTGATGAAATGCATATTGCTATTATTGATGAAGATGGTTCATTCTCAGGTAAAACTGGCACAGTATTAGAAACTTTTGAATACGTTTCTCAAGGTTCTGATGCTAAAACGGCAGATGGAACTTCAAACTATTATGCAGATGTAATTAATAATAATTCTGGATATATTTGGTTCTTAGCCGCACCTACTGGATTATCAGATGCAGGTAGCGCAATTTCGGCTACTTCAACATTTACAATCGTAACAGCGGCTGTAGAGAATAGTCTATCAGGTGGAAGTGACGACAATGTACCAACTGTAGGAGAAATACAGACTGGATTTGAATATTTTGCAGATTCAGAAACTGTGGATGTAAATTTATTGTTTGCATATCCTGACGCAGATGGTGCAGTAACAATTGCAAATGATTTAATTGCAAAGGCAAATGCAAGAAAAGACTGTATGGCTTTTGTTTCACCACCTATCGAAGATTCAGTTGGGACTGCAAGTCCTACTGCTAACGTAAGTAGTTGGGCAGCCGATCTTACATCTACTTCATATGCATCAACTGATTCATCAGCTGTATATATCTATGATAAATACAATGATGTATATCGTTGGATTGGAGCGGCAGGTCACCAAGCAGGTTTATGTGCAAATGCTGATAACGTAGCTGATACATGGTTCTCACCAGCTGGTGTAAATCGTGGTCAATTACTAGGTATTACTAAACTAGCTAATAACCCAGTAAAAGCAGATAGAGATACTCTTTATAAAGCAAAAGTAAATCCAATTGTATCGTTACCTGGACAAGGAACAATATTGTTCGGAGATAAAACACTATTAAGCAGACCTTCTGCATTTGATCGAATCAATGTAAGAAGATTGTTTATAGTATTAGAAAAATCAATTGCAACTGCTGCAAAGGCTCAACTATTTGAATTCAATGACGAGTTTTCTCGTGCACAATTCAGAAATTTAGTTGAACCATTCCTTAGGGATATTAAAGGCCGAAGAGGTGTTACAGACTTTGCAGTTGTATGTGATGAAACAAATAATACTGGTCAAGTAATAGATACTAATAGATTTGTGGCAGACATCTATGTCAAGCCTGCAAGGTCTATTAACTTTATTACATTGAACTTTATTGCAACAAGAACTGGCGTAGATTTCTCTGAAATCTCTGGCATATAAGGGAGAATAAAATGGCAATTTTAGGCGTAGATGATTTTAAATCAAAACTCGTTGGAGGTGGCGCACGTGCTAACATGTTCAAAGCTACTTGTAACTTTCCAAGTTATGTACAAGGCGATCTTGTTGAACTAACTTCTTTCTTATGTAAAGCCGCTCAAGTGCCAGCATCAATAATCAGTCCTATCATGGTACCTTTCCGTGGCAGACAATTACAGATTGCTGGAGATAGAACATTCGAACCATGGTCAATAACTATTATTAATGATGCTGACTATGAGGTTCGTGGTGCTTTTGAGAGATGGATGGATGGTATCAACAACCACAATGAGAATACCGGACTATCAAACCCTACTGATTATCAGGCTGACATGATTGTAGAACAATTAAATAAAGCCGGAGATGTCACCAAGAGGTACGATATCCGCGGAACTTTCCCAACTAATTTAGGTGCAATTGAACTGTCTTATGATAGTGAAAATGCAATTGAAGAATTTACTGTTGAACTACAAGTTCAATATTGGGAGTCCGATACTACATCATAGTTTGGTGTATAAATATAATAAACGGAGGGATTAATTTCCCTCCCGATATTATTTAGGAGATATACATGGCCGATTTTTTTGGTTTTGAAATAAAAAGGAAATCTGAGGAGCCCGTCCGGCCGTCCTTTGTTCCTAATACGGATGAAGATGGTACTGGTGTAATAACTAGCGGCGGCCACTTTGGAGCGTATCTTGATTTAGATGGTGATAAGGCTAAGAATGAAATCGATCTAATTTATAAGTATAGGGACATTGCAGCTCAACCAGAGTGTGATGCCGCTATTGAAGATATTATTAATGAATCCATTGTAGGTGATAATGATGAAGCACCTGTTAATTTAATACTTGATCAATTAGAAATTTCAGATAAAATTAAAGAATCTATTAAAAACGAATTCGAAACAGTATTAAGATTATTAAATTTTAATGCATATGCACATGATATATTCAGAAAGTGGTATGTGGATGGAAGATTACCATATCATATTATTATTGATGATAAAACCCCCAAGGGTGGTATTAAAGAATTAAGATATATTGACCCTACCAAATTAAGAAAGGTTAAAGAGATCGAAGAAACAAAAGATCCTAAAACCGGGGCCAATATAATTTCAAAAACAGACGAATATTTTTTATTCCAAGATAGTAATATGAGTGCAACAAGTACTGGATTAAAGATAAGTCCAGATGCTATATGTTATGCGACTTCTGGAATGCTAGATCCTAGTAGAAAAAGAATATTATCTTATTTACATAAAGCAATTAAATCTGTCAACCAACTTCGGATGATGGAAGATTCTTTGGTTATCTACAGAATTAGTAGAGCGCCAGAACGTAGAATCTTTTATATCGACGTTGGTAACCTACCAAAAGGTAAGGCAGAAGAATACCTTAAAGGTATTATGAGCCAGTATAGAAACAAATTGGTATACGATGCCAAGACTGGTGATATAAAAGACGATAAAAAACATATGTCAATGCTAGAAGATTTTTTCTTGCCACGAAGAGAAGGTGGTAGAGGAACAGAAATCACTACATTACCTGGCGGAGAAAATCTTGGTCAGATAGATGATATAATATATTTTCAAAGGAAATTATATAAATCATTGAATGTTCCAATTAATAGATTAGAACAGGAACAACAGTTTAGTATAGGTAGAAGTACTGAAATTTCTAGAGATGAAATTAAATTTAAGAAATTTGTTGATAGACTTAGAAAACGATTTAGTGATTTATTTAATCAATTACTAAGAACTCAACTAATACTTAAAGGTATTATTACCGCTCAGGATTGGAATGAGTGGAAAACATATATAGCCTACGACTTTATTAAAGATAACTATTTCTCAGAATTAAAAGAAGCAGAAATGTTACGAGAAAGGTTTGAAATGTTAGGTACAGTAGACGAATATGCAGGTAAGTATGTTTCTATTGAGTGGATCTCGAAGACTATTCTTAAAATGGATGATGATTCCATGAAAGAAATGGAAGATCAAATTAAAGCTGAAAAGGAAACCATGGACTCTGACGGCGATGATGCCGTTGACTTTTAAATTTTTATAAATATATACTGGGAGATTATAATAATGACTATTGAAGAATTAATTAATAATGTAGTAAAGGGTGATACTATCGGAGCTGGTAAGGCATTTGATACCGTAATCGGCCAAAAAATGCAAGTTGCTCTTGATGCAAAGAAAATGGAAATTGCATCTAAAATAGGTAAACATACAGAGGTTGAAGTTGCAGCTGAAGAGGAATAGTTAATGGAAGATAAGCTATAATGAGACTAATATCTGAGTATCATGATAGTAACCTCCAGGTTATTACAGAAAGTAAAAAGGATGGCGGCAAAACATACGTCATTGAAGGCGTGTTCATGCAGGCCGATAAAAAGAACAGAAACGGTAGAGTATATGGAAAAGCAATACTAGAAAATGCCGTTAATAAATATGTAAAAGAACAAGTAAAGACTGGTAGAGCGGTTGGTGAGTTAAATCATCCAGAAGGGCCGACTATCAATCTTGATAAAGTTTCACATAAGATCACAGAACTTAAATTTGAGGGAAGTGATGTTATAGGAAAAGCATCAATATTAGACACCCCTATGGGTAAGATCGTTGAAGGTCTGCTTGAAGGCGGAGTTAAGCTTGGTGTATCAAGTCGTGGTATGGGAACTCTTGTAAATAAGCAAGGTACGTCACATGTTGGAAAGGATTTTATGCTTTCCACAGTCGATATCGTTCAAGACCCTTCGGCTCCAGGGGCATTTGTCAATGGAATTATGGAAGGTGTTGAATGGATATGGCATAACGGTGCACTTTGCCCACAAGAGATTGAAGAAATTGAGACTGAAATAAAGGAAGCTCGAGGTATGCGTTCATCGAATATCGAGATTAAAGCTTTTAAGAATTTCCTCTCTAAACTTGTAAATTCTTAAATAGGAGAATACAAATGTCAATAGACGAAAATAAACTAGAAAATGAAGAACTAGTGGTCAATGACATATCAGGAGATGCTGAAGAGCTTGAGAACGAGCTCGTTGAAGACCAACAAGTTGCAGACGAAGAAGTTCTTGATGAAGCTAAGGTAAAGGAAAAAGATGATGATGATGAAGATGACGAGGAAGAAGTCGAGAAGTCTGACGATGAGGAAGACGACGAAGATGAAGAACCCGAAGTCAAGGAAATTGTCGTTCCTAAAACTAAAGCTGGAGTTATTCAGGCAGCAGTTGATATGCTGAAGGCCGCTAGAAAAGAAGATGCGCAAAAAATCTTTGCTAAAATGGCGAAAGTTGACGAGTCCGAAGATGATCGATCCGTTGATACATCAATCAAATCTGGACCACAAAAGAAGGCTGACCTTAAAGCGAAAGCTAAAGTAGAGGCCGTTGATTTTGAGGAAGATTTGGATGCAGTAATCGCTGAAGAAGCAACTTTATCTGATGGATTTCGTGGCAAAGCTGGTGCAATTTTTGAAGCTGTACTTACTAGTAAGTTGGCTCATGAAGTTGAAAGGCTTGAAACAGAATACGCGCAGAATCTTGAAGAAGAAGTTTCTGATGTTAAAGGCGATTTGGTCGAGAAAGTTGATTCTTACTTGAGCTATGTTGTCACTAACTGGATGGATCAAAATAAAGTTGCAGTAACGGAAGGTCTTGGGACTGAACTTGCTGAAGACTTTATGACTTCTTTACAATCAGTGTTCAAAGAACATTATATCGATGTTCCAGAAAGTAAGGTAGATATTGTAGAAGAATTAGCTGCAACAGTTACTGAGCTAGAAGAAACATTAAACAAAACCACAGGAGATAATATTAAACTACACGAATCAGTTCAAACTTTAGAAAGAGCTGATGTAGTAAGAGAACAATCTTCCGGGCTTGCAGACACAGAAGCTGAGAAATTATGCACTTTGGTAGAAGATATTGAATTCGATAACAGAGATAACTTTGAAATAAAAGTTAAAGTTGTTAAAGAATCATACTTCGCTAAAGACGTTAGTGACTCAACTGATGAAGTATCAAGCGTAGCAGGAACTGATCAAGCCCCGGCTGATGTTAGTGACGTTATGTCTAGATACACTCAAGCAATATCCAAATTTAACAAGTAATATAATAGAATCTAATGGGGGAAACAAACAATGTTTAACGCAGATTCAAATTTAATGGAAAAATGGGCTCCAGTACTAGAACACTCAGATATACCTAGTATTACTGACAAGCACAAGAAAGCTACTGTAGCTAGATTGTTGGAGAACCAAGAGCAAGCTTTGAGAGAAGATGCTCAAAATATAGGCGGAAACTTCATTTCTGAAGCAGCCGCTGCAAATAACCAAGCTGGTAGCGACATCGCTACTTTTGATCCAGTTCTTATCTCTTTGGTAAGACGTGCAATGCCTAACCTAATCGCTTATGATATCGCTGGTGTACAACCAATGACTGGTCCTACTGGACTTATCTTTGCAATGAAGTCTCGCTATAGCACACAGGACGGAGCAGAAGCACTTCACGGTGAAGCTGATACCGATGTCTCTGGTACTGGTACACACGAAGCCGGTCCTACTGGTCTAGAAGGTGTTACTGATGCAACTGGTTCTAACAGCTCTTTAGCTGATGAAGATACTAACATCACTTCCGGTACTGCTATGTCCACAGACGATGCAGAGCGTTTGGGTGTTGGTGGAACGGGTGACGGAGCTTTCGGTGAAATGGCATTCTCAATTGAGAAAGCTACTGTAACTGCTAAGTCAAGAGCTCTTAAGGCTGAGTACACTATGGAATTGGCACAAGACTTGAAGGCTATTCACGGTCTTGATGCAGAAGCAGAACTTGCTAATATTCTTTCTTCTGAAATCCTTGCGGAAATCAACAGAGAGTTGATTAGAACTGTTTATGCAAAAGCTAATCTTGGTGCTCTTCAGGCTAGCGTTGCACTGAAAGGTGTATTTAACGTGAACTCTGACTCCGATGGTCGCTGGATGGCTGAGAAATTCAAGGGTCTTATCATGCAGATCGAAAGAGAAGCCAACAAGATTGCTATTGACACAAGACGTGGCAAAGGTAACTTTGTTCTTGTTTCATCTGACGTAGCTTCTGCTCTTGCAGCTGCTGGTGTTATGGACTATGCTCCTGCTCTTGCAACTGGCTTGTCTGTAGATGATACTGGTAATACTTTTGCTGGTACTCTTAACGGTCGTCTGAAAGTATATGTTGATCCATATGCTAATGGTGATTTCGCGTGTGTTGGTTACAGAGGTGCTAACCCATACGATGCTGGTCTATTCTACTGCCCATACGTACCTTTAACTATGGTTAAAGCCGTTGGTGAGAATGACTTCCAGCCAAGAATCGGTTTCAAGACTAGATATGGCTTGCAACAGAATCCATTCGTGGGTACTGCGGCTGGTGCGGGTACTAACCGTGCTAACCCATACTTCCGAATCTTTAGAGTTGACGACATCATGGTTTAAACCTGATTCGTTAATTACGATTCTACTAAAGGGGTCCTCTTTGAGGACCCTTTTTTTTATTTGTATAAATAATAAGTATAAAGATTAAGGGTATAAATAGTAATATGAATGCATTAACAACAAATAAAAACTTTTTAAGTCCTGTGGGTTTTCAATTCAATGTTGATGCTCAAGAGTTTCCTAATGTAGAATATTTCTGTACTGCGGTAACTCTGCCGGGTGTCACATTAGCTGAATCAACTGTTCCTTATAGGGGTGTTAATGTCGCTATGACAGGTGATCGGTTATCCTTTGATGAATTGTCTATACGGTTTAATGTAACCGAAGATATGGATAATTATATAGAAATGTTTAATTGGATGCATAATATCATTAATGATGCTCAGGGCGAATCTTATAAGTTTGATGCTACATTATCTATTCTAACCTCACATAACAATGTCAGTAAAGAAATTACATTCAGAGATTGTTTTCCAACGTCTCTATCAGCTTTGGAATTTTCAACACAACAAACAGAAATTGAATATCTGCAGGCCGATGCTTCATTTAAATATACCTATTACGAAATAAAATAAATGGTTTACTTTTGTCTAAATTTGTAGTATAATAGTACTTAAAACAGATTAATTTTAAACCAGTGAGATTACATTATGAATAACTTAGAAAAAATATTAGAAATGTGGAAAGAGGATTCCATCATAGATGAAATGAAGCTTGATGAATCTTCCCGCGATTCTGCCAAACTCCACTCCAAATATTTAGAAATATATAGTGTCAATAAGATGAAACTGAAGAAACTAGAACTAGACTTCAAAGTAATACTTAGAGACAAATTCATGCACTATAATGGTAAACTATCTAAAGAAGTAATGGATGAGAAAGGATGGGAATATGATCCACTTAATGGTCTTACAGTCTTAAAGGGCGACATGGATAAATGGTATAATGCAGATCCAATAGTTCAATCACATCAAGCTAAGATGGCTTATCAGAAGGAATTATGTGATACTCTTAAAGAAATTATGGAGAATATCAAGTGGCGGCATCAGAATATCAAAAACATGATTGACTGGAGGCGTTTTACAAGTGGTATATAAAGACTATATATCTAATGAATGAAAATAAGTATAAAAAGGGACTTAATGGATACTATAAAGGTCAAGAAGAAAAATGAAGCCTTCTTAGAAATAATTACAGAACCCTCTATAGAACAAGAGTTAGCAGATCACTTCTGTTTTTTCGTTCCCGGCTATAGATTTATGCCAGCATATAAGAATCGTATGTGGGATGGTAAAATACGGTTATACGATCTCAGAAAGAAAACTCTATATACCGGTCTATTCCATTACCTGCAAGAGTTCGTTGATGCTAGACAGTATAATATATTATTGGATAGTGGTGAGTATGGTATACCAGGTACTAAGAATATTATTGATATATCTTCGTTATTAGACGAATTATCGTTAACATCAGATGGAAAAAAGATAGTTCCCCGTGATTATCAATTAGAAGCCTTGCATCACGCTCTTTCTAATAGTCAATCTTTACTCTTGTCTCCCACAGCTTCTGGTAAGTCGCTTATTATATACATGGCCATCAGATTCTTTTTAGAAACCTCAGATCAGAATGTGTTGTTAATAGTACCCACAACATCTTTGGTAGAACAGATGTATTCTGATTTCGCAGACTATTCACAATTTGATGAATGGGAAGTAGATGATAATTGTCATAAAATTTACGCCGGTCGGGAGAAGTATAATATACCGAATAGGGTTGTAATTACCACATGGCAGTCAATATATAAAGAAAAGTCCACTTGGTTCCAATCATACGGTATGGTTATAGGTGACGAAGCACATTCATTTAAAGCTAAGTCTCTTACTGCCATATTGGAAAAATGTACAGAATGTAAATTCCGTATGGGTACTACAGGTACGTTGGATGGTACACAGACCCATCAGTTAGTATTAGAAGGGCTATTCGGCCCAGTCCATAAAGTAACCACTACCAAAAAATTAATGGATAATAATGATTTGGCTAAGTTGGATATTAACATACTACTACTAAAATATGCTGATGAACACTGTAAGGTTAAAAGAGACTATCAGGCAGAGATGGATTTCATTGTAAAGTATGAACCAAGAAATAACTTTATATCAAATCTAGCTATGGATAGTGTCGATAACATACTCATATTATTCCAATATGTCGATAAACACGGAAAACCTCTACATAACATGTTGCAAGATAAGTTTAAAAAACTGAACATTACTGATAGGAGATTATTTTATGTCAGTGGTGAAACCGATGTGGATACGCGAGAGAAAATCCGTGCTATTACTGAAAGGGAAGATAATGCTATTATTGTTGCTTCCATAGGGACTTTCTCTACTGGTATTAATATTAAGCGTCTGCACAATATTATATTTGCTTCACCTAATAAAAGTCAGATTAGAGTTTTACAAAGTATAGGCCGTGGGTTACGAAAGACAGCAGATGAAAAAAATACCACAGTATATGATATAGCTGATGACTTGCATTGGAAAAGTAAGAAGAACTATACCTTGGTACACGCGGCAGAGCGCATTAAGATATATGCTAAAGAAAAATTTGATTATGAAATATACGATATAAATATATAATATGGAAAACCTTAATATAAGAAATTTTAAACTAATTAATGGTGACAATATCATTGCATTAATTAGTGTAAATAATAGAGATCACTACTTGGTAGAAAGACCTGTTGCCGTATACACTACTGTATTAGGTGGATATCAGTTCCAACCATGGTTTCCTTTTTCTGATCAAACAATATATAGCATTGATAAACATAATATTATAGGTGATTCAAATGTTATAGAAGATATTAAAGCAGAGTACATCAAGTATGCCCTTGCCAAGAAAGAAAGCATCCCAGGGCCAGAGACACAAGAATCACTTATTGAGAAGCTCACCCAAAAGATTGCAGATAGAGTTGAAATAGAAAATGAGCCAATGGAAGATGATATGTTACCGTTAGATGAGGATACAGTACATTAATTTGTTGTATACCTCTAACCCCCGGGTGTACTAATATATTATATACTATTTTGCACCATTTGTCAACCATTTTTTGCAATAATATTAAAATAAAATAAGTAACAAAATCCCTTTACTTTTGGTGTAAAGTATGATAT
>MPMA02217791.1_pt1 | contig 15138 bp, 14 predicted proteins | sample 1617361 | NCBI WGS metagenome assembly MPMA02 (sample SAMN05944807, study PRJNA350692) | marine metagenome | biome: marine; feature: ODZ; material: water; isolation source: 180 m water sample filtered on 0.2 um supor filter | place: Pacific Ocean | collected 2012-04-08 | depth 180m m | reverse complement strand
TGATCGCTACAACGATCAGGAGTTCGATGAGGGTGAAGCCTTTATGCATCTAATCATCCGTGTAAACATAGTTACTGGGACGCATAATAAAGATTCCTTACGATGACGGAGGTGGAGAAGCTGTCCCTCATATACCTGTCATTGGAGGTATAATCCCTATTGCCTACATTCATGGAAAAACTCTTGTTTTTACTTTGATGTTCATTGGGGCTACGAAGCAATAAGCCAATTTCCACTTTGTTAAAAGTTTGCGGCTCTCCAAAGACTTCTCCAAAAAAACTAAGTGTACCAAGTCTTATAAAGTTTTGTTGATCGTGAATTGGATTACATGGCGTAGCATTTGAAGTATAAGAACATATATGACGTGTTGCGGCGCTAACTCTTATTTTGTTAGTTGCCCTTTTAGCAACTTCATCATTCCCGCTACCACTACAGCCCGTGCCAGTATATGAACTATCTAAATTGCAAAAAGCTTCTGGACCAGTGAAGTTTAACGCCTGAGAAGTTGGATTTTTTTCCCCTGAACAACTTGTCCACGCACAATCTGAAGGCGAACCCTTATTTTCGATTGCTGCATATACTTGCACTGCATTAACAGTTCCATAGGGGTAAGTTGTTGAATATGGGTAAATGTTATTTGACAAGGACCCTCCATCTATATGAGCTCCTCCTGTCATGAACATTTTTGTAGGTCTAAATTTTTTGTCAAAATCAAAAATAAACTTAACTGAATTTTGACTTGTGCACTCAAAAATTGTATCAATCGATAGATCAAAAAGATTATCGATTACTTGAGTTCCACCTGTACAATTATGTGATGTATTAATAGGAGTTATTGTCCTAAGGTTGCCTTGATTATAGCCAACCTCACCGGTTTTAGCTTCAACATCACCTCTAAAACCAGTAAACTGCAGGTCCTCCACGTAATCAGCGATCGGCTGGGCGGACTGTAAGGTTGATGTACTTGAGCAATCCGAGTTGTTGCATTTGTCAATTTTTTTCATCAGCCTGTAGCGGTTGTTATGCTGCTGCGTGTAATAGGAAATTTTTATTCGTTCACTGCTTGATTTGTCATAGATTATGTCAATCCCGTCACAGCACGCACCCGAGCTGTCCGTTATCTTCACGGCCTCCGATATTTGCGTTGCGCTGAAATCCGTGTACCCCGCCATGCGCACGTCCCTGGCGATCATCTTGACGACGGCCCTCGCCGTCTGGGACATGTATTTCACATCCTTCTGGAATTCATAGTTCTTGTTAATGACCGAATAGGAGCCGTACGCCGCGCCGATCACGATGGCGCTCACCGCGATGGCGACCATTATCTCCACAAGGCTCATGCCTTTCTGGTTACGGTGCATTGAATATCCGCTTGAACTGGTTTCTGGCCTTGCCGTCCCTTGTGGCTAAATCGATGGTAACCACAAAAATATCCTTTCCCGCAACGGATTTTTTCACCACTTGAATCTGCCGTTTATCGTTTGCTTGAGGACTGCCGAAGCGCTTGGAGGCGATCTGCGCCCACTTGGTTTTCTTTGACAGGTGGGTGGCGCTTCCCTGACCGGACGTTTTAAAATCCATGTTGTGATACGAGAGCAAATTAGGGGTGTCGGTGATCAGGTCCTCGAATACTGCATTGGCGATCATGTTGCCTTTTTCCCTGTCAACCGTGCCCATTAACACTCTTGTGGAGGTTATCGCCAATGTGTAGACGGCCATGAAGCCAATGGCTATGACGGCCGTGGCGACCATCGCTTCCAGTAAGGAGACACCGTTTTGATTTTTCATCAGTTATACTCCTGAAATGATCCCTTTATTTTCCTTGAAATGTCATAAAAGCCCGTTGCCCATACATCTATCCGGTAAACAACATGCCCGTATTGTACTTCAAAACCTCCTCCGGTAGAAGTGTTATCCCTTTTAAAGCACATACGGCTGCTTGATTGACTGTATGAGCCCGTCACATTGGCGTTATTGTTATGTTTTGCTTTAACGCTTGATTGTAACACCTTCGCCTCACTGTATTCCTTGTCATCGTCAATAGCGCCCAAGCATTGTGTTGGATCACTCGACTTTAACACGGACATTTTCACCGATTTGTTGGTTTGAGACAAAACCATTGTCTTGCCTTTGGCGTAACTAGTTGTTTTGGCATAATCAATTAAGGAGCGGATTGTGGCGAGATCTTTTTCCGCTACACGCGATGTTGCAAAATTACTAATGTTCGGAACGGCAAAAATGGCTGCAATGCCTATCACCGCTAATACGATAAGCAATTCAAGAAGTGTCAAGCCCTCCGGATTATTTTTAATGAGCTTCATCATAATTGATCACGCCCGCGCTCAGGAGTTGTTCAATTGATTTTTCCATTTGCAACATGCCGTCACCAGCTCCGGTTTGCATGGCGGACGGGATTTGATGTATTTTATTTTCACGTATGAGATTTTGAACGGCAACATTGGACACCATTATTTCAAATGCTGCGACGCGTCCTGAATCATCAGCTTTTTTAATTAAGCGTTGCGTCATGACCAGCTTGATGCAAGTCGCTATTTGCGCGCGTATTTGATCCTGCTGGGAGGGTGGAAACACGTCAACAATTCGATGAATAGTGTTTGGCGCGCCGCTGGTGTGGACGGTTCCAAAAACCAGGTGCCCCGTTTCCGCGGCGGTCAAAGCCAATGCCACTGTTTCCAAGTCCCTTAACTCGCCAACCAGAATGACATCCGGATCTTCACGCAGAGAAGCGCGCAATGCGGATGCGAATGTCGTGGCATGATTTCCAACTTCACGTTGCGAAATAATTGATTGTTTTGGTTGATGTATGTATTCAATAGGATCTTCAATGGTGATAATGTTCGCCTGCCTGCTTTCATTGATGCGATTGATCATGGCGGCTAAACTAGTTGACTTTCCGCATCCGGTTGGACCAGTGACGAGAATTAATCCATTTCGATTTTGAATGACATCACCAAGTACCGAAGGAAAATTAAGACTGTCATAATCTGGTATAGTTGATTCAATTTTTCGTAAAACTATGTTCCTTCCATTCATGCTATCAAAAACATTAGCTCTGAATCTTATATCTTTAACTTGAATGGCCAAATCTATATTTTTTTCATTCTCTAGTTTTTCTAAAGCTGAATCTTTTATGTGCTCTGATATGAATTTTGAAATTTGTGCTTTGGTAACAATATTATTTTCTTGTTTAATGATAGATCCATTAATTCTTAATGCCACAGGCATTCCTGTTTGAAAATGAATATCGGACAACCCTTTTTCCTGAGATATTTTGTAGATTACATCGTCCATATATTGTTATTTTACATTAAGTTCTTATAACTTGTATAAAAGAAATTTTTTTTGATTTGCGTTAAAAATTAATTATAAAAAACAAGCTTTTAAGCTGATTTTTTTCGCTGTTTATTTATGTCGGATAGGTTTATGTGTTATTTATTATTAGGAGGGAAGTTTTTTTATGAAACTGAATTTAAACCCTATTCCCTGGATTGCTAATACAGTCGTTGGTTTTCTAAGCAAATATTCTGTTCAACAAGAGGAAATTGTCGGACTGGACATTACCCCCAAATCTTTGCGTTTAGTCCAATTGTCCAAAAAAGGCAAAGAATGGATGGTTGAAAAATTATCTTACAGACACATTGAAGGAATAAGTGATATTAAAAATGACGGTAAAAGAATTGCTGAAGAGATTCAAATAGCGCTTAAGGCTGGTAAATTTTCTACAACAAATGGCGCAATCTCTTTACCAGTTTCTAATTCAATAGTTAGGGTCATACCTATTCCCCTAATGACAGAAGAAGAAATGCAAAAGTCGATTGATACAGCTTCCTTATGGGAGAATATAACTCAACTGCCAGATGCTTTAGAAAACTATTCAATATTTTATCAGATAATAAAAAAAGATCCAGCAGCCAACATGATGGATGTATTATTTGTCGCCTCCAAAATAACTGATGTAAATGTGTATGTAGATGTTGTAACAAAGGGAGGCATTAATCCTGTTATATTAGATGTGCGGTGTTTTGCATTACGCAATGCATTAGAAACCGCAGAGATGTCTCAATTTAAAAAAAAACCATTAGCTATTTTAGAAATTGGTGAATTTGAAAATTTTTTATTAATAATAAAAAATGAAAATCCTTATGTCAGTGATATATTTGCATCAGCAAAAGATAAGGAAACCTTAGGCAAAGCTCAAATAACGAAAGAAACTTTAAGCCCCATTATTGATCGATATGTCATGCAAATTAAGCAAAATTTAGTTACTTACATAAATAGATTCAAGGTTGATAAAATTGAAAACTTATTCATTGTTACACAATCACCTCATATAAAAGAAATAATAGAAGCTTTAAGTCTAAAATTAAAAGATATTAAAATATCAATTTTTGATCCTTTTAATAAATTAAAGTTGCCTGCCCAGATAACCGATAAGTTAAAAGGAGAGGATAATAAATCCTCCTTTACAGCATCCGTGGGACTGGCTACCAGAAAGTTAGATATATTTGGTTACTATAAAAAAGTTACCGGTGTTCAAAATATCAATCTTCTCCCCAATAGAGAGGTAGTCAAAAAAACTCAGCGAACAAAATTAGTCTCCGGCATCTTTGTTACGATTATCATTGTTATGATTTTGTCCTTTTCAGGTTATTATGGTTATTCATTTTGGAATTCATTAAGTGAAAATGAAGTAGAATTAAAAGAATATGATGTAACAAAAGCAAAAGTTGAAGAAAAACAACTAAAACTCTTTGTTTTGAAAAATAAAGTAGAAAAATTAAATAAAGAAATAAGTTTATCTGACACAGCAACAACTAATCAACATACTGCTTCTGCAGTTTTAGAAGAAATATTAAAAGTAATGGGGAATCCATATTTGCTGAGCATTGATCTTAATTCGATGAATTTTGATGGTAACAATTCATATGAAATTAAAGGAGTTGCTGTTATGAGCCAAATTGTAAAGAATTCTACAAAGAAAAATATCAGTGCTGATAAAACAGTGATTGAATATATATCAAGATTAAAAAAGAATCCTATTTTCTCAAATGCCTCTCTTTTAAAGTCCTTTTTGGACCCTGAACAACCTGAAGTATGTTTAAATAAAAATTGTACAATAAAAACTGAGAAAAAAAATTTTATTTTTAAACTTACAGTAAAAAAAGACTTGATGAATTTAACTACGTTAGACAAAAAATGAGAACTAGAATGGAAATCTTATTATTATGACATCTCTTTTGCAAATGGATATTAAAGATTTATTTAAGGGTAAAAAGGATTCAGTTAAAAAAGATAGTAGTTCTGATTCTAATGTTCAAAAAATACTCCTTAAAAGATTGTTAGCAATAATATTACTGATCTTTTTAATATTCATTTCTTATTGGTTTTTTCTTAAACCACGAAGTGAAGTACAACGCGAAAGAATAGAGAAATTAAAACAATGGGAAGAGCAAATAGTTAGTTGCAATAAAGAAATTGAATTATTAACAATAAAACAATCTGAATTAAATCAATTAAATGAAGATAAAGGAAAACTTTTTGTTAGTAATGAAGAATTTGAAAACTTTTATGCTAAATTATATGAAGCAACAGGTAGTCTTGGTTTAACAATTGTTGATGTTACAAGAATGGAAGAAATCCCTGTATACGTTTCAAAAACTAATATTCGATCTAGTGAAAATAGTTATGACACAAGCACTACAACAAAAGATGAAACACCATGTGATAAAGATTTTGATTATGCCACCTATCAAAGCCAACCTGAAACTGACCTTAAGAATTGCGATCAAAATAATCCAGAAAGTTGTAAGGAAATTGCTTATTTTAAGATGCTTGTAGACTTTGAAATTAGAGGTACTTTCCCTGATTATATAGAGTTTCGGAATATCATTGCAAGTGAGAAAAAAATAGTTAACATCGAAAAAGAGGAAATTATTAAAGATGAAGCTGATAGAACACAAATAATAGCGAAAGCTACAGTTTCTCTTGTAAAAGCCCCATGATTAATATTTTAAAAAAATTATTAATATTTATTTTACTGTTTTTCTGTCCATCATTTGTAATTGCTGAAGTAGATCCTTTTAATAATCTAGAATTTTTTAGCGAACCTCCTCCGGAAGGAGAAGGACAGACAAAGCCAACATCAGATGAAGAAGATGAAGGAAATGTTGATGAAAATTTACATCCACTGTTACGTTATGATTTATACAAATATTTTGTAAAAGGCGTTGTTTTTATTGATGTATCTGAAAACATTAATAACAAACGTGCTTTGGCAATCATCAGTGCACGAGGAGAGTCAGACCATGTAGTTCGTGAAGGGGATTCTATATCCAAGGATTGGCCGCAGTGGACAATAAAAGAAATCAGATTAAGAGGCATTATTGTTCAAAAAAGAGATGGTGAAAACCTTGATGATGACGGCAATCCTGTTTACCTTGAAGAAAGAATTGATGTCCGTAATCCTTCTATAAACACATCTTTATCGGGGAATTAATAAATGTTTATTGTATTGCGAAATCTAAAAATATTATTTCCATTAACTATTTTTGTTATATTTTCTTCATGTGCCGAATTAAAAAAAACCGCAAAAGAAATGGATAAGGAGGCAGTGGATAATTTTGAACCAGAAGAGTTTGTGGTTGAAAAACAAGATGTATTGGAAGAAACAACAAGTTTAGGTCCTAAGGTTAATAAAGCTGCTATTGAGGATAAAAAAATCTCTAGAAGAATCTATATAGATGAAAATATCATCACTGATTATAGTCAAATTATTAATAGAACTTTTACTAAAACTTTTCCTATTTCAGTAAATTTTGACAATGTTGATATTCGAACCGTTATGGAAATATTCTCTTCAGTTACCGGAAAAAATATTTTAGTCGGTGATGAAATTGAAGGAGTGGTTAAAGTAAAAATAATTAATGAGAATTGGGATGAGGTTTTAGAAGCAATTTTAGAAATTAAGAACATTGGCTTAACACTCAATGAAAATACTAACATTGTAAGAATTCATAAAAAGGAAGTTATTGAAGCACAGGAGGCTTATAGTGCAAAACGTAAAGCAGAATTAAGGAAATCAATAGAGTTTTCAAAATCAATAGCCCCAGTAAGATCTGAAATATTCAAGTTATTTTACAGTGAGCCGTCTCAAGTGAAATCACAACTAGAAGAAATACTTCAGAACATAGAAACCACTGTTTCCGTCTCTGAAGGAGGTGGAAGCACAGAAGATAGCAGCTCTGGGACTAGTCAAAGGGTTAAAATGACAATAGATGAACGTCTAAGAGCATTAATTGTACTGGGATCCTTGGAAGACTTGGATTTCATTGAGAAATTAATTGATAAAATTGATGTCCCTACAAAACAAATATTAATAGAAGCTTTCGTTGTGGAGGCGGGCTCTGATTTTGACAAAGAATTAGGAGCTAGGGTTGGAGCAAAATATGGTGCGACAACTATAGGAGCTATGGGTGGCAAAGGAGATGTGACAATTGGGGGTGTAACTGGAGGAGCTGCAACAACCTTATCTCTTGGAGGAACAACCGGGTCTATATCCAATCAATCTGTGGGAGGCGCCACGGGAAGCCTGGGCATCCTTCTTGACACTACCGCTTTGGATTTACAAGTTGAACTTACAGCTATGGAACAAATGGGAATTAGTAAAATTATATCCAATCCAAAAGTCTTTACTCTTGATAATGAAACAGCTGTCATAACTCAGGGAGATGAGATTGCATATGAATCAACTTCATCCGAAGGAACATCAACTGAATTTAAAGAAGCAGCACTTAAACTAGAAGTAACTCCAAGTATTGTTGGAGATGGCAATATTATAATGGATGTTAAAATCAACAAAGATTCTGCAGACACTTCTTTATCCAATCCTCCAGTCTCTAAAACAGAAATTACGACGAAATTGTTAATTGCAGATGGAACAATTGTGGTAATTGGCGGAATATACAAAGAAACATTATCAGATACAGTAAGTAAAACTCCCATCCTAAGTGACATACCCATTGTTGGAAATTTATTTAAGAGGGTCAAAAAAGGTGAAGATTTAGATCGTTTATTAATATTTATAGCTCCACGAATTTTATAACATGACTAAAATTATTTCAGACGACGCTGCCAGAGAACTTCTAAATATGGCTCTAAACAGTAATTATGTAAATGATGAACAAAAAAACCAGATATTATCTTTAAATAAAGAGTCTGGACAATCTCTAATATCCATTCTTTTTGAAAAAAAATTTATGGATGAATATTCTCTCGCAAAACTAGTTGCCGAAAGTTATGGTCTGAATTTTCAAGAAATCAACCCAGACAATATTAATATAGAAGCTCAAAATAAACTTAACCTATCGTATATACAAACTAATACAGTCTTCCCTTTTGATATTTATGGGAACACCCTTAAAGTAGCTATCTGTGATCCAAGCAAACTAACTGTTCAAAAAAATATCAAAGTTATTACGGATATGGAAGTAGAATTAGTTTTAGTTACTATTAGTAATCTAGAACTTCTTTTTTCAAAAGCAGGTTTGACTCCATTAATTGCTATAGAAACCGGAGGAACAGGCACACTGACAAAATTAGAAACGGAAGAACAAAAAGACGTAGCAGTAATCAAAGAAAAGGATTTAACTGAAGCTGAAATATTTGTTAATGACATTCTTATCAATGCTTATAAAATGGGATCAAGTGATGTGCACATTGAATCTTTCCGAAATACTAAAAGAATAAGATTTCGTGTAGATGGAATCTTGATAGATCAAAAAGATCTTTTAAAAAAGATAAATGAAAAATATTTAGCCGTTGTTTCAATTTTAAAATTACGATCAGGTGCAAAAATTGAAGAAAAAAGATTGCCACAGGATGGGGCACTACAATTCAAGGATACTTCTGGCGGCATAGAATTCGATGTACGCGTATCCTTTTTACCTATTCATGGCGCAGAACGAGTAGTAATGAGGATATTGCGTAAGGATGCAATTCAATATGATTTAAATACTTTGGGTTTTACGAAAAAAGATGAAGCAAAATTATTTGAAGCCATTAGTGCAACTCAAGGTCTAATTTTAGTAACAGGACCAACAGGAAGCGGCAAAACTACAACATTATATTCCATATTAAATTATCTAAATGATGATAAAAAAAACATACTCACAGCAGAAGATCCTATTGAGTATGAATTAGAAGGAATCAGTCAATCTCAAATAAATCCAAATATTAATTATACATTTCCATCTGCTCTTAGAACTTTTCTAAGACAAGATCCGGAAATAATCTTGGTTGGGGAAATAAGGGATAAGGAAACAGGTAATATAGCTGTTGAAGCTTCTTTAACGGGACATTTAGTATTGAGTACCCTTCATACTAATGATGCGGTGAATACGATTACGCGTTTGGTAGATATGGGGATACCCAATTATTTGGTCGCCTCAACTTTATCGATTGTAATTGCTCAAAGATTGCCTCGACGCATTTGTGATAATTGTAAAATGAAAGATAGTGAAACTTCGTCAGAAAAGTTGAAATTAATAGGCATGACAAAAAATATAATAACTTATAAAGGCAAAGGTTGTGAAAAATGCAATAAAACTGGATACAGTGGAAGACATGGGGTGTACGAAATTCTGAAAGTAACTCCCGCAATTCAAGATTCAATTTTACAAAACAAAACTTCTCCAGAAATTGCCGTTGTAGCTAAAAAAGAAGGTTATATGACCATTCAGGACCAGGGAAAGAATCTTATAGATCAAGGAACTTTAACTTTTGAAGAGTATCGAAGAACTCTTTTTTTATCATAAAAAATGCCATTATTTGATTATAAAGGAATTAGAGGTGATGATAATAAATATGCAGAAGGCAGTATTGAAGCAATCAATGAAGATGAGGCTGCATTTAACCTTCGTGAAAAAAAAGTAATAATAACATCTTTAATTTTATCCAAAGGACAAAAAAAAGAAAAGAAAGAATCAACCTCGCCTTTTTTTTCTTTTGGCGGTTTTGGAAAAATTAAAACGAAGGAAATAGCTCTTTTTACAAAAAAATTATCTACAATGGTCCGCGCAGGATTGCAAGTTCTTGATGCATTAAAAATGACCGCTGAACAAGTGACAAATAAAAAATTAAAATTAATAACAAATGAAATATTGAATGATCTTCAAGGCGGCATAGATTTATCTGGTTGTTTTAACAAACATCCAAAAACATTTGATAATATTTACGTTAATATGATTAGAGCTGGTGAAGCTAGTGGAAAATTAGATATTTTTTTAGACAAATTAGTGATGATTTTAGAAAAAAGAGAAAAAATAAAATCCCAAATAAAAAGCGCAATGATGTATCCTATAATTTTAGTAACAGTAGCCATTTCTGTAACTACTGGAATGCTTATATTTGTTGTACCTCAATTTGTGGGAATATATGAAGGTATGGGGGCAGAATTACCTAAACCTACCTTAATTATCATTAGTATCAGTGATTTTATCAAAGGTTATGGAGGTTTAATCACCTTAATTTCCATTGCTGTAATATTTATTTTACATGGATTTTTTATGAAAACCAGAAAAGGCTATAAAAGAAGTATGGATAAAATTATATTAAAATTACCCTTATTTGGAAATATTCTAATTCAATCAACTGTAGCTAGGGTCGCTTTAATAAAAGCTAATTTATTTTCTGCCGGCGTGAATGTATTAGAAATAATTGATATTGCAATGTCATCTACAAGCAATACAGTATTTATATTGTCATTGGATAATGTAAAAAAAAGAGTATTTTCCGGAGAAGATATGTCAGCTGCTTATAAGAAAGAAATTGTTTTTCCCAGCACTTTCCATCAATTAATAGCGGTTGGAGAAAAAACAGGCAATCAAGAGGAGATGTTTATCGCTATTTCTAAATATTACGAGGAAGAGTTTGATGCTGTAGTAAAAAATATTTCCACTATGATTGAACCGATTGCTATAGTTTTCATTGGCGGAATTATCGGAGCCCTGCTTGTTGCGATGTATGCGCCTATGCTCAATATGGGTGCAGCAATGTCTGGAAGCATGTAATAATAATTAAAAATTTTTTTCTTTAGTATTTTTAATTGTAAAATTGGTTCCACCAGTTTTTATTCTATAAGCTGTGGCAGTATAATTTGTTGTGGAACCAGATATGCAAAAACGATAATTATCGTTTTCTAAGGTAATATCTCCATCAAAAAGATTTGTGTTAATAGTGTTAGTTTGATCTCCGCAACCTCCAGTTGGAATGTAATAATTCTTATTAATCGATTTATACTGTTCTTCAGCTAAATAAACTGATTGCAATGAAGACTGGGCTGATTTTTCTTTGATTCCTTCCAAGACATTCATTCCTGTTGGAATACCAATCGCAGCGATGATCCCAATGATGGCTACTACTATGAGTAGCTCAATCATTGTGAATCCTTTTAAATAGTTATTCCTTTTTAACAACTGCCGATAAAACTTCATCACCAGTATTAGTATACACATTACATGTATCACCCGAACAACTTATATTAGTCCGTCCATCAGCTGGAGTTGCTCCTGTACTAGAGTAAGCAGCCACTTCCGCTGGCGTATGTGGATTTTTAAAATTTTCAAATTTCAAATGATTAACCAAAGCAGCTAGATGCCCTTGGGCATTAGTTGAGCAAGCTACAGTTGTAGTACCTCCGGTAGCATTGGAAGTATAAGTTAAGTCAGCTTCGCCCGTTGAACATTGGGTGAATTTAATCATCATAAAATTGGTTATTTCTTTATGATTTGCAGTTGTTGCCTTAACCTTAGCTCCTCCAAGCAAACCTGGAATAACAGCTGCTCCCACAGCTGCTAAGATACCTATGATTGCCACAACAATTAAAAGTTCTATAAGCGTGAAACCTTTTTGTTTTTTTTTCATAAGAATTCCTTAATATATGCACTACATTAATTTATTATATAAAATATTGTCAATACTTAACATAACTTATTAAATTCATAAGCACTAAATACATTGAAATATTATATTTTTATTCATTATAACAAAATAACAAAAAAAAGACATTTTTATTAAATAATGAAATTAATCAATTTTCCTTTGTTTTTTGCCTCTAAAGAGTTTTTTTGTTGATTTACATCAATTATTCAATCCTTCACATTCATTGCGCATGTATGACAAGCCGCTGTGATCTGATGATTGGGAATTCATGATGAACATCAGGATGAATAAAATGCCTAGAGCAAAGGGAATGAAGTTATAGTAGAACCAGAAGCCCCTAAGCATGTATATGATCAATCAATGAACGTTATCATGTTAAGGTAGAAAAGAAACAAACAGAACAAGCCTGCAAGCACAATGCCGTTGCCGATAACAACAGCCGCGGTCATCTTGAGAAAACTGAGTTGCTGGGGTTGCCTGGCAGCTTCTTTTTTTCTTGTTGGTTGCACGACTTCAATATTCTTTGGAAACGGAGTTACGTTTTGCATGATCTGTCCTTTCAGTTGCGCGCCTATTGGTAAATGTTCTTTGGGGCGAAATCGTGTTCAAAAAAAATAATTTGCAAAAATAATATTTCTGACATACTTTGGCCCAAGTTGGGTTTTAGAAATTTTTACAAGGAATAATGGCGGCACAAGTTACAATCATCGACGACAATTCAGGGCTCCTGACCAGTCTCGCCCTTCAGTTTCAAACACACGGCTTCTCCACCAAGACTTACTCCTGCCCCCAGAAGGCGCTTGATGATATTCATGGAAGACCATCTGACATTTACATCATAGACATTAAGATGCCCAAGCTCACTGGACTGGAGCTGTATCAGGCCCTGTGCAGAAGATTCAACAGTGACACCATCCCCGCCCTGTTTTTAACCTGCGTGGATGAACTGGAGGCAAGATGCCTTGATGAAACTACGATATCAGACTTTGTCCGCAAGGGTTCTGACTTTGAAATACTGCTCGCCCGCGTTAAAAAAATACTCAGCAAGTTCAAAACCAATGAAAAAATTTATAAGATCGGCAATTTAAAGCTTTTTGATGAAAAAATACTGTGCACGTGGTTTGACAAGGAGATTATCTTTACCAGGACGGAGTTCACCCTTCTCTCTCAGTTAGCCAAACGCCCGCGGGTCGTCTATTCAAGAGGGCAGCTGCTCGATGTCTGTTATTCTGACAATTATGATGTTGATGACCGCTGCATTGATTCTCACATAAAGCGCATTCGTCAAAAGTTCAAAAAGCTAAATCCCAAGGAGAAGTTTGACCGCATTAAAACCCAATACGGGATGGGTTACGCGTGGATTCCAAGATCAGTATACACATAATCGTTATTTATCAATTAATTACATTTTGTTATTCATACATATTCTTATCATTGAGAAGCTATTCGCCATTCAGAGGGTTTTTTTACAGCTGACACGACGTACCGAAGTGGCGTTCCTGAAAATACAGCCTCAAAAGGATAGCAGGTGACAAGCAGAAGGCGGTCATCATTAGGATTAAGTGCGACATTCTCCTTATTAACATCAAGGATAAAGAGGTCCTCCACTTCATAGGTGTGCCAGTTCTTATGATGATCCTGCAACTTGATAACATCCCCTATCTGCATGTTTTTTATAAAAATTCCGTGACTGTCCCTGTGACTGGATATGACGGTTGGTCCCTTTTCTTCAGGAAGAGAGCTTTCTACGTGATAAGATGGTCCCCACGCCAGATTCTGACCTGAGGTGCCTTTCAGAACCACTTGATCCACCTTGTATTTAGGGACGGTCAGGCGGAAAACCAGAGATCCGTCAAAGCCTGACCACGGACGCTGTTCCTTTCCCGTCTCAAGGGCGTTCTCCCAGGCGCGGTTCAATAAAATCTGACCCAACTTCGCCTTCAACTCAATCTTCAAGCCTTCAAAGGCAAGGCATCCCCCTCCCACCAGCAGAAGGAACGCGAGAAGAAGGATGCCGGTCTTTCTTTTCAATGGAAGCGTCTTCTTATAAAGAAAAGAAGGGCTGAACTTCCAAAGAGAAGACTTGCAAGGAGGTAGAACAAATCCTTTTTGGTGGCCGTCTGCACGAAATGAACCTGAAGCGCCGGCATGCTGTTGAGGTTAACTTTGTAAAGCGCCTGCAATGGGGTTTGTAAATTTTCCTGAAGCAGCATTTTGGACTGCTTCATAATTTCAGGATCAACCCACCCATCAGGAATATTTTGCGCTATTTGATGACTCAGAATGGGCTGGCTTGGAACCCTTGAAATGTTGTTGTCAACGGCTACAAGGGATGTGTACTGGGTCACGAGATGATGCCGCAAGGCCAGCTCTATGACTTTTTTCTCAAAGCGCGTTTGATCCAGGTAGCCGATTGAACGCATGAAGGTCATCGTCTCAACCTTCTCCCTCGCCCACAGCTGATCAAGAAACTTTCCCTCCTGGATCTGATCACTCTTGACCGTGAATTTCCAAGGCATGGAATTCCTGCTTCCCGCAAGAGAGAAAGAATCTGTCAGATCCTCCAGTCTCGTATAAGGCAGTTTCATGAAGAAGGTTATCGGTTCATTGGCCAGCACGTCGGGGAATTGATTTGGCAGAACTTCATGTTCACGAATCATGAACAAGCGTAAATTCTCAATTACGGGACGGTTGATCTTATATAAAAGCTGCCTGGCCTTCTCCTTGAACTTGGCGTCATTGGAATAAAGGTGAGACCCTCTTCCAACCTTCGCTAAATTCTTCACGACGAGTGAGTTGGGGGCGCTGCCGATCCCGACCACATGGAATCTTTTTTTCCCCAAATGTTCATGCACCACCGCCATCATCTCGGTGTCATATCCAATGTTTCCGTCCGTCATCAACACGATTTGATGCTTCATGAGGAAATTCGAGCTTTCCAGTAAAGACTCATAGACGGGCGGCAGCATGTAGGTACCGCCCTCCGCCTCCAAGGCCCTGACAAATTGCAACGCCCTCATCCTGTTATGCGTGTTGACAATTTTAGGCTCATCAAATAATTTGAAATGCGTGTCATTAAAGGCAATGACGTTTAGATAATGTTGTTCAGGAAGCTGGTTGATGAAATCAGTCAGGAGGGATTTCAATTGACGGACGGAGTTCCCGCTCATTGAACCGGAT
>MPMA02157760.1_pt1 | contig 15149 bp, 13 predicted proteins | sample 1617361 | NCBI WGS metagenome assembly MPMA02 (sample SAMN05944807, study PRJNA350692) | marine metagenome | biome: marine; feature: ODZ; material: water; isolation source: 180 m water sample filtered on 0.2 um supor filter | place: Pacific Ocean | collected 2012-04-08 | depth 180m m | reverse complement strand
CCGGGGAGGGTGTTCCTGAAGCCCAGTACCTGCTGGCCTTCATGATTGATAATGGGCGGGGGATTGAAGCAGATCCGGTCACGGCAACAAAGCTCTATCGTCAAGCAGCAGCAGGTGGAAATCCAGAGGCGCAGTTTGAGCTCGGTATTCGCTATCGGGATGGCACCGGCGGGGTAAAGGTAAGCCTGGTAAAAGCGGAGATGTTGTTGTTTGAGGCATCGCTTCAGGGGCTTGTGGAAGCTCAGGATGCATTGGCACTGCTCTCTCTTTCAGCTACTCCATCAAGTCAGGAGAAGAGCACCTCTTCGGGTGATCCGATGACCCCCGAAGTTGAGGTATCAACTGAGATCGCAAAACGGACGCTGAATGAGAGCCCTGTTCGTATCGAAGAGATGAAAAAACAGCTGGCTCGCCTGCAGCATGAGAAACAGGAGCTTGGCCTGAAACTAGCCCATGCAGAGCTTCAATCTGCCAAACTCGCTTCTGAATTGGAGCAGAGCCAACAGTCCAGAGAGGGGGCAGCGCTCAGAGTGCAGAATCAGGAGATCAAGAGCCAAGCCTTGCAAGATGCATTGAATGACCTGGAGGGGAAACTCTCTCTTCAGGAGTTGGAGGTCAAGAGTCGTGAGACCGAACTTTGGGCCTTGAGAAAGAGTGTTGAGGCCAGTGATCGATTCGGAAAAGAATTAAGTATTAAAGTTAAAAATCAATTACAAGATATTGAAAAAAAACAAAAAGAAATATTGAATTTGAATTCATCTATAGCTCAATTAGAGGCAAAATTCAAACAACAAAACGAGTTGCTGGAGATGGCGCGACAGGAGGCATTCGAACTGCGTAAATTAAACCAGGAGCTTAGCCAGAATCTTTCTCAACTTCACAAAGAGAATGAACAGCTTCAAACACAGCAAACTCTTCCAGAGGGATCCCTGGCCACCAAGCCGGGGTCATCACCCAATGAGGCGCCGGAGCCTTGTAGCCTTGATCAGGAGAGAGCGATAGAAAAAATTGGCCGCTACGCCTCCTCTCAGTGGCCGGATGATATCAAGATGCAGGAGTATGAATATGAGCGCCAGCTGCAGGCCTATGCCGATTTCTGCGCTCAGCTGGTGGGGGATAATCAAGACCTGCACCAGCGTACCTGGTATGAGTGGTATCCTAACTTTGCGATGATGAATCAATCTTACCTTAAAGATCAGTAGGGCCAAATAATAGGAAGTAGGCAGCATGACAAAGAGTGGATTGTTGACGACGAAGTAGAAAGCAGTGTGACAGCCGTCACATCTTCTTTAACTACTCCATACTAGAGTGAAACCAACGTAGTGGAATGGAAATTGATCCGAATGAGACAGAGCTAAACTTACCTACCTCCAGGAGGTAATAGTGAATAGTAATTCGACAGTACGCCAAAACAATCAGGGATACGTTCTCGTAGTCTCTTTGGTGCTTCTTTTGGTAATGACCATTATGGGATTGGGGTTGCTCCATGTCTCTTTGACAGAAAAGAGGTTGGTTGAGCGCTCGATGGTTAATCAAGAGCGCATCTTTGTGGCTGCTGAGACCTGTGTGCAAGATGCTGAAGTCTGGCTGTCAGATCAGCTGACTGCAGGATCTCCCTCGCTCCCCTTTACGTCTCTCCAGACAAATTTTGGTAACTCATTCAATGCCCTATCGCCCTTGGCGACTCAACTTAATGCACAGGAGTTGGCTCAATTTGCTCAGTATACCTATGGTTTTACCACGGATAGGATTGGGGGCTCCGGGGGAAATGACGTCGGTGAATCGGTCGAATATTCCGGCAGTGGCGGTGGTCTGGGCGAGTCAAACTATCGAATTACCTGTGTTGCACAGCGAGCAGCCCCCGATGAAAGCAGCCTGACCATTATTCGTGAACTGACGCTTTGAAGGAACAGACTGATGAATACCAAGATACCGTTTATTCTTCTTTTTGCAGCCAGCATCTCCTACACCTCGGCCTATGGCTGCGACATCAGTCATTTTCCGTTTGGCGCCTCCCTGGAAGGGGTGACACAGCAGTTGCAGCTGGATTTGTCTGCCGCGGAGAGGGCTAAGGAGAGGCGCATATTGAGGCTGACGGGCGATCAACTCTGTCCATCAAATCCGAAATTTAGATCGGTAGAGGTCAATCTTACATTTCTCTACAACAAGCTTGTTCAGATACAAATGATTCTGCCTGCTGGAGGATTTCTGCTGAGGGATTGGGCGGAAGACCGCTTTGGGGCACTGGACAGACCCGTAGGCGGGTATTCGACCAACCCGGGAAATGTTCAGCTTTTCCGCAGGAGTACCGATTATTTATTTTTCTACTCCACACATTTTCAGGGTGGGAGGCGCATAGAGATGGTTCAACTTACATCCCTCCGGCACAAGAAGCTCTATGATCGTTATTACCGTGAAGTGGAAGCGGTTGAGGAGATCAGGTCGGGTGCATCAGGAGATAGCCAATGAAGATCGGCAACAGAATACTATTGACTCTGATCATCTTTGCCGCCGGGGTATCATTGGCGGCCGCCAAATCCCCGCCACCAGGAGTTGGGGGTGCGGCCAGTGTGCCGGCCAATATCCTGATCATGCTGGATAATTCAGGAAGCATGAGCTGGAGCAATCCCTCAAGGATGGATCAAGCCAAGATTGTCATTAATGCACTGGTGACAGATCCTGACCTCTCCAGTGATGTCCAGTTCGGATTGATGGAGTGGAACAGTCAAAACCCATGTGTCCGTTGTCCCATCGGGCCCACCAGCAACAATTGTATTATCACTACGGCCCTGCCTGAGATTGAGGCCAATGGAGGAACCAGTCCTCAGCCGGCCTTCGTTGAAGTCCAGGACTACTTTGATGGCAACAGTTATAACCGCTGCGGTGGTCAGGGATCCTGTTACTATTTTCCGGGAGCTGTGAACTCATGTGTGGTCTGGAGTGATTCCGGGTCCCCGATCGACCCCGCCCTGGCCTGCCAGGTGACGGCGATCGTCTTTATCAGTGACGGCTCTTATGGAGGTTCTCCCGAGATTCCTGCAGCACAGCTTCACGCCCAGGGGATCGACACCTATGTGGTGGGGTTCATGATGGGGAACAATACTAATTACAATAATCTTGCCCTCGCGGGAGGCACTGTCGCACCCCTCTACACCAATAACCAGGCCCAGTTACTGCAGGCATTGAAAGCTGCCATATTACAGATCGTCGCCTCCCGCCAGGCGTCATCCGCCCCGGCCGTCATCCCGGCAAGCTATTCGGGTAGCGGCTATATCTTGCAGTCCTCCTTTACGGTCGAAGGTGAACATCAGTGGCCGGGCCATCTGATGAAATATGAGCTTGATGGGGATGCAAAACCGAAACCAAATCCGGTCTGGGATGCCGGCGAGGAACTCGATAATCGCACAGCCGCTTCGAGAAATATCTGGACAGTAGGCAAGGGGCTGTGTAGTGGGGCAAACTTGCCATCGGGCATCAACAACTTCACTGTTGCCAATGCTTCGGATCTCGCTTGTGCACTCTATGATGGCAATGACACCCCTTATTCCGCTCTGGATACGGCAAATCTGATCAGATTTGTCCGCGGTGTGGACTCATATGATGAAGACAGTGATGGCAGCATTTTAGATGAACGCTGGAAACTGGCTGATATCTACCACTCCGAACTGCGTATCGTAGGGCCGCCCGCACTGGAGGTCTCCGGGGACGCTGCAGCGAATACGGGGCTCTATTATCGCTGGCAAAAGGGCTATGAGACTTTCAAGAATGCCAATTCAAGTCGTCCGGAGGTGGTTTATGTTGGATCCAACACCGGCATGCTCCATGCCTTCGACTATGCGACCGGTGAAGAACTCTGGGCATTTATTCCCCCTGCGATGCTGCCCAGGTTGAGGGAGATGGTGTCCTTTACTGCCAACACAAGCAACAGCATCTATGGGGTCGATGGTTCACCAATCGTCAGGGATGTCTATATGAATGGCAACTGGAAGACAGTGCTCATCAGTGGTATGAGACAGGGAGGAAAGAGTTATTTCGCACTGGATGTAACCGATGTTGCCAACCCTGGTTATTTGTTTGGTTTTTCCAATAATCCGGCAGATGGAGAAGTTCAATGCTGGGATGCCTGTGGAGAATGGCCATGACAATCAACGATGTAAAACTGTTCTGTTCGGTCAATCGTTCTGCCCTGTTGCTGATCACGATACTCCCCACCCTGATGGGAATGGGGCCGCCTCTACCACCCGGCAGTCAGCAGATCACTACTGAGGTATGGGGTTGCGGCACCATCACTCCGGGAACCACGACAGTGGCGGATCTGGCTACACCCACTTTCTCAATCAATCCATCACCCGGGATGCGCATCAAGGAGGTATGGCTGGATCATGCTGATCCCAATGCCCAGTTACTTGGGGCCGTGAGCAGTTATACCTTCGACCCGGTGACGGCACCGCACACCTTGAGCGCCTCCTTTGAATTGGCTAACCGAAAAACCTATGCAGTTGTGTCTCCTGAGCGTGACCATAGTGAACTGGGTGAAAGCTGGTCTCGGCCCCTGGTGCTCAATATCACCCATTCGGGTCAGAAAAAATGGGTGGCTGTCTATGGAGCAGGATTCAACAATGCGGTCAACCCGGCCTATGGAGCCGGACTCTATGTACTGGATCTGGCAAATGGAGGGGAAGTCCTTGAATTCATTCCCCTCGGTTCAGGCAGCTACCCCAACAGCTATGAACACTCAGCGCCTGCCAGTATTCTTGCCATAACTCCAGACAGTACCAGTGAGGCCACCTATCATGGCGCGATGGTCTATATCGTTGATCTTGAAGGGAGGCTGTGGAAGATCAATATGACCGATCAGGGGACATTGTTCGCCAAAACGATCCTGTACAATGCCGCCGCTACTGATGCCAATGAACGGCTCTCATTCAACGCGCTGACGGCAGCCTTCAGCGGTGGTGAGTGCAATAATCTCTGGCTCTATTTTGGCACCGGTGATATTCGCAGCACCGAGATCGAGAATGCCACGGGAGCCATCGCCAACAGGGTTTTTGGAATCAAGGATCCGGATTTTCCAGACTTCAATGCCCCAGCCTCATTGTACGAATCAGATCTCAGCTCTTCGGCTGATGCATGTCCGAGCACCTGTGTTGACACATACAAGGGGTGGTATCACCAACTGGATGCGGATGAAAAAGTGACCGGGAATATCGCTCTCAAAGGAGGCTGGCTCTTATTCTCCCATTATCGGCCTGACAGCCTGAATGCCTGTTCCATGGGTACCGGCTACCTCACAATGATGAATTTTGTCTGTCCTGTCGGAAGCGGAAGTGGGGATCAGAGAGTAACCGGAGAGATCGGCAAGGGGGTTCCGAGCGCGCCGGTCTGTCAGGGAGATCGCTGCTATCTTTTTGTCGCTCAACCAGAAAGCAATCCAGCACCTGAATTTGCAGATCCGGATGCTCATCCTGATGGAATCTTTTCATTTCAGGCCCCGGATGACCTGGTGGAAGCCGATGATCTGAACACCTGGCATCAGGAGTTTTAGGTGCAGGAGACTAGTGCAATGGAACCTAATAGGGGTATGCTGTCAGATAAGTATGAGTTTTCTACTATGAGAGGGTTTTGGGAGGTGTGCTTGTGAGACATTTTTTCACTGCTTCAATTATTCTCGGAATGTTATCTCTTCCATCTGAAGGGGTGGCTTGTGAAATCAATCAATATTTCTTTGGGACTGACATTGAGCGTATCAGAGAGCAGCTTGGCGTTGCTCCGTCTATGCTTAAAATCAGCGACAAAGAGACTCTGACTGTAACTGGAAAACAGGCGTGTCGCTGGAGCAGTGATTTTCATGATCTCAAGATTGAATTCACCTTTCTCTATAATCAGTTGGTTAACATCAGGCTGACTCGATATCCCATCGACAAACCTTCACTTATGATCTGGGCCAGAACACAGTTCGGTGAATTCGACGATCCAGGCAAGGGGGCTTCGTTATCAACCAGGAATGTTCAGTTGTTCAGAGATGGTTCGGAAAAATTGCTTTTTTACTCTATCAGACCGGTTCGATCTGCCTTTGAAGAGATGGTTGAGGTGACTTCCAAACGGCATGAGACACTCTATCAGAAGTATTTTATTGAGGTTGAACAAGTGCTTGAAGGGGGAGAGGTGCAATGAAGATTGTAAATAGAGTGGCTCTCCTGTTTCTCCTTGGTCTTTTGATTCCAAGTTCGGGGCTTGCAAAAACCCCTCCACCGGGGACAGGGACCGGTTCAGCGAACGTGCCTGCCAATATATTGATCATGCTGGACAACTCAGGAAGCATGAGGGGGAATCGGATGGTCGATGCCAAGGATGTGATCAAAACAATTGTCACCGACTCCACCCTGGCAAACGGCGCTCGCTTTGGTTTGATGGAGTGGAACAGCCGAAATCCCTGTATTCGCTGTCCGATAACCAATACGAGTAGTACCTGCATTCTCAATGAGCTCCTCAACATTGAAGCGAGCGGTGGAACAAGTCCCTACTCAGCCTTTGTCGAAGCGGAAAAATATTTCAACGGAGGGAGTTATAACCAGTGTTCTGGAAAGGGCTCCTGTTATTATGCTGGCTATAGTTGGGCGAGTGCAAAATGCAAAATCACCAAAAAAAGCGGCAACTCACCCATCGACTCTGGGCTTGCTTGCCAGGTCACTGCGATCATTTTCATCAGTGATGGAGGATATGGAGACAAGCCTGAGATCATCGCCAAAAAACTGCTCGCAAACAAGAATATCAAAACCTTTGTGGTCGGGTTTCACAGCGGATACAACTCCAGATATGTGGAACTGGCAAAAGGGGGAGGAACCTATCCGGATTCGCCCATCTTTTCGGCCAACAAGGGGCAGCTGCAGCAGACCCTGGTGAGCTATATTCGCCAGATCATCGCTTCCAGACTCACTTTTACAGCACCTGCTGTGATGCCTGCCGGCAAGACCGATACCGGCTCTGTCTTTACCTCCACCTTTCAAGTTAAAAAAGACCACCAGTGGCAAGGACGGCTTCAGCGTTATGACCTTGATGCCGACGGCAAGGTTGGAAGTCTATTCAAGACTTCGACAAACAAGGATTGGGATGCAGGGGAACGACTCAACGACAAAAGTGCAAGTTCACGGAACATCTGGACTGTGGGTGCAGCCAAGCTCTGTGGTGGCAAGACTCTTCCTTCAAATATCAATAATTTCAAAGAAGCAAACCGTCAGACCCTTAAATGCCTCCTCATGGATGGCGCTGACAAGAATGTCACCGACTCAGAGATCACTAAACTGATTCGGTTTGTCAGGGGGATTGATGCCTATGATGAGAATCTTGATGGGAACACTAGTGATGAACGTTGGAAGTTGGGAGATATCTATAACTCACAGGTTCGTCTTGTCGGCAAGCCATCAAGGCCGTCATCAAAGAACGCTGACCCAAATTCAGAAGAGTACTACCGATATAAGCATGGTTATGATGCCTTCAAGAGTCAGCACACGAACCGTGATGAAGTCGTCTATGTAGGATCAAACGCCGGCACTCTTCATGCATTTGATTATAAGACGGCAGAGGAGCTTTGGGCATTTATTCCGCCTGGAATGTTGCCGCGCCTCAGAGATATGATCTCGACCAAGAGTAATACCAGCCTGAGTATCTTTGGGGTTGATGGTTCACCCCTGGTAAAGGACGTCTACATTCAGGGAGCTTGGAAAACACTCTTGATCGGTGGCTTGAGACAGGGGGGTAAACACTATTTTGCCCTCGATATAACAGATCCGCATAAGCCACGATATCAATTTGGCTTTACCAATAATCCAGCTGATAAAGAGGTGCAGTGCTGGGATGCGTGTGGTAAGTGGCCATGATGTCAACCACGAGTCGTCAGCACAGACACCAAGGAGTATTTATGAGAGTGATGGTTCAAAACAGTATCACTGACTTCAATCGATGGATGAGCAGAGGGCTGCTCCTCCTGATGCTGATCTCTGTGTACGGTATTCAGCCAGGATATGCTGTGGAGAGGGTTCCTGATGAAGCCCGTCATGCTGCAGAAGCAGCGCTTCAGCCCCTTCTTGAGGCCATCCCTGAAGAAGATCTCTATCACTTTAATCTTTCAAAAATTGAACTGCCGGCGGCGGTCATTGGTAATGGATTTCGCCTCAACACCATATTCCCCGATGCGCTGGCTCAATCTGACTCATCAAGTGCTTTCTCATCACTGCTTACTAAAGCGCCCGTCTTTCTCTTTCCAGTGATCTCAAACAAGCAGATGAAGGCCCTAATCTATGTCGAGAGAAGGGGAGGGAAGTGGAGTGCAGTCTCACTGGGTAGCGCAGGTGTTGCCCAACAGTGGGACTTGATCACAACAGACTGGGAGGGAGACGATGGGTTTGGTCATGATTTTATTCGAGTCTATCAAGCGCTATCCGATCTGGTGTTGATCACCCCTCCGACAGGTCGGCCGGTAGATCCTGATGGAAACCGATTGGGCAAACCAGCGTTGGTTCTGATGAATTCCGCTCGCATCGCCCTTTCCACTAAAGAGAGACCCCTTCAGGATATTTCAGAGGTCTACGACACTGAGCAGATCATTCCACTTCTCAAAGAGAGAGTGAACAAGACGATCAGTGGGATGAATGATTCAGCTCCCTCTCAGCTGCTTGACTAGGCTGGGAGATACTGAGCTTTATGGAGACTCTTAAATGATTAGATCTGAGTTTAAGCGGTTTTATCTTTCCAAACCCTGTCTAGGAGAAGGTTGTTCAAGGCGGGTGGTTGGCAGTTTCTTGCTGGCACTGCTGTTAATGGGTATCGGTAATATCACTCTTGCTGATGGTATCCTAGGCACGGTCAAAGAGAAGTTTCAGGAACTCGACCAATGGTGTTGGGATGGATCGACTCAATCCATACTCGAACACTACAATGTGATAACCCCGCAATGCGACATTGCCGATTATGCCTGGGACAGAACCGACTGTTGTTCAATTAAATCTTTCGCTTCTGGACATGCTTGTAATCGGGGCAACTATCTTGCCGGCTGGGGGGGCGATTGGTGGAACAGTCGAGGGATTAAAGAGGCCCTAAAGAATTTCGGAAATGTAGAGAGCACCCACATCTATGGAGTAACGAGGCAAGCAACCCCTTGGGGCCCGATGGGTTGGTATGGACATCTAACCAAAAAAGAGATTGAGACAGAAATCGATGACAGTCATCCCTTTGTCATCGCCTGGTATTGGAATGGGGGTGGCGGACATGCCATGGTAGGAAGGGGGATCCAGGGAGACAACGTCTACTATATGGACCCCTGGCCTGGTAATGGTTACACCATTACCGCCTACAGTGGAATGGTTGACTCGTGGCGTCACTACTGGGGCCAGACACTCACGACCTATCGCAAGGACTACCAGATCACCATGAATGCGGTTGGGTGCGGATCAATCTCTCCTCCCAAAGGGTATCCTACGACAAATCAGGTCACTTGGGTGCCAAGCAATGACACCCCTGCCTTTGGCTTCTCACCCTCATCTGGCCTAAGAGTCAAAGAAGTTTGGCTCGACTATGAAGATCCAGACCCGGCAAATAGAAAATGGCTTGGTGCACCTTCGAGCTATACCTTTGATCCTGTAAAGAGTGATCATTCGCTGACTGCATTCTTTGAATTGGCAAATCGCAAATCGTACGCGTCACTCTCTGTGCCTGGCCGGGATAGTCAATTATTGGGTGAAAGCTGGTCTCGTCCTCTGATTCTTGCCATTCCTTATGGTGGGAAAATGTCGTCGGTAGCGGTTTATGGTGCTGGTTTCAATAGTGCAATAGATCCCGATTATGGTGCTGCTGTTTATGTCCTTGACCTCAAGGATGGTGCAATCCTGGAACAAATTAAGTTGGATGATGGTAGCGGGAGTAATGGTGTCGTCAATGCGGTTCCAGCGAATGTAATAGCCATAACCAGAGAGACTACTGATGTTGCCAACTATAAAGGTGCCATGGTCTATGTCACTGATCTTGAAGGGAGGGTTTGGAAGATCAACATGACTGATCAAGGAAAACTCTTTGACAAGACCATTCTCTTTGATGCCGAGACAACGGCAACAAATGAAAGGTTGAGTTTTCATCCCATCAAGGCGTCAACCAGTGGCGGGTCATGCCGGAGTCTCTGGCTTTACTTGGGAACAGGAGATATTCGAAGCCGACAGATGGAGAGTGTATCGGGTGCGATTGATAATCACGTTTATGGCATTAAAGACGTTGACTTTCCACTCTTTAAGAAGAGGTCTAAACCTTTGAAGAAGATCGATTTGAATGCCTCCAGCAAAACCTGTGTAGATGCCTGTGATCCAAATTATCATGGCTGGTATAAGCGGCTAAAAGCGGGAGAAAAAGTGACCGGAGAGGTCGCTGTTGCAGGAGGATGGATCTACTACAGTACATTCAGACCCAATAGCAAAAATGCCTGTTCCATCGGAACAGGTTATTTGACCATTATGAATATGGTTTGCCCCAAGGGCAGCGGCACGAATGACCAAGCTGTTGAGATTGAAGTCGGGCAGGGTGTACCCACAGCGCCATCAGTGGGTAAAAAGCGAATCTATGTTGGAATTTCAAATCCTGAAAAGACCAGTAACCTGGATAAGAAAATCAAAGGAGCTCGATCCAATGATCTAGGGATTGAAATCCCATCAGCTGCACCTTTGATTGGGGCGACAGATGTAAATTCCTGGCGTGTGGTTAAGTAGTCGTTCCACTATCCAAATCAAGTTGATCTGAAGGTGAATCAAGAGGTGAAACGGTCACAACAACACTCCTTCTCCAGATCAAAAGAGATTGAGATCGGACGGCGAGATGAGGGTGGGTTCACCCTGCTTGAGGTGATCATCTCCATGGTTATTGTGGCCATTGGTTTTGTTGGCGTCTATGGTCTTGTCGCGCTCTCCGATAGGGCTCTCCAAGAGACGGTCGATCGTGAACAGATGGTGTTGCGAGCGGGACAGATCATGGAAGAGATCGGAAACGAGCTCATTGTCAACGGCGATACTGTTCTGGCCAGCTTTGCTAACGTTAATCTCAAAAACGCAAGCTGTAACATTGGAGTTGGATTTAGTAATAACATAAAGAGACGCTGGTGCCAGAGGTTGAATGACTACCTCGGTCTTCCCAATCCGCTAAACCCAGGTGATACGCGTACCATCAGGGTGACGACGCCGGCGGGCGAACCAAACCGGCGTTTGATCAAAGTGACCTTATCCACCAAAAACGGGACCAGCCAGGTCTCAGTGGCAAGAAAATACAATGTGCCTACCCCCTAGTCATAGATCTGCTAGAGAAGCAGGAGTCACCCTGGTTGAGCTGCTGATAACCCTGGTAGTGAGTTCAATCATGGTGGCTGCGATCTTTGCAGCCTACATGATGGTCGATCGACAATATGATAAGTTATCTGCTGTCGCCGAGTTGCATCAGAACGGTCGATCTGCACTGGGGCTGATGGTAAGGGATATTCGACAGGCGGGTTATCTTGCATTTGGCTCGTCCGCTCTCGATGGCGGCGTCAATGTGGTCGCAATCACCGACTGTGCTGATCCGTTAGTGCCGTCGGTAACCTCCACCGGGTGTGGGCGTTCTGACCAAATTACACTGATTTATGATCAGGATACAAATGCCCGTTTCCGAATAAGCTACTGGGTTCAGGTGATTGGAGGTCGTGGGCAGCTTAGGACGACCAAGCAGACCTGCACCGATGCTTTAATGACAGTCTGTGCAAACATTTATCAGAATCAGTTGATTGCCGACGGTGTTGAAGACCTTCAATTTGTAGGTCGACAAGCGGGTAACTTTAATGCCAACAATGACCCGGTGATTGTTGATGTGGAACTTATTCTTAGAACCAATAACGAATATCAGTTAACCGCAAATTGGACAAGTCCTTCAAGTGCTGCCGGAAACGGAAGATTAACTGCCATTGATGGAGCTGTTCGAGAGGTCTTTCAACAGACCGTATTAGTGAGGAACCTTGCCTACCAGTGATCCGAACTGAATTGCCTGCAACAGAGGGAGTCAATTCTGTTGTATCGTGGGGAGAGAGATGGAAATACGTAGTCTGCTTGAGAGACTGATTGCTTTTGATACTACGAGCAGGAATTCCAATCTTGAACTGATCGAGTTTGTCCGTGGGGTTCTTGATGAAGAGGGGATTCCATCTGAACTGTCGTTCGATGCTTCAAGAGAGAAGGCCAATCTCTGGGCCACCATCGGGCCCTCTGATCGTGCGGGTGTTGTCCTCTCCGGCCATACCGATGTTGTTCCGGTCGATGGCCAGCAGTGGAATACCGACCCCTTTGCCCTGGTCGAGGCCGATGGAAAGCTTTTTGGTCGGGGCACTTCAGATATGAAGGGGTTTATTGCCGTCTGTCTCGCATCGATCCCAAAAATAAAGCGCTGCAACCCGGAAAACCCGATACATTTTGCCTTTTCCTATGATGAAGAAGTAGGGTGCATCGGCGTTCGAGAGTTATTGAAGGCCCTCTCCGCCTTCAAGATAAAGCCTGCGATGTGCCTGGTAGGGGAACCCACCGATCTCAGGGTGATAAGAGGGCACAAGGGGGGGATGGCGGCACGTTGTCACTTCAAAGGTGAGCCCTGTCACTCAAGCCAGACCCACCGCGGGGTCAATGCCATAGAGATGGCCGCTGAAGGGATCACCTATCTGAAGAGAATGGGGATGAGGTTTAAGGAGGAGGGCCCTTTTGATCATGAGTGCACACCCCCCTTCACCACCATTCAGACCGGGTTGATTGAGGGAGGAACAGCGCTCAATATTGTTCCGGAGCACTGCTCTTTTGAATTTGAGATGAGAGGCCTCCCCTCAGTCAATACGCTGGAGCTGGCAGATGAGTTCTTCACCTACTGCAGATCAACACTGGAACCTGAGATGAAAAAAGGCTCGCGGCAGAGTGGAATCAACTGGGAGATTAAATCGGAGTATCCCGCACTGAATCTCGATGGAGAGAGTGAAGCGATAAAACTACTCCAGAGCCTGACCGGTGAGTCATCAAGTGGAAAGGTAAGTTTTGGGACAGAGGCAGGGCTGTTTCAAAATGAGGGCATCCCGGCAGTAGTTTGTGGGCCGGGCAGTATAGATCAGGCTCATCGGCCCAATGAATATATTCAGATTAATCAGCTCGACAGGTGTGAGCGATTGGTGGATGGTGTTGTTCAACATTTTGCCCGCGGAGCAGATTAAAAGGATTATGGTGGCAGGTGTCTGGATAACCCTCAGGATCACCTTGCTCTGGAATAACAGACTTAAGAGAAAATATTGAACAAGCAAGAGAGAGCGACAACAAGAGATGAGAGTATTCTGCCTGGAATGCTTGAAGGGGTTCGTGTCCTTGATCTTTCACGTATTCTGGCAGGGCCAGCCTGTACCCAGCTGCTTGGTGATTATGGTGCAGATGTCATCAAGGTTGAGCGTTCTGGCAGAGGTGATGACACCCGAAGCTGGGGGCCCCCTTATGTTGTGGGTGATGAGGGTCTGCCCACTGGCGAGAGTGCCTACTACCTCTCAGCCAATCGCAACAAGCGATCGGTTACCGTCGATATTTCGACCCCTGAGGGGGCAGAGACCGTACGCAAAATGGCACGTCACTGTGATGTCCTGATTGAGAACTTCAAGGTAGGGGGGCTGAAAAAATACGGGTTGGACGCTGAGAGTCTGCTACCCAATCAGCCCGAGCTCATCTACTGTTCTATCTCCGGCTTTGGCCAGACTGGCCCCAATGCCCATCTGCCGGGTTATGATCTCATCGCTCAGGGCTATGGTGGGATCATGAGCCTGAACGGAGAGCCTGAGGGTGAGCCCATGAAGGTCGCTGTAGCCGTTGCTGACATAGTCTGCGGACTCTATGCCGCAACAGCGATTCTTGCTGCCCTTCACCACCGAGACCGAACCGGTGAGGGTCAACATATCGATATCGGGCTGGTGGATACCCAGATCGCCTGGCTGATGAATGAAGGGAGCAACTACCTGGTCTCGGGTGAGAGACCGGTCAGAAGGGGTAACCAGCACCCCAATATTGTCCCCTATCAGGTCTTTAAAGCCAGTGATGGGCATCTGATTATAGCCGTCGGCAACGACCACCAATTCCGGCAGTTTTGTCATATCATCGACAGACCGGCGTTGGCGGCAGACCCGAGATATGCATCCAACAGTGGCCGGCTTGACCATCGGGTGGAGTTGATCGGTCTGCTGGAGTCAGCAATTGCCTCCTTTTCAAGAGATGAACTGCTGTCCGCCATGGAGAGTCATGGGGTACCGGGAGGTCCGATCAACACCCTGGCAGAAGTTTTTGAAAGTGATCAGGTCAAGGCGAGGGGGATGAAAATTACTCTTCCCCATAGCCAGTCGTCATCGGGTACTGTCGATCTTATCGGCAATCCGGTTAAATTCAGCAAGACGCCAATTGGTTACCGTTACGGCCCACCCTGCTGTGGTGAGCATACCGAAGAGGTGTTGGAAGAGCTGTTGGGTGATGAGCAGATTAATCTGGATAAACCGGTAACCGATTGATTCAATGCTATACTGAGATTTATTAAGGTAAGAAGGATTGCCAAAGCGGCCATCTAGAGAGTAAGGTCTGTTCTAATGGATATCGTTCAGGAACAAAAGAAGCATGCATAAGTTTAAACCGTTAACTCTGATATTCGGGCTGGTCTTGATTTCCGCCTCCTGCGCACCCCATATCGATGAACGTTTCTATGGGAAACGTTATGGTGAATACTCTGTTACCACCAAGTCAACCTCAATCAAGGAACTTGCCGAAGATATTGGAACAGTGTTTCATGCCAGCAGGTGTAAGCGGGTATCTGAAGAAGAGGGCGAGCGATCTATTGAGTTGCTGAGGGAGACTGCAGCAAATCTTGAGCATCAGGGTTTCTGGTCGCCTTTTGATGATATTGAGGTAGATATAAGGGTATTAGCCCAGCAAGCCAGTGTAGGTCAAATATCGTGTCGTGTTTTTAATCAGGCAAAAGGGCGAGAGCTCCTTAAACGACTTTTCCCCTGGAAGTTCTGAGTCACCAGCCACCACCGCCACCACCGCCCCCACCACCGCCAGAAAATCCACCTCCTGAGCTTCCCGATG
>MPMA02134632.1_pt1 | contig 15152 bp, 13 predicted proteins | sample 1617361 | NCBI WGS metagenome assembly MPMA02 (sample SAMN05944807, study PRJNA350692) | marine metagenome | biome: marine; feature: ODZ; material: water; isolation source: 180 m water sample filtered on 0.2 um supor filter | place: Pacific Ocean | collected 2012-04-08 | depth 180m m | reverse complement strand
TGTTGATGTTGCCGTGCTTCTCCGCGTACTCGAGGACTCGCCGTTTGCGCCTGATTTCTCGTTGATCTTCGGTCATCTAGATCCCCTCGGTCAGCCTCTGTCATCGTGGCAGGGTGTCCGACTGAATCTGTAATTTCACAAATCCTGAGCCCGAAGGGACAAGAATTGGCGCATGGATGCCGTCTGCTGTTTTTCCAGACGAGAGCGGCATCACCCGCGAGCGGCTCCTGGCGGCTTTTCACGCTGACAATATCGACGCCCGAGTGTTTTTTTGGCCGCTCAGCTCTCTTCCGTTCTTCAAGGCGAAACCCGAAAACATCTTTGCATACGGCATACCTGGCAGAGCTATCAACTTGCCTTCCTATCATGATATGACGGTCGAGGACCTTGGGCGCGTCGCTTCATGCCTGCGTAAAGTGTATTCAAGCGTACGGGGCAGCGCGTGAAGTTACTGTTGCTCGGCAAGGGGGCGGTCGGTCTTGCTATTACGCAATATCTGCTGACGGAGTACCCGGATGATCTAGCGTTAGTCGTCACTACAGACCGGGATGCGATCTTCAGAGCAGCTCAGGAGGCAGGCGTCCCGGCGCGTGTTTACGAATCAGACAAGTCCTTATTGGCTAATATTCCGAGCGGTCTGGATCTTGGTGTTCTGGCTTGGTGGCCCAAGATTCTGAAAAAGCCTTTGATTGATGTGCCGAAGAATGGGTTCGTCAATACGCACCCAAGTCTGCTGCCTTACAATCGGGGTAAGCACTACAATTTTTGGGCAATTGTCGAGAGGAATCCCTTTGGTGTCAGTTTGCATCGTGTGAATTCCGGTATAGACACGGGCGAAGTGATTGCTCAAAAAGAGATTGACTATGACTGGACTGATAGCGGGGAGACTCTTTATGAGAAAGCGCAAGAAAAAATGGTTGCGTTGTTTAGGCAGACATACCCAGCGCTCCGGACCGGAGTTTTTGAATCGCGGCCGCAGGTTTCAGGAGAGGGTTCTTTTCACGCGGCTTCCGAACTCGACGCTGCGAGCTGCATAGAACTAGACAGCGAATATACGGCCCGCAGCCTTCTTGATCGTCTGCGAGCCCGAACTTTCGAGGGACATCCGGGGTGCTGGTTTGAAGATGGAGGAACGCGATACGAGATTTCTGTCCGCATTAGAAAGGTCGAAAATGAGTGAGCGGCAGACGTTCGAGTTCGACTGTAGCGAGGAAATCAAGGCTCAGGGGGAGCACTCGGGTGTCCAGGAGCTGAGCAGTGACTGGATACGGGTGGTCAACCCACTGAAGTACTCCTACCACTTCAAATGGCAGGGGCGTCCGATTATTCAGTATCCACAAGACATCGTGGCCATGCAGGAGTTGATTTGGTTGGTCCGGCCTAACCTGATTATCGAAACGGGGATTGCCCACGGGGGGTCGCTGATTTTCAGCGCCTCGATGCTGGCCCTGCTCGATATCGGTGACGCGATCGAAAGCGGGTGTAACTTTGATCCCCGTGTTTCAGAGCGGAAAGTTTTGGGGATCGACGTGGATATTAGGAAGCATAACCGGGAGGCGATCGAAGCCCACCCCATGTCGTCGCGAATTGAGATGATCGAGGGATCGAGCATTGAGCCGGAGACGGTCGATCAAGTCTACGAGGTTGCAAAGAACTACTCTCGCATCCTGGTTTGCCTGGATAGCAACCACACTCATGACCATGCGCTGGCGGAGCTCGAAGCCTATGCGCCGCTTACGAGTCGAGAAAGTTATTGCGTGGTGTTTGATACCATCATCGAAGATCTGCCGAAGGAGATGTTTCCCGATCGGCCGTGGGGGCCTGGGGACAATCCGAAAACTGCGGTCTGGGAGTATCTCAAGTCACATCCCGAGTTCGAGATCGACAAGAGTATTCCAGACAAGTTGCTGATCACCGTGGCACCGGATGGTTTCTTGATGCGCACGGGTGGTTGAAAGGCGGCATCTGCCCGTCAAGAGGGATCGCCAGGATCCCCCACCGGCTCTCCGAGCATTAGCGAGAGGTACCGGTCTCCCGAGGCCTTGGAGGAGTATTGTCGGGCGCGTGCGATGAGCAGGTCGCGTCTGACCGGTTTGCCGAGCGCCTCGATCATTGCTTCGGAGAGGGCATGGGAGTCGTTCACAGGTACCAGGGGGCCATAGCGGCCTCCCGCCAGAATTTCAGCTGGACCGTTCGGGCAATCGGTACTCACCACAGGGCATCCGCAGCCCATGGCTTCGACCAAGACCATGCCGAAACCTTCCCAGGTCGAGGACAGTGCGAAGAGCGCTGCACGACGCATGAAGGCCGGGCTGTTGGGGACGAAGCCGTGGAGATCGACCTCGGGCCCGACCCCGAGGGAGCGTGCCAGAGCCTGGAGTTCCTTGCGAAGAGGGCCTCTTCCGAGGATCAGGAGACGTGCGCGGCGGTGGGACCGCAGCTTTGCGAACGCGCGTATCAGATTCGAGAAATCCTTCTGAGGCTGGAGTCTGCCAACACCGAGGATGACGGGGGGCTCTCCTTTCTTGAACCAAGGGTGATCGATGGCTTGCTGCTGCTGTGCGGCAAGCTCGGGGGTGATGGCGGGATTGTAGGTGACCTGGATGGACCCTCGTGGCAGCCCGGTGGTGCGGGCGAGGTCGTCGGCCACTCCGCAAGAGACCGCTCCTACGCCATGAGCCAGTGGATAGAAGTGGGCCACAGATTCGGGTAGAGACTTCATGCGGCGCTGGGTTTCCCGGTCGACGCGAACGGAGAGCGGATTGTGCTCACTGACGGTGAGGCGGGTCGTACCTCCGGCCAGGCGATTGGCAAAAATCGCAGCAAGGTTCCCAAAATTGAGAGCCGAGAGCATGGCGTCCGGCCTCTCTGTTTTCAGGTATCGCGAGAGTGCCGGGATGCTCCCGAATATAAAGGGCAGGTTGTAGAGCATTGACGGACTTCGGATCAGTTTGGCCGTATCTCGCGGTCGAGCGAGGAGCCCGGGAAGAGCAGTGAGCGATGTGCGGGTCTGTAGATCGACGACTCGAACCTCGGAGGGAATCTCATTGAGAAGAGGTCCGCGTGCGCGGGCCAGGACCAGGTCTACTCGGTGGCCACGTCTCGAAAATTCCTTTGCGAGGTTCAACATGACCCGCTCGCCACCGCCGCCTGCCATCGACTTGATAAATAGAGCCAGGTGCCGGAGACGGTTTGTCACCGGGGGAGGGCTCTTGCGTTGGGTGAAGCATCGAGGAATCGGTCAAAGAGTTCGGCGTTGACGAACCGCCACTTCTTCTCGAAAAAGGCACGCTGCATCCAGTGACCAAGAAAATACAACTCTACGAAGGGAAGGTACGGCCGGAAATCGGGAACGCCGGGTCGGTTCAGATGCTCGAGGTATTCGTCGCGCCAGGGACCGAGCCAGCGTTCGGAGGCCTTGGCGAACGAGATGCCGATGAGTTCGTCCGCTGAGATACTTTCTACGTCAATAGCGCAGATCCGCCCGTCGTCGTCCGCGGCTATAAAATTTTTTAGCACGGCATCGGAGTAGTCGAAGCCCACCCACACGGCTTCGGGTTGGATGCGCTGACTCACCTCGAGAAGTGCGTCTCGCTTGTGCTCCGAGAGCACTCCGACTTGTTCGAAGAATCGAAGGTTCCTTCGAAGTCGTGTAGGGAATCGAGTTTCCGTGGATCGAACGAGGCGTGGGTCTCGGCTGTGCAGTTCGGCAAAGAGATCGGCCATGTTTTTCACGAAGGCGGAGTCGACGGAGGCGATAGCAGTGCCTTTGATGAAGTCCACCCAGAGTTCACGTTCGTAGCGAATCACGACGCCGGGGACCCGGTTGGTTTCGCCGAGGCGATTGAGAGTGGTTTCGATGCTCTCGGCGGTGCGGCTATCGGGTTGGATCAGCCTTTTGAACCGTGTTCCGTTGATTTCCACGATGGAACCACGTTGGGATTTTTGCAGTCGCGTGCCACCGAGCCGCGTCAACTGGAAGCGAATCCGTCTCAGCAAGGAAGTATTGCTGTACTGACGAATACGGGTTCGAGAGGGCACGGAGCGTCTCAGGCCTCGTCTTTCGGTGACTGCCAGTAGGATTCGTCCCTTTGAGTCATGAGGTCGGAAGCCAGGCTGCGGCCGTACTGTTTGCGTTCGCCTTTCATGTGGTCCATGTACGCTCCGAGTGGTCCGTTTACGAAAGGGTGGTGAACCGAACGCCAACCGAGGCTGCCCGAGAGGTTGTGTGTGAGAATGTCATCTTTTTTGAATTGCCCGCGCACCCAGTCGAATACCCAGGAGTCGTGCCACTCGTCTAATTCGAAAAGTGAATCTGAGTCGTAGAGTTCCCGCCAGATCGCGAGGAAGTCGCGAATGCGCGGATGCTGGAGGTTGTATCCGACGTAGCCGCATTCGCTTGTTCGATAGCGTCGTCCGATAAAACTGAGCATGGCTTCTGGGGGAAGGGTGCTTTCAATGAAGGCTCTCGGAATATCGAGAAAGGTCAGGGTGTCCGCGTCGATCCAAAAAACTGCGTCGGCAGGAAGGCTCTCGGTAGCATCAAAAATACAATAGGTTTTGTGTGCGAAGCGTACGGCGTCCCAGCGGTAGCCGATGCCACGGCGTTTCCGACTGCTCTCGAGGGCGCGGCCCGCCTGGCGATCTTTCCCCAGTAGGGGTTCGACCAAAGCGACCAGGTTGCCGAGCATTCCACGGGCGCTGAAGGGAAGGGGGCCGCGATCGTCTTGGCCGTGGGCGGCAGCGTTACCGCTGTGGCGTTTCTTGAAGTCGACGAGGCCAGGAGAGCTGGCATGGAGGTCGACGTACTCGATGCGCGAGCTCTGGATCTCCGGCTCGCTTCCCTCGTAATAGACACGAAGGGGGATGTCTGCAGGCCAATGCCGATCGAAGGCTTCGAGCATTTTGCGACCGTAGGTTTCGTAGCCCTGTTCGCTGAATGTCGTGAACGCGGCCAGTTTCCGCTTCGGTGCTTGGGGCGTCGTATGGGAGGCCATGTTTTGGAGTCTCGCTGCTCTACGATGAGTGGAGTGTACTTGAGGGGTATTCGCGTTGCGATTCAGGCGTTAGCGGAGGCGCAAAGGAGTGGCTCTTCGGGGGAATCTGTCGACTGCGGTAAAAGCGTCTCGGTTCTCACTCTCGGCTGTTCGGTGGCAAAGGGTCAAGGGGAGCGAACTCGCTCTGTCTGCAGTAGGGCCAGGCTTCCCAGTGCAACCAGGGTACAGGCGAGGGCGCGGAGATGCAGGCCATGGTGAAGCCCCGCGGATTGAAGCCGCTGTCGGACTCGAGGAAGGTTTTCGGGTCTCGCGTATCGTCCATGTTACCCCGTTGGGTTTGGCCGCAGTTGGTGTCGGCCCAGTAGACCTTCCCGCCTGAAGATCCAACGCAATTTCGGCGTGGCCGAACGCATCGCAGCCCTCGTGAAGTTGCTCGGGATTCTATCCGGCGAGGTCTGCCCGCCAGACACCCGACGCTTGCACCTTCCTGGGTCCAGTAGGCCTTGCCAGCGACGTTGAGTATAGGAAGTTCAAGCTGCGTTTTCCCTGGGTCCGATAAGTGGAGATTCTGTCCAATAATAAGTGGAGATTCCGTCCAATAGAGGCGGGCGAGGGGGTCGGGCCGCAGTACGGGTGAAGTGTGGAGGTCGTGTCTCCGGAATGAGTCAACTCCGTCGCGAGAAGAGCCATGTGTTGGAACGAGCGGACGCGGTCTCGGTGGCTCAGCCATGCGATCGGTCAAGGGACGGCCACATTCTACAACGGGCGGTGCACCGCTTCACGGGCCCAGTTCACCGCTGCGCATGTCCACCCGGGTTCCTGAGCGCGTCCCCGTTCGAATGATCGTCGCCGTATCCGTACTCGCGGCATGCCGCGTGGAAATGCGCGACCATGGTCTCTTCCCAGCGAGCGCTGGCGGTACCGGACCACGCGGTCCTCGCCACGGCGGACAGGAGAGCCCTCGCGAGGTCGAAGTTCGCGTCATCTTCGACGGTGAGACGAAAGGCGACGCGGCTCGCGTCGCTCGCGAAGCCCTCAGCATCGAAGTCCGGTGACATCCGTGAGTAGGCGAAGTCGATGGCCTGGTAGGAGACGGTGCCGTCTTGCTGCTTGACGGCGAGGATGTTCTCGCAGCTGTGGCGACCGTGGACGAGGCCTAGCCGGGCCGCGGCGGTCAGGCTCTCGGCGACCGCGTCCAGGACCGCCGGCCGCACCGCCTCGGGGGTTTCGGCGAGATGGCGGCTCAGCGTTAGGGCGCTGTCCTGCCAGCGCATGAAGATGAAGATCCGCCGGAGGGTGAGCGGTCCCTGCTCCAGGGCGGCCCCCAAGAGGCTGGGGGTCTCGCCGCCGCGGGCTTGGAACTGGGAGCCCACCCGGAACTCCCTGATGCCGCGGTGTTCGCGGACGTGACGAAACCACAATTGTCTGAGCCAGGCAGGGTTGCGGATCTCCTTGACCCCCAGGGGGCCGAGTTCCGGGTGCTGCACGCGGTAAATGTGGCGGCGTTTTGCGCTGTAGGACGGGGTGTGGAGAGTGCTGCAGGCGACGTCTTCCAGTGCTTGGCGGTGCTCGTTGAATGGACCCGCGGCTTCCGCTTGCGGGGGGATCCAGACCAATCGGTCAGGTCGTGCGGGAACCATGGACCCGGTCTCCATTCGCGTGTCCTCCAAGGGCGGCGCCTGCTCGAGCTTCGCTGGGAGCCTAGCCGGCACACGGTCGCCGCGATCGCGGCCGGCCTACTGCCGGTTGGATTGGACGCTTTCTGCCTGCTCCTTTCGCAGGACTCATTGGTGTACCAGATGGTCCTGTCGTCACCACTGCCTGACCAGGCGCTGCAACGGATTTTGATGAGAACGCCTACTCATCGGACCCAGGGAAGACGCAGCTTGAACTTCCTGTCTGTGCGGTTCTTCTTCTCGCTCAGCGAGGCCCCTGCGAGCTTGCCCGATCCGCCCGCCTAACCGCTGTGAGTTGTAGTCTCTGGGGCTCCGCCCGCGATCTGTTCCGCCAGATACCGCGCCAACTCTTCGGGTGTGGGCGGTGCGGGCTCTTCGACAGAATCCGCCATCATCTCGTACTTGAGGATGCCCAGCTTCTGGTAGGCGTCGCGCACGCGCGGAGACAACAACCCGAGGCGCTTCAGGTTGGGCACGACTTTCGAGAAGGTCATCTGTCGGAATCCTCGCATGAAGGGTGTCTGGTCGGCCCATTGGGTCCATTCGTCGACATCCCAGCCCAGTCGCTCGAAGACTTGGGTGAGTTCCAGACGATCGCGCAGCAACTCCGTGGCGCCGATCACGAACTCCTCGCGCTCGCGCAGCTCAGCCGGTGTCAGCTGGCCGGGGTAGAGCTTCTCGAGGGAGAGCACACCGAAGGCCACGTGCCGCGCCTCGTCGCCGATGACCCGGTCGGTGAGGTCGATGATCAGAGGTTCGTCCGGCATCAGGAACTTCATCATTCCGAAGGCAGCCAGCGCGAGCCCCTCCACCATGACCTGCATGCCCAGGCATGTCATGTCCCAACGAGGGTCCTGCACGATGGCGTCGAGCAGCTGCTCGAGGCTCTTGTTGATCTCGAAAGAGGTCCCGAGCTTCTCGGTGAGATAACGGTGGTAGACCTCTACGTGGCGGGCTTCGTCGGCCACCTGATTGGCGGCATAGAACTTGGCCTCTGCAGAGGGCACGGTCTGCACGATCTTGGCTGTGGCGATCAATGCACCCTGCTCCCCGTGCAGAAACTGGGAGAGAAGAAAGGCGTTCAGGTTCTGGCCGAGTTCGAGCCTTTCGTCCAGGTTCAGGTTGCGAGGCGGGTTCAGCGTATCGTTCAGGGTCGGGTCGTCGGCGTTCAGCCGCTTGGCAACACGTTCCTCGAGGCTGAGATAGGAGGACCAGTCCACATCGGAAGCGTTCCAGGTTGCATTTTTCCCCTTTTCGTAGAGGCTGAGCAGGTTCTTCTGCGCCAGAGCGTATTCCCAGTCGAAGATCGTCTCGGTTGTCGCCTTGACGGCCTTGTGATCACCGGCTTCGGGTACGGGAATCGGATTGTGCTGTTCGTAGTCCATCGAGTGCGTCAGCCTTTCTCTGCGACCGGGGGCGCCGGTCGAGCGCGTACGGCCATCCGTGGATTTAGAGAATTGTACATCGTACAAACTCTCATATTGGGGCCAGATCCCCTCCCGCGGTCCCTATTGGACAGAATGTCTGCTACTCGGACCCAGCGAAAATACAGCTTGAACTTCCTATGCTCGTGGGGTGATTACAACGGGTTGGCAGCGCTGGCGGGCGGTCAGTTCCCGTCTTGGGTGTAGGAGGGCACGGTGTAGCCCGCCTCTCCGAGCGCATTCGCGACATTATCAACCGCGAGGTGGGCATCGTCGAAGGTGACTGTCAGCGTGTGGTCGTTCATGTCGGTCTGTACGGCATCGACATACTCGATCTTCTCGACGGCCGCACGGGCCGTCGCGGCGGTTTTTCCTCAGACCACGCCCGGGGTTTGGAGGACATAGGTGACCGTCTCCGCGGCTCCGATAGAGACGAAACTGAAAAAGAGAGCCAAGGCAAGCAGGAGTCGACGCATGAGAGCCTCCGATTGGAAATCCAGGAGAGACTGCCACATCGTATTGGATCCGTCTTGGGGCCCGGCCTTCTCCCCCCCCCCTTTATTTTAGAAGGTCTATTCTTTCTGTCCGCCTAGCAGCTGTCCCTCGGAACGACGAGCTGACCCAGGGGCCGGTACCTCGGAACGACGAGCTGACCCAGGGGCCGGTACCTCGGAACGACGATTGCGTGCTCGTTCCTCTCCCGCGTCCGGATCCCCGGATAGGAGCGTCCCCGAAGGACCGCACGGGTTCTGGCGGGTCATCGGCTAGCCACGAGACCTCGGACACGACTGCAGCCGCAGTCTGGCCGCTCCCCGGCATCGGCGCCGCCGAGTCCACCGCCAGCGCCGCCGACCCGTTGAAATCGCCCCGCACCGGAGCCGGATCCCTCGCCCGCCTCTATTGGACAGAATCGCTACTGATCGTACCCAGCGAAAACGCAGCTTGAACTTCCTATGCTCGCTAGCGAGGACGTCACGCTTCACATCAAGGACTTCTACGAGGCGACGTCCTTCCCGAATTAAGACGACTTCGACAACGTGAGCAGCCTGGTCGACAAGGCCCCGCGCCTCGATCTCCGGAACGGAAGGTGCGCATCGCGTGCGGTTCCTCGGCGACTCCAAGACCTACGGGCTCTACGTCGAATACGAGCAGGCTTCCCTGCAGGTCCTGGAGCGGATCTGGAACCCTGACCCGCGCCGCAGCCCAATGGAGGTGCGCCGCGCCTCATTTTCCCGCCGGCTGGCTCGGCGAAGTCGTTCAAGCTCCGGGCGCGACGATCCGATGAGCGGGCATCGATCGCGACTCGCGGCCTTGGTTGGCGCGGCGAGTGGCGCTTTCGGGTGAGACAGGCTATTCACCCACCATCAGGGCATGAGCCCCGCCGCTGAATGAGTCGCGGCGAACCGATGCGGCAAACAACAGGACCTCTCGCCCTCTGATCGAGGTCGTGCCGCTCACACCGATCTTTCCCTTTCCTGTTGTCTGGGTCAGAACCAAGAGCCGTGCTGCACCGAATGGGTGCATGTGCACGGCGGAGAACCGAATTGACCAGCGCACACGCGCACACTCCGGCGGAGAACGGCTTCGACCGCTTCCGCCTCGACTCCAATCTCACGCGGGCCATTGCGGCCGCGCGTTTCACGACACCCCGGCCGATCCAGGCCGAAACGATTCCCGCATGTCTCGAAGGACGAGACGTCATGGGCCTCGCCCAGACTGGCACCGGCAAGACGGCGGCATTTGCCCTGCCGATCCTCCAGCGGCTGATAGAGGAGCCCGGCCCGGGCCCGCTCGCACTGATCGTTGCGCCCACCCGGGAACTCGCCATGCAGATCGATGCCGAGATCCGCAGCCTCGCACGCAACACGAAGATCAAGACGCTGACGGTCTTCGGCGGTGTCTCCATCGGAAACCAGATCCGGGCGCTGCGCCACCGGCCCGAGATCGTGGTCGGTTGCCCGGGGCGCCTGCTCGATCTGATGCAGCGCCGGCAGCTGGATCTCTCCGAGGTCGAGACCCTGGTGCTCGACGAGGCGGACCACATGTTCGACATGGGGTTTCTGCCCGACATAAAACGCATCCTCGCGGCCCTGCCGAAAGATCGGCAGAACCTGCTCTTCTCGGCCACGATGCCAAGAGAGATCCGGACCCTGGCGCGCAAGGTGCTCCGCGACCCGCACGTGGTGGAGCTGGCACCCTCGGCACCGGCCGAACGCATCGAGCACGCGCTCTACCCGGTGCCGGAGGGGCGCAAGAAGGAGCTGCTCGACCGCGTCCTCGCCGAGGACGATTGCGGCAGCGCGATCGTCTTCACGCGCACCAAGCATCGGGCCAAGCGCATGGCGCTCCAGCTCTCGAAGCAGGGCTTCCGGGCCGTCGCGCTGCAGGGCAACATGTCGCAGGCGCAGCGTGACCGCGCGATGAACGGCTTTCGCGAGGGGCGCTTCGACATTCTGGTCGCCACGGACATCGCCGCACGCGGCCTGGATGTGGCCGGGATCGACTACGTGATCAACTTCGACCCGCCGAGCACGCCCGAGACCTACACCCACCGCATCGGGCGCACCGGCCGTTCGGACGAGAGCGGCAAGGCCTGCACCTTCGTCACCCAGGCCGACCGGGGCTGGGTGCGCGACACCGAGCGGATGCTCGGTGCTCCGATCCCGCGCGTGCAGACGCCGGGCTTCGAATGCGGGGCGCTCGCCAAGAATCTCCGCACCGATCGATCGAAGCCTGGTGGCCGCCCGAGCCAACGCTCGGAGCGATCCGCACGGAACTCGAACGGCTCCACGGAGCGCACGCGCCGGGGACGCAAGCGACGGTTCGGCCGGAAGCCGGTCCAAGCGCCCAGATCTCCAGATTCGGGGCGACGCGCGAACCCGTAAGGCCGGGCCAGACTGCGGCTCTCGAGGCTTCGGCTTCGGCAACCATTTTTTTGTCATAGCGAGTCGGAATGCCGCGGCGATGCGACCTGTCCGCCTCCGCGGCGATGTGAACCTGTCCGCCTCCGGTCTGGACAGCGCGCACCATCCGGGGGCATGCTCCCAGTTGGCAGCGAGGGGGGGGCATGTACCTGTTCTTCGACACAGAGACTTCCGGGCTTCCCAAGAGCTGGAAGGCTCCGCCTTCGGATGTCGACAACTGGCCGCACGCCGTTCAGGTCGGCTGGATCCTGTGCAAACCGGATGGGGTCATCGAAGACGAACGCGAGTGCATCGTCAAACCCGACGGTTGGAGCATCCCCAACGAGGCCGCACGCGTGCATGGGATCACGACTGAAAGGGCGCTGGCCGAAGGCGTCGACGTGGCGAATGTGCTCGAGCAGTTCTCAGCCGCGCTTGGCCGAGCGCGAACAGTCGTCGCCCACAATCTCGATTTCGACCGGAGCGTGATCCAGGCCGAGCTCATCCGTGCGGGCATCGCCACGGGATCGGTGGATCCATCGCTCGTCTGCACGATGAAGCAAGCCACGGATTTCTGCGCAATCCCCGGCCAGTACGGCAACAAGTGGCCCACCCTGGAAGAGCTCCACGAACGGCTCTTCGAGGAGCCGGTCGCCGACGCTCACAGCGCCCTCGCCGATGCCCGAGCCTGCATGCGCTGTTTTTTCCGCCTCTGCGAACTCGGCGTGCTCGGGTGAAACCCGGGGCGCTCCTGGGTGTCAGGTGTTGGGCTCCGGGGATGCTTTCAGAAGCTCGGGCCGAAGCCAGCGGTCACTTCGACGCCTTCGTTCGAGAAGCTCACGTCGATGCGGAAAGGGGTGCCCCGCTCGAGGGTGAGACGGAAGCTGGCCCAAGCGCTGGAGTGCGCGCGGGCCCGCAAGAGCCGCCACCAGGGATCCTCCGCGGTGCCCACGTCGCCGAAGCACGCGCGCCCCACGCGTTCGACCCAGGCAGTCCTACCATTTCAACTTTTCCCACACCATGTTGGGTTCGACATCCTGACCGAGCAGCGTGAGGGGGTGCTGGCGGTTGATGTGCCCCATCACGTTGCGATAGATCGAGTAACCGATGAGCTCTTGAAGCCTTCGGGGATAGGCGGCCGCCACCTCATGCGGTGTGCCCAGCATCAGGTTCTGTTGTTGGCGGCACCAGCCGGCTACGTACTGAACCGAAAGGCCGTAGCGTTCGACATCTTCGGTCGAATTGGGTCCACCACCGTGCCAGGTCGAGGCGTTGAGTACGATCACACTTCCGATCGGGGCCTCGGCCGCGATGGCATCGCTCTCATCGCCCACCTCGGGAACGATCGTCGGCCGTTTGTGGGAGCCGGGAATCACTCGCGTCGCACCGTTTTCTTTGGTGAAGGGGCCGAGTGCCCACAAAGTCTGCACCATCGTTACAGGATGCGGTCGGGGCAAAGTCACCATGCCATCGTCGGCGTGTAGAAGTTGGGCCGTCTCTCCTGGACTGATGTGCATGGAGGTCGTCCCCGAGAGCAGGAAACCTTCTCCGAGGATGGCCTCGATGGTGGAAAGCACCGGCTCGTTGATCGCGAGTTCTCCGAACTGCGGGGAGCGGGCAATCAAGTTGAAAATTCTCCGTGTCCGGAATCCCTCGAACTCGTTATTGCCGAACTCGACCTTCTCGTCTCGCTCGATCCGATCGATCTCTTTGACGAAGAGCGCGCAGGTCTCTTCGTCCAAAACTCCGCCAATCACGGCGTAGCCGTCGGTCTCGACGAAGGCCTGGACACGGTTCGCGAGCTCCGAGTCGTCAACGGAAACGGTATTGAGGTTGGACGTGGCCATCGCTCTATTCTACAGAACCACAGGTTGGTGAAAATTTAACCACACTGCAGATCAGCTGAATGAATGAGATAGCATAGCCTGGGCATCAGACGGGGAGCCGGGCGGCTCCCGAACCACTCGCGGGTCCCCTCCTTATCGGACCCAAGAAAAACGCAGCTTGAACTTCCGATCTGCGGCCAGGGAGTCGGCCAAAGTTCCGTCCTCCGAGGGACTGATCGTGGGGCGCGAGACCGCGCTGCTCTTCCGGGCGCTTCCCTGCAAAGCGCCGACGATCCGGAAGACCGTGGAACGGAACTATATCGAGTTGCTCGTGGTGCATTGTCTTCGCAATGCGGTCGGCAACGGGTGGCGGGATACCCGGTCCCTTCCGATCTTCCGCAAGATCGAGTGGGCCCGGGCTGGTGCCCTCCGAGCCGTCAAGGGCTGCTCCGCGTGCGGTCCGTATTGCGGTAGAGCATCCAGTAGTAGCCGGAGATGGCCGCGTGATCGAATTCGGCGACCAGGGCGTAGCGCGCGGACTGCGACACCAGGAACGGCTCGGGCGGTCCGGGACGCTCCTGGCGGTGCAGGATCATCCACTCGGGACCCTCGGGCGGCCAGACGCGCTGGGGGAGGTAGACGAGGCGTTTGTCGGCGGGGAGTTCGCGGGAGTGGAAGCCCAGCACGCTGCCCACGCGGAAGTCGTGGTCGCTCCCGACCTCGAGGATCGGGCCGCGCGTCTCGGCGGCCAGCGTGTGCAACGTGGCGCGGTACCCCCCGCGTCCGTGTTCGCCGAAGCGCGCCAGGTGCACGCCGTTTCCCAGCGCAAAGATCGCCAGCGCGCCGACAGCCAACACACGCCGTGCACCGCCGGTGCGGAGCGCGTCGGCCAGAAGCAGGGCGGCGAGCAGCAGGCTGAATACGATTCCGATCAGGAAGTAACGCACCGCGACTACGTCGGGGCGCAGCCAGCCGAGTACGAGAGCGGGAGCGACGATGATGGTGACGGCGAGGCCAATCCAGGCCGGATCGCCGCGCTTTGCCAGGTGCCGCAATCCCGCACCGACGATCAACGCGGCGAGCAGCGCCCAGGCAAGCCCGAACTCCGGCGCGGCGGGGAGCCCCAGTGCGAACCCGACCGTGCGCGCCGCCAACCAGTCGGGCGCGGGCGAGGGTCCCCCGCCCACCCTGAACTCGCGCAGATCCACGAACCACAGGGCGGCGAACACGAGGAGCGGTGCGCCGTGGAGCCGCAGCATGGAGACGAGCCAGGGTCCCGCCGCACGCCGTCGCCCCCAGAGCACCCAGCCGGACTGGACGAGGGCACCGGCCCAGAAAAAGCAGAACACCAGCTGGAAGAGGAAGCCCGCCACCGCGCAGAGGCCAAAGGCGACGGCGCTCCACGCGCGGGGTCGCTCGAGGTCGCGCTCCAGCAGCCACAGGCTGGCCAGGGCAAAGGCCACGGTCGGGCCGGAGCCGCGGGCCTCGGACGAGAAGTGGATGAGCGCGAAGCAACCGGCGGTGAGCCAGGCCGCCAGCACGGCCTCGAGACGCCCGCGGCGCCAGGCCACGGCGGCGGCGAGCGCCACGCTGGCACTGCCGAGAACGAGAGCCGGAAGCCGGTAGAGCCACCAATCGGGTGTGTCGCCAATCCAGTAGAAGATCAGGGTGTTTAGGTGGTGGTTGTTCGAGTGGTGGATGCGGGTGAAGACATCGAGCACCGAGCCGGCGCGTGCGGCGAGGCGCCACGTCCACACTTCGTCCAGCCAGAAATCGCTCCAGAGTCCAGCGACTCGAAGCGCGATGCCCAACCCCACTGCGGCCACGACGCCGAACAGTGCCGCGCGGCGGTTCACTGGGGCTCCTCCGGCAGCTTTTCCCAGACGACGACGGGCGGACGCGGTCCGCGGGCGGGGAACGGGCGGACCCGCGGGTCCTCCCGGTTCTCGAAGGGGAGGTCGGGCGCGTCGAGCACGTGCCGGCGGTACCCCCCCTCGGCGAGGGTGGCACGCAGCGCGGCGTTTACCTCGCGGCTGCGCGCCGCCGGCACGCGGCGCCGGGGAATCAGCCAGCGCGCAGAGCCCACTTCGTCGAGCGGCTCCCCGGTCAGGCCACCGACGACTCGCAGGCCCGTGTAGAACTTGACCGGCAGGTCACCGTACGCGATCGCGACGCGATCGCCGGTCTCGGCGCGGTCGGCGAGGAACGCAACGATCCCGGTGATGGGGCCGGTGACCGGCGCGCTGCGCTCGCGCACCAGGTCGTCGAGTGAACCGAAAGCCAGCGCCAGGGCGACGGCAAGGCCGGCGACGAGCGGGCGGATCCG
>MPMA02183305.1_pt1 | contig 15239 bp, 12 predicted proteins | sample 1617361 | NCBI WGS metagenome assembly MPMA02 (sample SAMN05944807, study PRJNA350692) | marine metagenome | biome: marine; feature: ODZ; material: water; isolation source: 180 m water sample filtered on 0.2 um supor filter | place: Pacific Ocean | collected 2012-04-08 | depth 180m m | reverse complement strand
GTTTTGTCCAGAACTCAATAGAACTTTTCCCGGTAATGTCCCCGGTGCCAAATTTGGATTCATTCCAGCCGCCGAAGGAAAACGGTTCTCTCGGTACCGGGACGCCAATGTTAACACCGATCATACCGGCGCTGGCATGTTCAACTACATACTTGGCCAATCCCCCTGATTGGGTGAAGACTGACGCCGCATTCCCGTAAGCAGAATTGTTCTCGATCTCGATGGCCTCATCTAGAGTAGAGGTTCTGAGAATAGCAAGAACAGGGCCGAACACTTCTTCCTTGGCGATTTTCATATCCGGTGTGACAAAGTCAATCACTGTCGGTCCTACGTAAAAACCGTTTTCCCTGCCTTCGACCGTTGTGCCCCGGCCATCCACGAGTATTTTGGCACCTTGTGCTTCCGCTTCGGTGATGTAGCCTTCAATTCGTTCTTTTGCCTGTTTGGAGATGATGGCACCCAGGTTCTTGCCGGGAACAATCTTTTTGGTCTCCTCGCAGAGCCGATCAATGATGGCGTTTACCTTTCCTACGGCTACCATGGCCGAAGCAGCCATGCACCGCTGTCCGGCGCATCCCGTCATGGAAGCGGCTACGTCTGAAGCTGTCATCTCCTCATTGGCGTCGGGAAGGACAATAAGGTGATTTTTCGCACCGCCCAGGCAGAGAGCCAGCTTCAAGTTTGAGGTAGCACGCTTGTAAACAATCTTAGCTACTTTCGTAGATCCAACAAAAGAGACAGCGTCGATGCCTGGGTGGTCACAAATTGCCTCTACTGCTGTTTGAGCACCGTGGACAACATTTAATACCCCTTTGGGCAGCCCGGCTTCTACAAGAATTTCGGTGATCCGGTTGGCACTCAATGGTACCTGTTCAGACGGTTTCAAAATCATGGTGTTGCCCAGGGCCAGGGCGTTGGGGATAGTCCAGTTGGGTACCATATTCGGGAAGTTAAAGGGTGAGATACTGGCGACCACTCCCAGGGGATGTCTTTCTGAGCGGCACTCGACCCCGCGGCTCACTACTTCTATTTCTCCCACACAAAGCTGAGGTAGAGAGGTAGCAAATTCTGTCAATTCTATTGACTTGTCCACTTCTGCTGCCGCTTCGGCAGAGGTCTTGCCGTTCTCTTCCGAGACGAGCGCAGTGAGTTCATTCCGGTACTTTTCCAAGAGCTGTCTGTAGCGGAAGAAGATCTGCACCCTCTCCTTAAGTGTGAGGGTCGACCAGTCTGGGAAAGCCTCCCGTGCCGCGTCCACCGCCTTATCCACAACAACAGCAGAGGAGAGCGGAACCTCAGAAATCACCTCTCCATTCACTGGAGAAAAAACTTCCAGTATTTGACCGTCGCCGGAGACTTGTTCGCCGTTGATGAAATTTGTTACTGGGGAGTATTTCATATTATGGTTTGTGTTGAAGGTTTGATGTTATACTTTGTTTGTTGGCCACTGCCTGTTTTCTTGACGGAGCTAAAATAAGAGTTACTTCTCACTTTTCCAAAAGATGTCATGCAAAACATCAAGGCAGTTGAAAATGCAGAGCGACCATCTGGCTAATGGGAAGTGCTGGGTGGGTTGAAACGGCATAGCTTATTTTTTGTCCTTTCATTGTGATTTGGATAGCGGATGTGACTTGGGACGGATTTGTGACAAATCCTGCAGCAAGCCTCAACTCTGGAATGGGTGACCAGCTCCCACCGTATTTGAATCGAGGTGTGAACAACAGGTCCTTTTCTACCTCCAAAACAGCTGTTAAATGCTCAGAAGGAGAAAATATAATTCCACTAGTTATTACTTGAGGCAACAGCTCTTCGGATGTACCGATTCGCGGGCTATTCACATTTCGGTAAAGAAGCGCCCATTGTAAATCTGAAGCGATTTCATAGTCAGCTGAGATTGATAAGGCTAAAGCTCGGGTAGAACCGTAATTCTTGATGGTCAATTCGTGAGAAGTGATGCTCATACCCACAGATAGATCATTTCCAATATCTCGAGCAGCTGCTAAAGAAAGAGAAGTCTCCCGATAAAGCGAAGATCCGAAAGTGGCGGCAGTAACACCCATCGTGGCGAAAGAGAATGGAGCCGCAATGCTAAGTCCTGAGAAATCGAGTTCAGAAAGGTGATAGTTGTCAGAGTAAAAAATATCAGCTGACGGCGAATGGATTGAGTTCAGGGCAGCGGGATGAGTTACCATGACTGATGGAGTATTTTGGGAGCCCAAAGTCGAAAAGCCCATCCCTATCTGAAGGGGTGAGGATGGTATCCTTTCGAAAGCGGCGAAGAGTGAGCTGAGAGAAACAAGGAGAACAGTCAGATAGCGCATAGGTGGAATATATGTCGAGATGTCGATAATGGCAATGAGGAGACTGTTTTCTCTTCTCTTTCCCCTCAAACAGTGCGAAATTTCATTATTCGAGGTGTTTTAATTCATTAACGACTTGGGACCAAAGACAGATTAGGACTGTTTGTGCATCTTTGTCTTTGTGATATGCAGTCAGTAACTTAAGAATAGATTTTATGGAGCAGAAAATGGAACGGAAAATCCGAATACTCATGGCCAAACCCGGTTTGGATGGCCACGATAGAGGAATAAAGGTACTGGCCCGCGCTTATAGAGACGCAGGTATGGAAGTCATATATCTTGGCCTCCGACAGACTTCTGAAATGATCGTCAGTGCAGCTGTTCAGGAAGACGCAGACGTCATCGCTTTGAGTATACTATCTGGTGCCCACATGACCATCTTCCCGCAGGTGATGGAGTTGATGAAAGATCAAGGCGTTGAGAATGTTTTGGTAACTGGCGGCGGTATAATTCCTGAGAAGGACATGGAAACTCTCGCATCGCAGGGAGTAGGGAAGCTGTTCGGCCCCGGTACGCCTATCCAAGAGACTGTTGACTATATCAAGGAATGGGTGAGCGAAAACAGGTGGAGTAAGTAACAGATCGTGCTAATGAGTTGCAATCCATTCGTGAGGAAGCTGATACAGGCGGAGGCGAAAAGCGCATTGAAGCTCAATATGCCAAAGGGAAACTGACAGCTGTAATTATGGAGACACTAGACAAACAGATGATAGAAAACTATATTGAGGACAAACCGGAGTCAGCTCTTTTCCCCCTGCTGGCAGAACAGTTCCTTTTAAGCGGTGATTTTGAGAAAGCACATGAGATTTGCTCTAGTGGCTTGTCTTTCCACCCGGAGTCTGTAGTCGGATTGTTCATTGAAGCCAGAATTTTTATGGCAGAAGGTGAATTCGAGAAAGCCGAACAGAAGTTTAAACAGGTAATCTTCCTTGATCCACAGCACTTCAATGGGCATGTACTCCTAGCTGAGTGCCAGATCCGCCTCAGCCGGGCAGATAGTACAATGAAGAAATTGTTCAACCGTATACTAGAGATGGATGAGAAAAATAAACAAGCCGAGGAATGGCTGGCTTCTTCTGGTAAGAAAAAATCAAAAGCGAAGGGAAAAACAAAGGTAAAGAAAAAGGCAAAACCACAGGTAAAGGCCAAAACAAAGGTTAGCACCAAAACCAAGGGAGGGAGTAAGAAGAAACCGGGAAAACCAAAAGTAAAAAAAACAAAAACCAAGACCAAAGAAAAGCATACAGCCTCATCCAAAAGTGTCCCTGAGCTTAAAATCAGTCCGGAGATTGCCACCTTCACCTTGGTAGCAGTGCTAAAGAGTCAGCATCTATATGCAGAAGCGCTGGACGTACTTAAGGTGATGTCCAGGAAGAAAAGATCAGATAAGGATCGGATAAAGAAAGAACGCGAGATACTTTCGACTTTATTAGAGAAAGAGAAGGAAAAGTAAAATGTCACTTATCCCGAAACGAGTGGAGAAGCTGCAAGAGCGTCTGGCGAATGAGTCGCTTGGCGGGATGCTGGTGACCAACCTTACCAACGTACGATATCTCTCCGGATTTACCGGTTCTGCCGCCTCGTGCCTGATTCTTGACCAAAAGAGTTATTTCATCTCCGATGGTCGCTACCTTACTCAATCCAAAGAGCAGGTACAGGATATGGAGATCATTATTGATACCGGTTCGCACCTTCAGATTATCAAAGACAACAATCTTATATCTAACGGTACCACACTCGGTTTTGAAGCTGATTTTCTGCCCGTCAACCAGATGAACAAACTGCGCGAACTTTTCCCAGATACACAGTGGGAGGTCACATCCCGATTTGTGGAAGAGATAGCGGCTGTAAAGGACAAGAGCGAACTCCGAGCAATCCGTGCAGCCGTGGATATCACCGATGAAGTGTTCGATCAGCTCATTCCCGAATTGCGTATTGGTTCTGTTGAACGCAAGGTGGCAGCAAAGATTTCATTCGCTTACAAGATTCTGGGAGCTGACGGTGACTCCTACGATCCTATCGTCGCCTCCGGTCCCAATTCGGCTTTGCCTCATGCGGTACCATCTGACAGAGAATTTCAGGACGGCGATTTCGTGGTCATGGATTTTGGTGCGCTCTATCAGGGCTACCACGCCGATATGACTCGTACCGTCGCTATCGGTTCCGTAACTGATCGGCATCGCGAAATCTATTCTGTGGTGCAGGAAGCACAAAAGCGAGGATGTGAAGCCGCCCACGCAGGCATGACCTGCCGAGAGCTGGATGCAGTTACGAGGGACTATATCACAGAGCAAGGCTATGGCGATTATTACGTCCACGGGACAGGCCACGGTTTGGGACTGGAAGTACATACTATGCCTCGCCTTTCCCAGATCAGCGATGATACATTACTGGAGAACTATGTAATAACCATCGAGCCGGGTATTTACATCCCGGAGTTCGGTGGCGTGCGGATTGAAGATGATGTCATCATTCAAAATGATGGTTGTGAGATTCTCAATCGATCCACGAAAGATTTGTTGGTTCTTTCCTAAATATTTTCAGAAACTGATGCGACCTCTTCCCATACTATTCATCTCGACGTTAGTTGTTTTTTCGTCGTTAACTGCAGATGATTCAGATTCCTACTTAAACTACCTCTCTTCCGGCATCAATCACTCTGTTTCCGACAGAACCAATCAGATTATTCTTGGTTCAGCAATTGTGGGCGGACTACTTCTCCGCGGACAAGATGTACCTCTCCGAGATTCCATTCAACCGGATGGATTTATGTCTAAGCAGCTCTCTCACGGCCTCGATTTATACGGTAATGGCTGGGCTTACGGTACAGCGATTATAGGTGTGGGTGTCCTTTCTTACCGTGAAGGCGGGAAGAGTCAGATGACGCAAGATTTGAGGTATCTTACAACATCTTTAGGGACAACTGCAGCATTGACTTATCTGTTGAAGTGGACTGTGGGGCGAAAGCGGCCTAATGGGAATGATCACAGGTCTTTCCCGTCAGGACACACTTCAGCAAGTTTTGCCTTGGCTGCTTCGATGGATAAGCTTTACGGACATAGGATAGGCCTACCAGCTTACTTGATCGCCACTGCTGTAGCAGCCCAGCGAATCCACGACAATAAGCACTGGCTGACAGATGTCATTGCCGGTGCGGCTTTGGGTACTGTAATCGGACGGGGGTACGGGAATATTCATGAAGAGGAACGAACCGCAGACAATTTGAATATGACTACTTCATTGGGACAACAAGGGCTCCAATTTGCAATTGTCATTCCACTGAGAATGGAGTATTAGAGTGTCGGATTTTATTCCGACAAAACAGATGAATAATATTCATTATTCTCGGTTTGACGCTGATTTATTTAACGTAAATTTGCTGGCATTTTTCAAGTACATAAGAATTGTTTACATCATAAAATTTTCGACATACAGTCTTAAGAACTAAACATGACCCCATCAAGAGGATTAAAAAATATAGAAAGAGGATCGATCATCCCCATTGGCGGTGCAGTCAGCAAACGAAAAAATCCCATTATCCTTCAAAATTTTGTTGATGAATGCGGTGGGAAAAATGCAGTTATTCCTATAATAGCCACAGCAACAAAAGTAAAGGAAATTGGAGAACAATATGTTGAGCTATTCAAAAAAATAGGTGCAAAGAAAGTAACCATTGTAAACATTAAAAAACGCACTGATTGCTTCGAGGAAGAATCTCTTTCTCAACTTGCCCAAGCAACCGGTATTTTTATTACAGGCGGTAATCAACTGAGACTTTCTACTATTCTGGGTGGTACGCCCGTTGCTCAGCTTATCCGAAGATTGAATGCAGATGGTGTACATGTAGCAGGCACCTCAGCAGGAGCAGCCATATTATCTGAACATATGATATCCGGTGGACGAAGCGGTGAAACACCAACTCCGAGGAGTGTATCACTTACCCCCGGCCTTGGACTGACAAACAGTGTAGTCATTGATCAGCATTTCCGCCAGCGGGATCGTCTTGGCAGGCTGCTTGCAGCAGTAGCATACAATCCATTTTTAATAGGAATCGGTATTGATGAAGATACAGCGATTTTCATCAAACATGATCATACCTTTGAAGTTGTGGGTAGCGGGGCTGTAACCGTAGTAGATCCCAGCCATATTAAACATTCAACAATGAGCGAAGCCCGGGGATCAGATGCAGTGAATCTTGTAGATATAAAACTTCACGTTCTGGCTGAAGGTGCATCCTATAATCTTAATACAAAAAAAGCAGTTGTGCCTGAGCCACAACACTAATTAATGTTGCTTTCCAAGGGAGAAGAATGAAAGTTCTTGAAACAAATGTATATGTGGGGCCTAATGTGTACGCACGGTTTCCAGTTATTCGCCAAGTTCTGGATTTGGGTATATTAGAGGAATGGCCAACATCCAAACTGGGTTCAGCCTTCACCGATAGGCTAATAGAGCTTTTACCGGGGCTTAAGGAACACGGCTGTTCTTACCGCGAAAAAGGCGGATTTATCCGGCGTTTGATTGAAGACGAAGGTACTTGGCTGGGGCATGTGATGGAACATGTTGCCATCGAATTGCAGAATATGGCCGGTTCAAAAGTAACCTTTGGCAAAACCAGATCAATGGAAGAGAAAGGGCACTACAATATGGTCTTCCAATATTTACAGCGGGATGTCGGTCTGGAAGCTAGTCGTCTTGCCCGCACTGTAATTCTAGACCTGCTGCCGAATAAGGTAATAAAAGAACTCGGTGAAAAAATTGACGATTTTGCTTTCGAAGAGGCAAGGGATTCGTTTATCCGTTTTGCTCAAAAATTTGAGTTTGGCCCCAGTACAGCATCTTTGGTTGATGCTGCGAAAGAGAGAGACATTCCCTGGATTAGACTCAATCGGTATAGTCTTGTACAATTTGGACACGGGAAATATCAGAAACGGATACAGGCCACCGTTACGAATCAGACTCGTCACATCGCTGTGGAAATTGCCAGTGACAAAGATGACACAAATTCGCTATTAAGTGATCTCGGTCTTCCGGTCCCGACACAAAAACTTGTTTACAACGAAAAAGAAGCAGTTTATAGCGCTCGCAGGATTGGATATCCTGTTGTTCTCAAACCGTTAAATGCCAATCATGGTCGGGGGGTATCTATTAATTTGACTGAAGAAGATCAAATTAAAAAGGCCTTTAAGATTGCCCGGGAAAGAGGATCTTCACGCGGTGTTTTGGTGGAGAGTTTTATCACGGGGTTTGACCACAGGATGTTGGTTGTAGATGGGAGATTAATTGCGGTTGCAAAACGTGTCCCCGGGCATGTAGTGGGAGACGGAAAACATACTATTCAGAAATTAGTGGATCTGGTAAATGATGATCCGCAGCGAGGAATTGGCCATGAAAAGGTCCTGACTCAGATTCAGATTGACCACCAGGCAGAAAGGTTAATTGAAGCAAAAGGATATACGCTTGAGACTGTAATGGAAAAAGATGAAATACTATTCCTCCGGTCTACGGCAAACCTTTCTACGGGAGGAACAGCTATAGATTTGACGGACCTTGTGCATCCTGACAACAGATCCATGGCTGAGCGGGCAGTGAAGGCAATAGGACTGGATGTTGGGGGTGTGGATTTTCTTACGGATGACATTACTCAATCCTACAAAATTGTAGGTGGTGCTATTGTAGAAGTAAACGCTGCGCCGGGGTTTCGGATGCATGTGGCACCCAGTGAAGGTGAACCTCGAGATGTGGCTGGACCAGTAATGGATATGTTGTTTTCCCAAGGTTCTCCTAACAGGATCCCCATTGCCGCCATAACCGGCACGAATGGCAAAACAACGACTACACGAATGCTGGCACACATCATGAAGACAGCTGGTCATACCGTTGGATTTACAACTACAGATGGCGTCTATATAGATGGTCACCTGACAGTAAAAGGGGATATGACCGGCCCCAAAAGTGCGCAGATGGTTTTGAGGGATCCGGATGTGGATATGGCAGTTCTTGAGACTGCGCGGGGCGGCATACTCCGCAGTGGAGTAGGATTTGAGAAAAGTTCTGTTGCTGCCTGCCTGAATATTTCAGCGGATCATCTTGGATTGCGCGGTGTGGACACTCTCGAACAGTTGGCAGAAGCCAAGCGCGTGGTTGTAGAAACAGCTACGGATACAGCTGTGTTAAATGCGGATGATGAACATTGCTTAAAAATGGCCGATTATACCAAGGCGGAACATTTGTGCTACATTACTATGAATCCTGCACATGAACTGGTAAAACAGCATATCCGCGCGGGAGGAAGGGCAGTTGTTCTCGAAAAGGGTATCAACGGCGATATGATTACTTTTTATGATAAAGGGTCACATATACCTCTTTTATGGACACACTTAATTCCAGCTACTCTCGAGGGGAAAGCGATCCATAATGTGCAAAATGCCATGTTTGCAGCCGCACTTGCGTACAGCCTTGATAAATCCCTGGAAGACATCAATCATGGGCTGCGCACTTTCAACCAGACCTTTTTCCAGGCGCCCGGGAAAATGAATTTCTTTGAGGAACATCCCTTCAAAGTGCTGCTGGACTATGCTCACAATCCAGCTGCTGTTAGGGCCATAATGGAACTAGTCAGCAAATTGGAAGTGAGTGGAAGACGAATCGGTGTGATCTCTGCCCCGGGCGACAGACGAGATGAGGATATTCAGGAAATAGCTGAAATCGCATCCGAGCATTTAGACTTTTTTATATGTAGAGCGGATGACAATCGCCGCCGCCGAGGTGATGATGAAATCCCCCAAATGATGAAAAATACACTGATTAAAAAAGGGATTGACGAAAAGGACATCTTGGTTATTGCGGATGAACAGGATGCTATAAATGCTTCGCTTAAAGAAGCGGAGGAAGGTGACATGGTTTTGATCCTTGGCGATGACATTACCCGCTCATGGAAGCAGATCATTCATTTTGAAAGCAGTTCCAAGAAAACAGCTGGGAAATCTGAAATTCAAATTGATAAAGAGTCGAGTCATGACGAATCTGTTTTTACTCTTGAAGAAGGTCAAAAATTGATTCAGGACGAACGCGGTGTCCGCCTGGCAAAAGAAGAATCAGATTAGAATATAAGCCTGGGTATAATGGAAATCCTTAATTCAAGACGAATTACAGGCCCAAGTCTTTTCACGGAATTTCCAGGTGCTATGCTTGAGGTTCAAGTCTCAAACACACTTCAGGATGAAGCCATTCAAGTTTGGGAAGGGAGTGTCAGACGTTATTTGAATGCGGTAGGCTGGGGGCCATCAGCCACTTTAACCAGAAAATATAATAACGGAATTTCTCTCTATTTCAATGCCCCTATAGATGTTTTATATGTTGCCTGCGAACTCAATGAAGCTGCCTGGCAGCTTGCCCTGTCGGAGATGAACAACGAAGGTTCGGTCATCTTTCCGCAGGAAGTAAATCGTTTGAAAAAAGAAATTGAAGAGGAACTTAATCCGAACATTTTAGCACTGAAGAAGGGATCAATCGAGAACAAGGTTCGGTTTCTTCAATCCGATGATATTGTATCAGTTGGTACAGGAGAGGGTTCGCAATCATTTGCTGTAGATAAAATATCTAATTCGGCAGAGATTGATTGGAATGAAGTCAGCGATATCCCTGTAATTCTGATCACGGGAACGAATGGGAAATCTACCACCGTCCGGCTCATGGAAACGATCCTCGCTGAAGCAGAGCTCAATCCCGGAGCTTCATCCACAGATGGACTTCGCATTAACCTAGAAACAGTTGAGGCTGGGGATTATTCAGGACCCGAAGGAGCCCGTGCAACTCTCCGGACGAGGGGAATTTCATCTGCTGTTTTGGAAGTGGCTCGAGGCGGGATATTGAGGCGAGGGTTACCGATAGAAAATGTACAGGCTGCCATCATTACCAATGTGGCGGAAGATCATTTCGGCGAGTGGGGTGTTAACTCACTACCTGATATGATAGAAACTAAATTTGTGGTTAGGAAGTCCTTGTCTGAAGAGGGTATGTTAGTTGTCAATGCCGATGATGCCGGTTGCATGAAATTTGCCGAATCTCTTTCAGAAACACTTTGCTGGTTTAGCTTAGACGGCTCCAATCCTGTCATTCAAAAACATTGTGAGGCAGGTGGGAGGGCTTGCTATGTTGAGGGTAGTCAATTTATATATTCTGATAAGTCAAAAAAGGAAATCATTGCTGGGGTAAAGGATTTCCCCATTACAGTGAGTGGAATGGCCCGGCACAATATTCTAAACTGTCTTGGTGCTATTTTACTGGCAAAAGCATTAGATATACATACGGCTGCAATTAGAAAGGCATTATCGAATTTTGGGGGATCCTATAATGAGAACCCCGGGCGCGGCAATTTTTTTGAAAAAGATGGAATAACTATTGTGTTTGATTTTGCACATAATCCTCATGGGTTGAATGCTATTATTGATTTGGTATCCCAATGTGATGCCAAGCGAAAACTCATACTCATGGGGCAGGCTGGGGATAGAAGTGATGATGATATTTTCGGATTAGTTAAAGCGGCCTCGAATTTTAATCCAGACAAAGTTATCGTATGCGAAATCATAACATATCTTCGGGGGAGAGAAGTTGGGGAAATACCTGAACTGATTAAATCCTGTTTTATGCAACATGGGATTGAAGAGAATTCTATTGAACTAAGAGGGGATATGCTAAGAGGTGTTAATTCCGCTTTGGAATGGGCTGAGTCCGGTGACTTACTTTTGTTATTAGCGTTGGACCAACAAGAAGAGTGTATTGAGGTCATTCAGACTTTTTGTGCAGATTGATGAAGAAACGAACTTGATAGGAGTTGATATGAGAAAACAAAAAATCCAGATTTCTGATCTTTACCGGCTGAAGTTGGTAAGCGATCCACAAATATCTCCAGACGGATCAAAGGTTGTCTTCGTAGTGGAAACAATGCACAAGGGTGATAAAAAGTATTACACCAACCTTTGGCTGGTTCCGTCAAAGGGCGGACGCCCGCGGAAACTGACCCATGGCAAGAAAAACGACAGTTGTCCCCGCTGGTCTCCGGACGGCAAGACAATCGCATTTATCTCAAAGCGACCTGCCGCTGACGGCTCCATGGCAAAACGAGAAGATTCCGGGCAGATATGGTTCCTCCCTATGGAAGGCGGCGAAGCGCAATTGCTCACCAATCTGCCACGTGGCGATGTGTCAGCTATAAAATGGTCGCCAAACGGTAAAGAAATCGGATTCCTATTTCATCCCGTCGGGAAGGAAGTGACCTTCAAGAAAGGGAAGCCGGAAGTGCCTGCTTTTCGCCACATCAAGGATATATGGTACCGGCTCGACGGTGTGGGGTTTCTGGGCAGTGAGTTCACTCATGTCTGGGCTGCCAATTCCAGCACCGGAGCTACAAGGCAAATTGTGGCAGGAAAGTGGTACGACATCAGTTTTGACTGGTCACCGGATAGCAAGAAGATCGCTTTTGTATCCAACCGCCGGGAAGATTGGCAATACCATTTCGAGGAAGATGAGCTTTATCTAGTGTCAGCCAAAGGCGGCGGGCGAGTGAAAAAAATAGATACACCCTCCGGGCCCAAAGACGGCGTCTCGTTTTCACCGAACGGTAAGCGACTGGCTTACATCGGTCATGAGCGGCCGTATGAAGGTTGGGGAGTGGTCAACTATACTGTCCGGACGGTAGGTGTAGACGGGAGTGATCTCCGCAGTCACACGAATAATCTGGACAGGACGGCTTACCCGCTCACGCTGGGTGATTTGACGCCCAGCTTCATTGTAACGGCGCCTACCTGGAGCCCGGACGGCACTCAGCTTTATTTCAACTATTCATCGGAAGGGACTTCCCTCCTGAGCTGTGTGGATGTCGATTCTAATAAAATTAACACGGTAGTGAACGAAAAGGTAGTAGTCACTTTTTCAATGGACTTTAATCGGAATAAAATCGCCATCCACGGCGGGCAGTTAGAAGCACCTGACGAGCTGTTTGTTCATGATTTAGTGAAAGACAGCATCAAGCAAGTGACTCAAATGAACCGTCCCTACATCGCTGGCCGACGCTTTAATGTATCTGAAGAGGTGTGGTTCAAAAGTGGTCAGACGAAAATTCAAGGGTGGATTGTGAAACCTCCTGGATTTTCAGGCAACCGGAAGTACCCGTTTATTCTGCAAATTCACGGAGGACCGCGATGCCAATACGGCCGGCTCTACTTTCATGAAATGCAGGTCCTGGCTGCCAGTGGCTATGTGGTTATGTATACCAACCCCAGGGGAAGTCAGGGTTACGGCGAAAAGTTTGCAGATGCCATCACCAGTAAATGGGGCGAGCCTGCCATGACCGATCTGATGGCGGCGGTAGATTACGCCGTTTCGCTGGGATATGTAGATGAAAAACAGCTCGGCGTCACCGGCGGTAGTTACGGCGGCTATATGACAAACTGGATTGTGACGCACACCGATCGCTTCAAGGCGGCGGTGACTCAACGGAGTGTCTCTAACTTTGCCTCCATGTTCGGCACGTCAGATGTAGGTTTTGACATGCAGTGGGAATTCAAAGCGACACCTTGGGAAGATCCTGAACTGTACGCTAAGTGGTCGCCTATCAACTACATTGAAAAATGCAAAACGCCGCTTCTCATCATCCACAGCGAACACGACTGGCGATGCAACCTGGAGCAGGACGACCAGATGTTCACAGCACTGAAGTATCTGAAACGAGAAGTGGAATATGTCCGTTTTCCTGAAGAGCCGCACGGACTTTCCCGTCACGGACGGCCGGACAGGCGAGAGGCGCGGCTGAAGTTTATCGTTGAGTGGTTCGACCGGTATCTAAAAACTTAACCTCAATCATTACTTTTGAAGTAACCATAATCTAAATTCACCAATCTTTTTCTTGAATTGGCGATTACCGTGTCCTAATTTCCCCTTTACGTATCTCAGGAGGTGAATCAGTCAGCTGCCACCTGAGTTAGTGAGCCAATGAGGGGATGATGAAATTAGCGTTTAGGAACAACCATTATCTGTATCCCTTCCGTTGGCTCAATTAATTGTTAATTGAAGTAGAATCGAGGATAGAAAATGAGAACTAATCTGAGAGCATTGTACCGTCTGTTCCCCTTGGTACTTTTCGGTTCTCTTCTGGCTGCTCCTCAATACCGCGATCAGGATGAATATGTTGACGTTTCTGTGGGTGGTGCGGAGGCCGAAGTCAAAAATGTGGAGTTTGACGCTTACCTGGATGGAGTGAAGATCAGTGCCAGTTTGGATTTACTGAAAACCGTATTAAAAGGAACTGAATTCAAAATAAAAGAGGACAGCGACTTGCTGACCTTCTTGATGGATTTATACAGTGTGGAAATTTCTGGCGGGGAGCTTTCGGTAGAAGGTGAGGATCCGACGGAGTTTGTCGAGTTTAAGATGGATGAGGTAAGCATTGAATTTTCTGATATGAATATGGTTACCTCTATGAGAGATGACTTCCCCGATCTGAGCTCTCTGAAGGGAGAACTCACCGTCCGGGGTATTGAGTTGAATATTTCTCCCAGGTTGAGCTATGAATTCTACGATATAACCCGACAGTTTGGGGGCAAACCCGGCATTTTGGCCATTGACCGCTTCAACGCCGAGGTGAGCTACAACCGCCGTGGACGTGTAACCCTCAGCGGAAACCTGTCGACGCCATACGGTAAAGCATCCGTGGGTTGAGAACTGCTCTTTGATGAGCGTTATCCGGAAAGGTCTACTATCCGAAAGTTTAATCTGACTGTGCAGAATTTGTCGGAGGAGCTGCAGGAAGTTCTGGAAGAGTGGGAGCTTGAGACCGGTAACTCTCTGCCAAGAAAAGGGAGAAGTATCGAGATCAATATAACCGGGACTCTTGGGGAACCGCTGATGGATGGGAAGCCGTTGATAGAGAGTTCCTATTACTATGAGGATGATGAACCTGATGATAGTGATGATGATAGTGATTTTGAAAAATATATCTCTGAGAGAATCGAATACGAATACGTTTGTGATTGCATAAACAACGCATTGTTAGCTGAATCGGATGAAAGGTCTTTTGATGATGAGTTTTTTATGGAATGTGATGATTATTTTGAGGGCCTTTCATATGAGGGTAAAGATGAATGGAATGCCATAGTAAGGGACTGCCTAGAAAATAATTAGTGATCTAAATAGAGTAATGGAGGAGACAACATAATGAAAAATGTCATAACACTTGGGATCCTGTTGACGGCAACTATCTTTATCATCTCCTGTGGTGATTCAACCGAAGATGTTAAATCAACTGCAGGTGGCAAACCTCCGAAAGAAAGTATAGCAAACCATGGTGGTGATTCTGCTGAGGACACACTTGTTGGTTACGACTGGGTTTATCCTGATATGGACAATCTTATGAGTGCTTGGAGGTTTTCTAGTGATGGCACCTTTAACTATAGCACAACAGCGTTTGGTGGGATGACACGGACTGGAACGTGGAAAGACGCCGGTGATAGTAAGGTAGAGCTTGATTATAACGATGGAGGTTCCGGTGAATTGGAGATTACATCATCCACAACCTTCAAAGTGGGGAGTACCACTTACAACCGGTACTGAGTATAATAGCAAATAAATAGAAGGAGACAACAAAATGAAGAAGTCAATGATACTCGGGATCTTATTCCTATCATCCATGATTTTGGTTTCCTGTGGTAAATCACCGCAAGAAAAAATTGTTGGTGAATGGGTAAATGATGAAAGACAGTGGGGAATTTTGATTGCTTCAGACGGTATAATAAAAGAAATTGAAGGAGAACGTCAAAGGAATATGGGCCGATGGGAGTTTAAAGATACAGAGCCATTCGAATTAGAAATATTTGAAGATGG
>MPMA02116913.1_pt1 | contig 15243 bp, 11 predicted proteins | sample 1617361 | NCBI WGS metagenome assembly MPMA02 (sample SAMN05944807, study PRJNA350692) | marine metagenome | biome: marine; feature: ODZ; material: water; isolation source: 180 m water sample filtered on 0.2 um supor filter | place: Pacific Ocean | collected 2012-04-08 | depth 180m m | reverse complement strand
GGAATCATGAAACCCGAACCAGGGAGGAGGGGGCATGAACTGTTTGAGCAAGCCGAGTGACAAATGGAGGTGGTCAGAGTCTCCTACGGGGGAGCCAATCTACCGCCCGCCATATCATGGAATTCACGTCTCACTCTTCGCGTTCGCCTGCCGAAGTGCCTTAAGTGGTGGGCAGGGAAGGATTCGAACCTTCGAAGGCGTAAGCCAGCAGATTTACAGTCTGCCCCGTTTGACCACTTCGGTACCTACCCTTAAAGTGCGGGGGCAGGGCATATGCCGGGGCCTTCTTACGCTCAAGCCTAAAATATCAGGGTGAATCGAAGCGCTCCGGCCTTGCATGAAGGAACCGGGGCCGTTAAAGCGCATACGTCATGCCTATTGCGACTCCTGAGCAATACCACCACATGCTGGATGCCGCCCAAAAGGGTGGATACGCCTATCCCGCAATCAACATCACTTCCCTGACAACCGCCAACGGGGCCCTCAAGGCCTTCTCCGAGTCCAATTCGGACGGGATCATCCAACTCTCCTCCGGGGGAGGGCAGTTTGCCTCCGGTCTCGCAGTCAATGATGCGGCCTATGGATCGATCGTACTGGCCGAGGCCGTCCACCGCCTCGCCGAGAAATACGACGTCCTGATCGCCCTCCATACCGATCACTGCCACCCCGGCAAGGTGGACAGTTTCCTCCGGCCCCTCCTGGAGGAATCCCGGCGCCGGAAGGAAAACGGCCTGGCCCCTCTCTTTCAGTCGCACATGCTCGACGCCTCTGAACTGCCCCTGGACGAGAACATGACCCTCTCGGTGGAGATCATGAAGGAGTGCGTGGACCTCGACATCATCCTCGAGGTCGAGGCCGGCGTGGTGGGCGGCGAGGAGGACGGGCACGACACCTCGGGCCTGCCCGCGGAAAAGCTCTACACCACCCCGGAGGACATGATGACGGTCTACGAGACGCTGAACCCGCTCGGGCGCTTCATGTTCGCCGCCACCTTCGGGAACGTGCACGGTGCCTACAAGCCCGGCGCGGTGAAACTCAAGCCCACCATCCTGCGGGACGGACAGAAGGCCGTGATGGACAGGCACGGAGAGGGCGCGGAAATGGATCTCGTCTTCCACGGTGGGAGCGGATCGACACTGGAGGAACTCCGGGAGACTCTCGATTACGGTGTGATCAAGATGAACATCGACACCGACACCCAGTATGCCTTCACCCGCCCGGTGGTGACCCATATCTGCGAGAACATCGAAGGCGTGCTCAAAATCGAGGGCGAGGTCGGCAACAAGAAGGTCTACGATCCCCGTTCCTATCTCAAGAAGGCGGAGCAGAGCCTCTGCGACCGCCTCAAGCGCGCCTGCGACGACCTGCTTTCCACCGGAAACAGCATCTACCAGTCCTGACCAGGGACCGGCAGACCCCGGGTCGAAGGCCGCGAGTCGGGCCCTTTGACCTTCGTCTTCCCGACTCTTCCCCGTCCTCATGTCCGACGCCGATGCCAAACCTCCGCAGGAGAACCCGCTGACCAACATCCTCGTCAACGTCCTCGTGCCCATCGTGGCCCTGACGATGATGAGTGACGACCCGGGCATCCTGGAACAGCTTCGGGCCGAGGGGGTGGACGCCAAGGAACCCCGCCCGTGGCACCTCGGCCCGGTCAAGGCCCTGATCATCGCGCTGACCCTGCCGGTCTGTTACGGAGTCTGGTTCTTCTGCCGGCACCGGAAGCTCAACTTCTTCTCGGTGATAGGACTGATCTCCGTGCTTCTGACCGGAGGCCTTACGCTCTACCTCTGGCAGGCGGACGGGAGCGTCCGTTCCAATGCCCCCACTCTCTTCGGAATCAAGGAAGGATCCATTCCATTCATTCTGGGACTCGCCATCTTCGGTTCACACTGGACGAAGACTCCGCTCCTCAACACCTTCCTCTACAGCCCCCAGATTTTCGATATCGGGAAGATCGAGCGCCTGGTGCACGAAAAGAATGCGATGGAGGGTTATGCCAAGCTCCTCTTCACCTGTACGATCTTCTTCTCCGCTTCCTTCCTGATCAGCACCTTTGCCAACTTCTTCCTCGCCCAGCACTTCCTTGGCGACATCGACTTTCATGACAAGCTGGAAGCGCGTCGGCAGTACAACAACGGGGTAGGCAAGCTCACCTTCTGGGGGTTCATTGCCATCGGGGTGCCCATCCTGGTGATCCTCATGTTCGTGATGTGGCACCTCGTAAAGGGGCTCAAGAAACTCACCGGCCTGGACACCGAGGAGATTCTCCTGCCACGCTAGCTGTCGTGCTCAGTCCCTGAAGTTGTCGTTGCCGGGAGATGCCCGGCCTTCCCGGCAATCCCATTGAGGAAAAACAGATGCATCGGGAAAAATCAGAGGTAGGCTTCCCTGCAGAAGGAAGCTCTTACGGATTCATGACCACTTTTCTCCGGACCCTCATCCTTCTGGCCGCCGCAACCGGTTGTCTCGCCACCCTGAGCTGCACACTGGGCACCCCGCAGGCGCGCATTGACCGGAACACCTCGCTCTACGATTCGCTTCCCGACAGTCACCGGGAACTGGCAGGCCAGGGCCGCATTGCGAAAGGCATGTCACAATCCGCGGTCTATTTCGCCCTGGGACCTCCCAACCGGAAGATCCAGGGTTTCCGCGACGACGCTTCCTTTGAGCGCTGGGACTACACGCGCCTGCAACCCCATTTCCATCATTCGTTCCACAGCTACCAGGGATTGAGCAGCCATGGCGGTCACTATCACGGCTTCGGTTTCTTCCCTGCGGTCGGGTATCTCCCTTACCGGTCCGCCAGTGTGATCTTCCGGAAGGAGGTGGTCGATTCCTGGGAGCGCCTCGATCCCGGGCACTTTTCCCATCGCTACAGCCATTGAAATTGCGTCGGCAGGAACCAGCAGCAATGGTCACTCCTCTTCCGACACCGGACGCTTGAATTCTGTCCCCTCGAGGGTCTAATGCAGATCGGATGAGCTGATCAATTTCATACAACTCATGAAAAACTTAATTCTTCTCTCAGTGGCAGGCGCCTGTCTTGCCCTTGTCTCGTGCTCGACATCTTCCGGAGTCCGTGGCGGATCCGGACGCTATGCCGCCTACGATCTCCCGGCCTCCAAGGCTTCAAACCCGTCCCGGGTCAGGGTCAAGGTCTCGATCAGGAACCAGGCGGCCTACGTCATGGAGGGCAATCGTCCGCTCCTGGTCATGCCGATTGCGGTGGGAACCTCCAGCAGCCCTACTCCCCAGGGCAGCTTCCGCATCTTCAAGAAGGAGCACAAGCACCGCGCCAACAGCCACGGCTATGCCTACAACGGCAACTCGGTGGTCCAGACCTGGCTCTCCAAGAAACCCGCCGGATGGAAATTCAAGGGCACGCCCATGCCCTACTGGTGCGAATTCAAGGCCAACTACGGGTTCCACACCGGCTGGATGAAACCCTACCCCTGTACCCACGGCTGCCTGCGCATGCACGAGAACGTGGCACCGAAGTTCTACAGCCTGGTCCGGGTGGGCACCCCGGTGAGTATCAGCACCACCCAGCCGGAGGATGCGACCATCGGACGTAACATCTCCCGGCCTCCCGATGCGGGACCGCTTCCCGATTATCCGCATTCCTTCTACCTCGGCACCAGTTACTTCACAAAGCACCGGACCCCCAGCTACCGATAGAAAGAGCTTCCCTTTCCCGGCCCTGCCCTGGCCGGCAGGTTCCAGCCTTCATGCCGGGGCCTGATTGATGGCGAGGAGGACGGCGAGGGTCAGGAGTCCGGCTCCAAAGGCGGAGTCGAACCAGGGACCCGCCCGCTGGTAGCCGTTGCGGAAGGGCGGGAACTGGAGCAGCCAGACGTAGAGCCACCAGAGAAGAAATCCCTGTCCCACGATGATAACCCACAGGACGGGAGACCACCAGGCAGGACGGTCCCCGGTGACGAACTCGGTCACTACCGCCGCGAAGATGAGCGCCACCTTCGGGTTGAGAATATTGCAGAGAAGACCGCGCATGTAGGCGGATCGTCCCTTCTCGCTGCCCCCTTTCCCGTAAGGCTTCCCCTGGCGCATCACAACAAAGGCGGTCGGCAACAGGCGAAATCCCAGGTAGGCGAGATAGGCAGCGGCCACCCAGCGAAGAGCCCCGGTGATCCATCCACCCTGCGCCATGAGGTAAGCTATTCCGAAGACTGCCACGGTGGCATGCACACACAGTCCGGTGGTGATTCCCGCGGTTGTCCACCATCCGGCAGCGCGCCCCTGCGCCAGGGCCGTGCGCGTGAGCAGCAGCATGTCGGGCCCGGGGCTGAATTGCCCGAGCGCTATCACACCCGCAAAGGCCAGGAGATCGCTGATCACGCCGGGGAGGAGAGCAGCCGGAGCCTCCTCCTGCAATGTCAACGACGACCCAAAAGCGGGCAGGACGGAAACTCGTTTGCCCGGTCCCTCTTGATTCTTCACCAAATACGGTAAGCCCGGGGAAAAGGAATGTGGTGAACAGACCCTGCCCGCCCCCATGCTTCAGCACCTTTCGTTCTTTGACAATTCCCCCCCGAATTCCTACCCTGTCGGCCCTCAAGGCAAGGAAGCGGGCAGCGGGCGATTGGCAGCTCTCTTTTGACAGTTTCCTGACCTTCCTGCCCTGGCACCTTCCGACAATTCATACCCCCATGGACACCCTCCGCACTTTCCCGACCGGCTCCGGCTCCGAGGGACAATTCTACTCTCTCCCCGCCCTTGCCGAGCAGGGATTCCCGGATCTCCCGCGCCTTCCGGTCTCCATCCGGATTGTCCTTGAGTCCGTTTTGCGCAATGTCGATGGCAAGAAAGTCACCGGGGAGGATGTCCGGAACCTGGCCAACTGGAAGGCCGGGGCACCCGGCAACTATGAAATCCCCTTTACAGTCGCACGCATCGTGCTGCAGGACTTCACCGGGGTTCCCCTCCTGGTCGATGTAGCCGCCATGCGTGACGCTGCGGTGAAGCAGGGCGCGGAAGCGGACGCCATCGAACCCCTCGTGCCGGTCGACCTGGTGGTCGATCACTCCGTGCAGGTCGATTTCGCCGGTTCCCCGAAGGCGCTCGACCGCAACATGGAAATCGAGTTCATCCGCAATCGCGAGCGTTACGAGTTCCTCAAGTGGGGCCAACAGGCCTTCGACACCTTCGCGGTCGTGCCACCCGGGATCGGGATCGTGCACCAGGTCAACCTGGAGTATCTGGCCAAGGGGGTCCTTTCCAGGGACAACGTCTACTATCCCGATACCCTGGTCGGCACCGACTCGCACACCACCATGATCAATGGAGTCGGCGCGGTGGGCTGGGGCGTGGGCGGAATCGAAGCGGAGGCCGGCATGCTCGGCCAACCGGTCACCTTCCTCGTCCCGGAAGTGGTGGGCGTCTGCCTGCACGGTCAGCTCGCGGAGGGGGTCACCGCCACCGACCTGGCCCTGCATATCACGGAAATGCTGCGGGCGCATGGCGTGGTGGGCAAGTTCGTCGAGTTCCACGGCCCGGGCGCGCAGGCCCTCGCCCTGCCTGATCGCGCCACCATCGCCAACATGGCGCCGGAATACGGAGCCACCATGGGTTTCTTCCCCGTGGACGAGGAAACGATCAGCTACCTGGTGGGCACGGGACGCGACCCCGCCCTCTGCGAGACTATCCGGAACTACTTCCAGGCCCAGGGCATGTTCGGCATCCCGGACAAGGGAGGATGCGATTACACTGATCTCCTGGAACTGGATCTGGCCTCCATTCAGCCCGCGGTCTCCGGCCCGAAACGTCCCCAGGACCGCATCGAGATCACCAACCTCCGCGAGCGTTTCGACGAACTCTTCACCGTTTCCGCCACCGAGGGAGGTTTCGGCGAGACCGCTGACAAGCGCGGCACCCGGATGCCTGTGCACCTCGACAGCCCGGCCGGCGAATTCGGCTCTCCCATCCTCGAGGGCGAGACCATCACCGCCATCGACACGGACACCTCCATCGCCCACGGCTCGATCCTCATCGCCGCCATCACCAGTTGCACCAACACCTCCAACCCGAGTGTCATGCTGGCCGCCGGGCTCCTGGCGAAAAAAGCGAACGAGAAGGGCCTTGCCATTGCGCCCTATGTGAAAACATCCCTGGCGCCCGGTTCCCGCGTGGTAAGCGACTACCTTGACGCCACCGGCCTGAGCCCGGAGCTCGACAAGCTCGGCTTCCAGACCGTGGGCTACGGATGCACGACCTGCATCGGCAACTCGGGCCCCCTCCATCCGGCTATCGAATCTGCGCTCAAGGAGGGAGATCTCGTATGCGCCTCCGTCCTTTCCGGAAACCGCAACTTTGAAGCCCGGGTCCACGGCGCGGTCCGGGCCAACTTCCTCATGTCCCCTCCCCTGGTGGTGGCCTACGCCCTGGCCGGAAGGGTCGACCTGGATCTCACCACCGAACCTCTCGCCAACGACAAGGACGGCAACCCGGTCTTCCTGAAGGACATCTGGCCCTCGCATGCCGAGGTCAGGGAACAACTGGAGGCGGCTCTCAACCCCGAGGTCTTCAACAAGCTCTACGGCGATTTTGATTCCGCCAATCCCAAGTGGGGCCAGATCCCGGGCAAGGCGGGCGCCACCTACGAGTGGGACGACACCTCCACCTATATCCAGCACCCTCCCTTCTTCGACGGCTTCACCGGGACCCCGGGCGATATCGTCGATGTCGTCGATGCCCGCCCGCTGGGCATTTTTGGTGACTCGGTCACCACGGACCACATTTCTCCCGCCGGTGCGATCAAGGAGGACTCCCCGGCTGGAAGCTACCTCCTCGAACACGGGGTGGAGAAAGCCCAGTTCAATTCCTTCGGTTCCCGACGTGGAAACGACCGGGTGATGACCCGTGGCACCTTCGGCAACGTGCGGATCAAGAACCTCATGGTCCCCGGCACGGAGGGTGGCTACACCGTCTACCATGGAGCGGGCGAGGTTCCGGACCTTGACCTGCCGAAAACGACCGACGGGGGAACCACCACCCATATCCACGACGCCTCCCGGGCCTACCAGGCGGACGGCACCTCTCTGGTGGTGATCGGCGGCAGTGACTATGGCATGGGGTCCTCCCGCGACTGGGCCGCCAAGGGCACCCGTCTCCTTGGCGTGCAGGCGGTGGTCACCAAGTCCTTTGAGCGCATCCACCGTTCCAATCTGATCGGCATGGGCGTCCTGCCGCTCAATTTCGTCGACCAGGCTGACTATGACAAGGTCGCGAACCTTCATGATGCCACCTTCTCGATCACCGGGTTGAACAATGATATTGCTCCCCGGAGCGAGGTCACCCTTACCGCCACCAGTGCGGATGGATCCACCATGGAGGTTCCCGTGATGGTCCGCCTGGATACGCCAGTGGAGATCGACTACTACCGGGCGGGTGGAATTCTGCCCTACGTCCTGGCCCAGATTCTCGCAGGTTAAACGCGCAAGCCTGTTCGACATTACCTGCCTTCTCCGTTATAGAGAAGGAACCCCCATGACTTTCCAGATTCCGAGCTGCTTCCGGCAGAGTGTCATCCTGTTGGCACTGCTGCTCCTCGCCCTCTCGGGGTCCACCGCCCCGGCCACTCCGCTTCGAGTGGCCACCTTGAATGTAGAACTCGGTCTGGGGACGCCGGGGAGCGCGGGATTCGAAGCGGTGGTCGATATCCTGGAACGGATCGATGCCGATGTGGTCGCCCTGCAGGAGCTCAATCGACCCGACCTTGAGGGCGCGCCCACCCCGTTTGAGAGCCTGTCCTCCACGCTTGGTTATCCACACGTGCACCTTGCCACCACCCAGAGGGTTCTCGACTCCGGCATGCGTGCGGGATTCCTCAGTCGCTACCCCATCACCTCTGCCACCAACATCGCCCCCCCACCGGCCGCCAGGGACATGGCACGCCAGATTCCGGCCATCGTGGTCGACATTCCGGCTACCGTCGCTGATCCCACCATTCTGACCCTGCACCTGAAGTGCTGTCTCGATCCGGACGACCCCTTCCGGAGGGCGGTCGAGTTGAAGCGGGCCAGGGATCACCTGGCAGACCGGGGATTGACAGCCCAGGACAATGTCATCGTTCTCGGCGATTTCAATCTGATCGGAAGCGATCTGGTTTTCGAGGCGGTTCCAGGCGGCCTGCCCACGACCTTCGATCTGGGTGCTGATATCACCTTCCCGGTCGATTACCACATCGACCCGGCAGCCTACTTTCAGTCCTGGTCCATGTCGGCCCTCGAGGCCCAGCAACTCAACGGGTCTTCCAGCACCCAGGGAAGCAGCCGCCTCGATTTCATCCTCGTCACCTCAGCCCTGACTGACCGGGTCCATGCCAGCGAGATCTACAACAGCGCACTCGATGTCAGCAACCGGGACGGTCTTCCCAAGTCGGGTTCGCCACTGCCCGAACAAACAAGTGGCAATGCTTCAGACCACCTGGCCATCTTTGCCGACTTTGAACTGACTTCCCGGGACGCCCTGGTCCTGCAGGTCTCACCCGCCGAAGTGGCGGAATCCGACCCTCCGGGAGCGGCCGTCCTCACAATCGAACTTCCCTCCGCCCCCGGCCCGGGAGAGTCGATTGAGGTCCAGCTCAGTTCGTCCGCTCCGGAGGAAGCAATTCCAGCGGAGATGACGGTCATCTTCCAACCCGGAGAGACCTCGCGGAACATCGATGTCGTGCCACGAACCGATGGACGGATCGACGGATCACAGGAGGTCATCTTTACTGCGAGCTCAGTGGGTTTCGCCCCCGCCACGACCCGCCTCAAGGTGAACGACAGCTCCATTTCCCTCTACGAGATCAGCCAACTGGGAGAAGCCGCCAGCGAGGATTTCAATGGATTCGACGGATTCTCCGACCCCCTCCGCTGGACGACCTCCCGCGGACTCTGGCGGGGCATCGATGACGGAAGCTCGGGAATAACCGGCCTTTACTCCTACGGTAACGACGGGTCGCTGGGATTTCTCATCAACACCGATCCGGTCACTGCCACGGCCAGTTTCCGGAACACCACCGGCCACACGATCAGGGCCCTGAAGATTGCCTACGGGGCGGAACAATGGCGGGCCTTTGAGGGCGGAAGAGCCGATACCATCACGGTGGAAGCCTCCATCGACGGCACACTCACCCCCCTGCCCGCTCTCACTTTCACCGCGGATCACTCTCCCGGCAGCAACGGCCCTGTTCCAGATGGCCACTCCACCGCGCTCACGATGGACCTTCCAGCCCTCTCCATCGCCCCGGGCGAGACCTTCCAGCTCAAGTTCACCGCAAACCCGGGGCTCCCCCCGGATTTCATGGAGCAGTCAGTCCGCCTCAATGAGATCCACTACGACAACGACGGTCAGGACACCGGCGAGTTCCTCGAGGTCCTGGTAGCCCCGGGTTACGAAGGACTCATCTCGGAGGTGGAAATATTTCTCTACAACGGCAATGGGGGCAGGGTCTATGGGCAGCACTCTCTGGCATCCTTCTCCCTCGACCAGACCCTCCCGTCCGGCTATCGGCTGTATTCGAAACTCATTCCCAGAATCCAGAACGGCCCCGATGGTGTGGCCATCGTGGCCGGGGGTGAGGTGCAGGAGTTTCTCTCCTACGAAGGCACGCTCACTGCAACCGACGGTCCGGCCAGCAGGAGAACCTCGGAGAATATCGGCGTGGCTCAGGCCAATCCGGTCCCGCCATCCGGCACGGGCAGCCTGGGACTTGACGAATTCTCCGCCTGGTCCCGTTTCCCCACTCCGCACTCCCGCGGATCGTTGAATCCCGGCCAGCTCCTGATCGGACAACCTCTGCCGGGAATCGCCATCGACGACATCAGGATCATCGCCCTGGACGACACTGATCTGGACGGACTGCCCGATCCTCTGGAGGAAGAACTGGGCACCAACCCCCGGCTGGCGGACAGCGATGGAGACGGAACCCCGGATGGGGAAGAAGACGCGGACGGAGATCACCAGAGCAATCTGGCCGAATTTTCGCTCACTCAGACCGACCCCCTCGATCCCAACTCCCGTTTTCAGATCGTGGTCACCTCCGATCCCGGTGTTTCCCACGGAGCCCTCGTCACCTTTCCCACCCTGACCGATCGCAACTACACCGTCTTCCGCAGCCACGACCTGGTTACCTGGACATCGCTCCTCTCCCTCTCCGGATCAGGACGGTTCGAAACCCGCGCCGTCACCGGTGAGCCCCTCGCTCCGGTCAACTTCTTCCGGGTTGAGGTCGTCCGGTCCAGATGATCCGAGCCAGTTGCTTACTCTTGCTTCCAGGCTCATCGCCCCCCACTCTCCCGCCCGTGCAGCCCCCTCTCCCCGGTCAGCGATGGACCAGTGCATCCCAGCCGGAACTCGGCCTCGGTCTTGTCATCACCACGGAGGGCGACCGGGTCGAAATCTGCTTTCCCGCCGCAGAGGAAATGCGGCAGTACGTGTTCTCCTCCGCTCCCCTGATCCGCGTCCACTTCAAGGAGGGTGACCGGATCAAGGATCAATCGGCCACCGAGTTCACCGTCGAGCGGGTCGAGGAACGGGACGGACTCTACATCTACCACTGCGGGGAACACGAGATTCCCGAGGAACATCTCTTCGACTCCCTGAGTTTCATCAAGCCGGAGGAACGCCTTCTGGCCGGCCAGTGCGACGACCTCCGCTCCTTCGACCTCCGGACCCAGGCCCTGCAGCACAATGGCCGGATTCGCAGCTCACCCGCCCGGGGATTCACGGGCGCACGCATTGATCTTATCCCACACCAGCTCGCCATTGCCTCGCAAGCCGTCCAGCGTCTTGCTCCCCGACTCCTCCTCGCAGACGAAGTGGGTCTGGGCAAGACCATCGAAGCCTGTCTCATCCTGCACCGCCTGCACCTCACCGGACGGGCTGACCGGGTTCTCATTCTTGTTCCAGAACCCCTCGTCCATCAATGGTTCGTGGAACTGCTGCGCCGCTTCAACTTCCTCTTCGCCCTCTTCGACGAGGAGCGTTGTGCCTCCCTTGACGCCAACGAAGATGCCGGAAATCCATTCCTGGACAGCCAGCTCATCCTCTGCGCCACCGAATTCCTCACCGAACACCCGCTACGGGCCGAACAGGCGCGGGCCGCCGGTTTCAATCTCCTTATCGTGGACGAGGCTCACCACCTCGAATGGCATCCCGAAAAACCCAGCCCGGCCTATTCCCTGGTCGAATCGCTTGCGACGGTCACGGAATGCGTCCTTCTCCTCACCGCAACCCCGGAACAACTCGGTGCGGAAGGACACTTCGCCCGGTTGCGACTTCTCGATCCAGACCGCTACGACGACCTCGCCACCTTCCAGGCGGAAGCGGAAGGCTACGAACCACTCGCAGACCTGGTGGGGCGACTGACGGAGGGGGAACTCCCGACCGAAGAGGATGTCGCTCTTGTCTCGGAGCGCTCACAACACACGGAAAACCTGGCCCGGTCCCTGGTCGGCAACGATGAATCGGTGCGATCGGAACTAATCGGTGATCTCATCGATTCCTTCGGCACCGGACGGGTCATGTTCCGCAACACCCGGGACCGCATGACCGGCTTTCCGGAGCGCAGACTGCACCTTGTCACCCTTGCAGCCGCCCCGGATGGAGACCTCGATGGGCTTGAGGCGCGCATGGACTGGCTGGCGCAGTTCCTTCGCGATTTTCCCGGGCACAAGGTCGTCCTCATCTGCCATTCCATGGAGATGGCCGAATCAATCCGCACCCTTCTCCTCACACGCATTCAGATTGAGGCCGCACTCTTTCATGAGGAACTCACCCTTCTTCAGCGTGACCGCAATGCCGCCTGGTTCGCGGAATCCGAGGGCGCCCGCATCCTGATTTGTTCCGAAATCGGATCCGAGGGACGTAATTTTCAGTTCGCCCACCACCTCGTTCTCTTCGATCTCCCGGACAATCCGGAACTACTTGAGCAACGCATCGGAAGGCTTGATCGCATCGGGCAAACGGAAACGATCAACATCCACGTCCCGGTGATCAAGGGAAGCAGGACGGAATTACTGGCGCGGTGGTATGCCGAGGGGCTTGATGCCTTCGAGCATTCCCTGAAGGGAGCGGCCACCCTCTCCGCCACCCTGGGACCGGAACTCAAGGCTCTGCAGGAATCCGGGGAGACGACCGGCTTCACGGAGTTTCTCGCGCGCACCAGGACCATGCGGGAGGATGTGGCGCGTGAACTTGCCTGCGGTCACGATCGCCTCCTGGAACTGGGTGCTCCTTCGGCAGAGAAAACGGGAAACCTCATCGAACACATTTCAAACACCGATCACGATCCCGTTTTCGAGCAATTCGTCATCCGCCTCTTCGACCACCTGGGACTGAACATCGAGGATCTCTCCCTGCGAAGTTATGTCTTCCAGAGAGGCGAGCGTCTCAGTGAGACCTTCGCGGAGTTTCCCGAGGAGGGACTCTCGGCCACCTTCGACCGCGACTGCGCCCTGACCCGGGAAGACATCGCCTTCATGACCCCGGACCATCCCCTCTTCCGGGATGCCATCGACGTTCTCCTCGGCCGGGAACAGGGAAACTGCAGCTTTGCCCACTGGAAGACCGCACGGGGGAAGACGATGCTCCTTGAGTGTCACTACGTTTTGGAGTGTCTCGCGCCCGCCCGGTTGCACGCTGATCGTTTTCTTCCGCCCACCCCCTACCGCACGGTGGTTGATCACAAGGGCAATGATCTGAGCGAAGACGAGGGATTGCCCGCCGCCAATCTCGAACCAGGCAGTCCCCGTAAGATCGTCTCCCAGAAAGTCTTCCGGAAGGAAATCCTGCCCTCCATGCTGACCAGGGCGGAGGAAATCGCAACCGGACAGGCCCGGTCACAAGTCGACAACGCGGTGAGCACCGCTGAAAAATCCCTGACCGGCGAAATTGAACGCCTCCGCGATCTGGCCCGGATCAACACCCACATCTCTTCTTCCGAGATCGAATCCCTCGTCCACCATCGCGACGAACTCACCCGACTCCTCGGCCAGTCACGACTTCGCCTGGATGCCCTCCGACTCGTCTGGCGCACGCCAAGCTAGGGCAAATGGCCCCGCAGGATATTCGGGGAAAGGAGGTTTGCCTTTCCGGACCCGCCAAGCCCTCATAACGTTCGCGCATGAAAATCATCGCTCTCCTCCTCGCTCCTCTTCTTGCAGCCCTGCCGGCAAACGCGGATCCCGGCAAGACGAAGACCGGGGCGATCGTCCATGTCAACGCCCGGGAAGCCGCGCAACTTCTCACCGACAAGGATGAGAAGAAGCGCCCCCTCATCATTGACATCCGGACTTCCGCCGAATTCAGAGAGGGGCACCTGGAAGGTGCCAGACAGATCGATTTTCTTGAAGAGGACTTCTCTACCAAGGTCCGCAAACTGGACCGCACCCGGGCCTGTCTCATTCACTGCCGCAGCGGTGGACGCAGCTCACGCTCGCTTGCACTCTGGAAAAAACTCGGATTCAAGAAGGTCTACCACCTCGACGGCGGCATCCTGGCCTGGGAAAAAGCCCGTCATCCCGTGGTCACCGACAAGCCACGCTAGAAACCGGTTTTCCCGGTCCCTGACACCCTCAACGGGCACAGTCCCCACAAAGGGTAGCCTCGGGTCGCTGCTCAAGACGCACATAGGCGATCCATTCGTCGCAACCTTCACATTGCCCGTAATTTCCCTCATCCATCTTGCGCAGGGCCTCCTGCAATTCGTGAATACGCTGGTTGCGGCGGCGGGTGGCATCCTTGCGCACCTCCTCCATCTGCATGGAGTCCAGTCTTGAAAGCCGTCCGATGGCAACGTCCACCGCCACCGCCTGGGGATCGATTTCCTCACTGGTGGCCTCCTTTCGCAGCATCTCCAGTTCCCCCCGGGCCCGGATCTCCAACTCAATCTGTTCCTCCACACTCAGCACCCCGGCAGCATGTCGTGGTGTTCCCCCCGAGGCAAGAATGGGCACAGGAATCGCTCGCCAGCCCGCTCCCCAGTTGAGATTCTGCCACCATGAAGCCCGCCCTCCTGTTTGCCAGCGCCACTCTCACGGCTACCGGCATCGGCCTGGCTCACCCCGAACACGAGTTCATGGCGGGACTCTCCGCTCCCTCCCCCGCCACCGTCCTCCTCATCACCTCGCCGGAACTGGCGGAATCCTGGAAACCCTTCGCGGCCTGGAAGAAACAACTTGGGAAACCGGTACGCATCCTGACCACCGGGCAGATTGCCGACCGCTACGAGGCGCCCGACCTGCAGGAGAAGATCCGGCGCTGCGTGCGCAACCATACTGATCACCTTGGAACACGCTGGATCATCCTCGGGGGGGACAGCGAGAAGGATGGCAGGGGGATAGTGCCCGATCGCGATACCGTCCACCACACGCAGTTCGGCGACTACGATGACATCCCCGCGGATATCTACTATCTCAGCAAAAAGGACTGGGATGCCGATGACGACGGCATCTACGGAGAGTGGGAAGACGACCGCGAGTCCATTGATTATCCCGACGGGAATGTCGGACTGGGACGGATTCCGGTACGCACCGCAGCGGATGTCATCGCCTACACTGAGAAGGTCATCGCCTACGAATCAAAGTATCCCGGGTCGAGCTTCGCCACCTCCATGACTTATACCTGCCCCCTTCCCTCGGCATTTCCGAAGTTGAAGATGAGCTGGGACAATCATCTTTCCAGGATCCTGAAGGGAGGCTCCGCCCATCATTTCTTCTCCGGCATGGAGGATGGAAAACCGCTCACCCCGGCCAACTGGGTGAATCTCCTCAACGGGAAAAAGAGTGGCAAACTGCACATGCACGGCCTCGGTCTGCACCACGGCTGGCTCCTGGAAGACGATGAGATTGTCACCGCTGATCAAATCGCTCAACTCAGGAATGAGAATGCCTATCCGGTCATCACCACGGTCTCCTGCTTTACCGGGGAGTTCGATCGCGGAAAAGACCCATGTATTGCCGAGGCCATGATCCGCCGACCGAAAGCCGGAGCGGTTGCGGTGGTTGCCCCGGTGCGGCAAGGCGAACCAGATGCAACAACCCGCGCCATGACACAGTTCTGGGAGCAGGGATTGGGCCGGAAAGTCAGCGCCGGAGCCGCCATGATGCTGGTCAAGGCCGACCTGGCGGCAGGGGCAAGGGAGTCGGCATTGCTCCACCTCTGCGCCTGCGAACTGAACCTCCTGGGCGATCCCACCCTCAGTCTTCGCGGGACCGCTCCCAGAACCCCGAAGGT
>MPMA02070427.1_pt1 | contig 15265 bp, 13 predicted proteins | sample 1617361 | NCBI WGS metagenome assembly MPMA02 (sample SAMN05944807, study PRJNA350692) | marine metagenome | biome: marine; feature: ODZ; material: water; isolation source: 180 m water sample filtered on 0.2 um supor filter | place: Pacific Ocean | collected 2012-04-08 | depth 180m m | reverse complement strand
CGTGTTAGGAGGCTGCTTCACCATCACCAACATGGGCGCGGTCTACGACATCGACATGGGCACGCCGGTCATGAACCTTCCTCAAAGTGCCATCTTGGGTACCAGCAGTATCAAGGATCGAGTGATAGCGGTAGATGGTGAGGCGGTGGTCCGACCCACGATGAACCTCTTCCTGTCCATCGATCACTGCTTGGTCGACGGTGAACCCGCGGTCCGTTTCCTGAACGAGCTGCGTGACATCCTCGAAAACCCCGAGATCCGGTTCGCGATCCACTGATCGATACCCGTCAGCCCGTCGAGCCGGGCTCGGGCGTGAGCGACATCACCGAGCGCAACTTCTAGACACGAGAGGCACCGAATGACCAAGACAGTGAGAGATCTTGTGGTCATCGGTGGTGGGCCCGGCGGGTACGGGGGAGCGATCCGCGCCGCGCAGCTGGGCATGGATGTGGTTCTTGTCGAGAAGGACGATCGGCTGGGTGGAACCTGCCTTCTCCGAGGATGTATCCCGACGAAGGCGCTATTGCACTCGGCCGGGTTGTTTCGCCAAATGCAGGGGGCCGCAGACCATGGGATCAAGGCTGCCGAGGTGGAGGTGGACTATCCCGGTGTGTTGACTCACAAGGACCGGGTCGTCGAAGCTTCCGTGGCGGGACTCAGGTATCTGATGGACAAGAACGAGATCGAGGTCCGAAACGGGACCGGCCGCATCGTGGCCGCGGACGAGGTCGAGGTGACGGCTGACGACGGCTCTGTCTCGCGGGTGGCGTGCAGAAATATTCTTGTGGCCACGGGTTCGTCACCGTGCCAGCTGGATGGCGTCGAGATCGACGGTGTTCGCGTCGTCACCTCCGACGAGCTGCTCGGCATGCGGCAGATTCCCGAGAGTCTGATCGTTCTCGGCGGAGGAAGTGTCGGCGTGGAGTTCGCGTCTGTCTTTGCGCAATTCGGCTCGCGCGTGAGCATCATCGAGCTCCTGCCGCGCTTGTTGCCGAACGAGGACGAGGAGATCTCCGACCAGCTTGGTGCCGCGTTCCGAAGGAGGGGGATCGCATGCCTGACGGATGCGAGGGTCGACGAAGTCGTCACGACCGGCGACGGCGTCGAGTGCACGGCGATCGATCACCGGTCCGAGCGGACTTCTCTATCCGCATCTGTTTTGCTCGTGGCTGTCGGACGTACTCCCTTCGTGAAGGGGCTCGGGTTGGATGACGTGGCCGTCAGGCGCGAACAGGGATTCGTCAGCGTCGACAAGTACATGCAGACCAGTGTCTCCGGCGTCTATGCGGTCGGTGACGTGCTTCAAACGCCACAGCTAGCACACGTGGCCGCCGCCGAGGCCCGAGTCGCGGCAGAACACATGGCCGGGGTGCCGACTCGTCCGATAGATTACCTGACCACACCGAGTTGCACCTACTCCGATCCCGAGGTGGCCTCGGTAGGGTTGACCGAGAAGGCTGCACGGGAGGCCGGCTACGACGTGGCCGTCGGTCGGTTCCCGTTCACTGCCAGCGGGAAGGCACGGATCTTGGACCAGGTCGACGGGCTGGTCAAGGTCGTGGCCGACCGGGAGTACGACGAGGTTCTGGGTGTGCACATCATTGGTGCGAGCGCGACCGAACTCATCGCCGAGGCCGGGATGATGCGACAGGCCGAAGTGACGACGGAAGATGTAGTCCGCCTGATGCACCCCCATCCCACACTCTCTGAAGCAATTCAGGAGGCGATGCACGACGTCCACGGCACCCCCGTCCATTTCTGACCACTATTTCGACTGTGAGGACATGTCAATGAAAAAAATGAGGGCGTCGAGGGTGGTCGAAGTCGGCCGCATCATCTACGAAGAAGTCGATGTGTTGCCCGTTGCCGAGGGGCAATTGCTGGTGGAGACACGCCACGCCTCCATCTGCGGTAGCGATCTGCATGTCGTATTCGGCGGCACGAGCCTCACTCCGCCGCCGCAGCCCCCAGGCTTTCCGGGCCACGAAGGCGTGGGAGAAGTGCTCGAGAGTCGCGATGGGCGATTCGAGCCCGGCGATCTGGTACTGACCTGCCCGTGGCCCACCGATGCCGGTTGCTTCGCCGATTTTCAGACGATTACCGCCCGGTATTGCCTCAAGCTGCCGAAATACGATGGACCAACCGAGGACTTGATGATGGCCCAGCAGTTGGGCGCGGTGCTCTTCGCGTTTCGCCGCAACAAGCTGGACCTGCATGGAAAGACAGTGATGGTGATGGGGCTCGGCTCGTCCGGACAGTTCTTTTCATATCTGGCAAAGCGTGCAGGGGCGGCGCAGGTGATTGGCTCGGACAAATCCACGGCCCGGCTCGCGGCGTCGTCGGCTTTCGGGGTGGACGTAGCTGTCATGGCTGAGGGCGACGACGTCGTGCAGGCGGTGAATGATCACACCGGGGGCGAGGGCGCGGACCTGCTGATTGAGGCTGTGGGTAGCCAAGAGGCGCTTCTGCAGAGCGTGGATCTGGTAAGGCCGTCGGGAGATATGCTGCTGTTCGGCGTCCCCGACACGCTCGAAAATGTTCCGTTCAATTTCAACACTTTCTTCCGCAAGAAACTGACTGCGTATACCGAGTATGGAGCGCAGCACGAGCCCGACCTGGTTTCATTCGCCCAAGGGTTGAACCTGATCTCCTCTGGGGAGATCGACGTATCAAAGATGGTCAGTCACACGCTGCCGATAGAGCAGATAGATGAGGCACTGCACCTGGCCCATGAGCGGGACGACGACGCGCTCAAGGTCTCGCTTTCATTTCCGTAGACGACTAGGAGAAGATGTGGTCTCAGCGCTCGACGGTCGGGTCACTGTGATAACCGGAGGGGCGAGCGGCATCGGTGAGGCCACCGTCCGACGGTTCGTCGATGAGGGCGCCCTCGTTGTGATGGGCGACATCCAGGACGACGCCGGTGAAAGGTTGGCCGCAGAGTTGGGCGACGCGGTTTCATATCAGCGATGCGATGTGACGGTAGAAGCCCACGTAGCCGCGTTGGTCGACCGTGCGATCGACTTGCACGGGCAAGTCGACGTGATGATGAACAACGCTGGGATTCTGGGCGCGCGGGCGCCGATCGACCAGCTCGATCTCGAGGAATTCAAGGTCACGACCGACGTTCTGCTGAACGGAACCTTTCTCGGCCTCAAACATGCAGCGAGGGTGATGAAGCCCAAGGAAGCCGGATCTATCATCAATCTGTCCAGCACAGCCGGCGTCAGTGGCGGGTTCGGCCCTCATGCTTACTGCGCGGCCAAGCATGCCATCGTGGGACTCACCAAGAACGTGGCCGCCGAACTGTGCAGGTTCGGGATACGAGTGAATTGCATTGCCCCGTCTGGTGTGGTCACACCACTCGCCGCCCACGCGTATCTGGACGATCATGAAGCCATGGACACGCTCCGCGAACGTCTGGCCGAAAGCTCCCCGTTGATGGGCCGCCCCGGACTCGCATCGGATGTGGCCAATGCGGCGATGTTCTTGGCCAGCGACCAGTCCGGCTACACAAACGGGCACTGCCTTGCCGTGGATGCCGGCGCCACAACCGGGTCGAAGGCGGGGCGACCGCCTCACTCCGACAATGTACCGTTCATGCGAGAGGCCGGACGGACGGGCCTTTGACCGGCATGGACTCCCGCGCGTCGCCACTCCCGAAGGCTGCGAGTCAGAAACTCGATACGAAACTGCCTGGTTCGCACGGCTTCTCGACAGGTCCGGGTTTCAACCGCGTGGCACCATCACGTCGTCACGATCGGCGACCCACCAGAGGAGATGACAGTGAATGAAATCCCCCGGACAGTTGCCGAGGCCTACGTCCGAACCACCCGCCGTCTGCCCGAGAAGGAGGCAATCGTAGGCGATGATGGCCGGCGCTACACCTATCGGCAGGTCCAGGAGGAGGTCGAACGACTGGCCACCGCACTTCACATGCTTGATTGCAGGCCAGGTGCCCGCGTGGCGGTGTGGTTGCCCAACTGTCCGGAGTGGGTTTTTGCGGAGTTTGCCTGTGCCGTACTCGGCGTGCTTCTGGTACCGATCAACGCCCGGTTTCGCGCCGATGAAGCGGCGTACGCGCTGAGAGAATCGCGGGCCACGGTGCTGATCACCCGGTCGAGGTTTCTCACCAACAATTACCTGGATCGGTTGAACGAGATCGCCAAGGGGGAGATCGGGCGCGGCGAGCACGCGGAGATCGAAGGGCTTCCCGAGCTTGGTTCGGTCGTCTTGGTCGACGGCGGCGCGGTGCCGGGCACGGTCAGCTTGTCCGATGTCCTCGCTCGTGCAGATGAAACGGCTTCGGATCTTGACTTCGAAGCGCTCGCGGCGGAACGTACGCCTGAAGAACCAGCTTGGATCTTCTGGACCTCGGGAACTACCGGCCATCCCAAAGGGGCGGTACTACCCAACCACTGTATCAGCAATGTCTGGAATTGGACGTCTCTCGCCGCCGGAATAGATGAGAATGACCGCATCCTCACTTCGTTTCCAGTGTTCTATATCGGAGGGAACTTCTGGTGCATTCTTGCCGCGATGGTGCACGGTGCGACGCTCGTCATTTCAGCAACATTTGAGGCGGAATCTGTCGTCGAGCGGTGTCAAACCGAGAGGGTCACGGTCCTTTCTGGTATTCCTTTCATGTTGAAGGAGATTGTTCACGATCCGCAGTTCGATCCGGCCGCTTTCGCCTCGGTACGGGTGGGGTTCTTTGGTGGCGCGAGCATGCCTCACGACGACATCGTGACACTGGTGGAGCGCATCGGGTATGAGCACTTCATTCAGATCTACGGAATGACGGAACTTCATGGAATCGCGGTGACCTCCAGATCCACCGATTCTCGAGAGATTCAACTGACGACCTGTGGCACACCCCTGCCAGGGTTTGACATGAAGCTGGTTGACCCTGCTACCGGGCTAGAGGTTGAGAGCGTCGGGACCGGTGAGGCTTGGTTCAAGGGGCGCACGCATTTGAGGTACGAGGGCCTGACCGAGGAAGAACGAGCGCAGTTCTACTCTCCGGACGGATACTTCAAGACCGGGGATGTACTTCATCGCCGCGCTGATGGTCGGTATGAGTTCGTCACTCGCGTCAAGGACCTGATCAAGGTGGGTGGGGAGAACGTGGCGGCGGCTGAGATCGAGAGGGTTCTGAAGGAACACCCGAAGATCTTCAACATTCAGGTCGTGGGAGTTGTCGATGATCGACGGGGCGAAGTCCCGGCCGCGTTCATCGAACTCCAGCCGGGCGAATCGGAGCTGACCCTGGACGAACTCCGGCAGTGGGCACGTCCCAGACTCGCACCGTTCAAGGTGCCTCGCCATCTGAAGCTCATGGGTTTCGAGGATTGGCCGCGCACCTCATCGGCCAAGATCGCCCGCTTCGAGTTGGCACCGTTGTTGGGTATTGACCGGGGCTTCGACACGGCGGAACGTCCATGTCTCGACGCGACGAGTGTCACGGCAGGGGAGTAGGTTCGGCTCCATGACCAACCCCACCGACACCGGTGGGGAAAACCCCACGATCCGGGACGTCAGTCCCCCCTCCGACACAGATTGCGCGCTGGACGTCGCCAGATGCCGTGAACGCCCGGCCGGTGTCGGACGGGTGACTTGCATCTGACGCCCTTTTCAACGAATTCGCGTTTACCCTGCTCAGAGGCGGTTTTCGCCGTTCAGGGGTGCCGTTCTGCAAATGGATTGCTAATGCCGGCTCGAAGCGGCGCCACAACTTGCAGCGCGTCACCCGGTTGTACAGCAGACCTCGGCCGATCAGGTCGTGACTCAGTAGCCCGAGCCTCTACGAACACCCGTGAGTGTCGTGTTGTTGATGTCAGTTGGTCGGGCGTGGGAGGCGGGGCCAGAAGGAGCTGGTGCGTTCGAGGTAGGCGGCGTAGTCGGGTCGGGTTCGGCGGACTCGTTTCTCGAGTGTTGGGGTGCCGGTGATGCGGGTGACGAGGCGGGTGTAGGCGACGGGTCCGATGATGCCGAGGGCGGCCCAGGGCACGTCGAGAGCGGTGATGAAGATGCCCCAGGCCATCATGACTTCGCCGAAGTAGTTGGGGTGGGCGGTGTATCGCCAGAGTCCGGTGTCGAGAACGGTTCCTTCGTTGGTGGGGTCGGCGTTGAAGCGGACGAGTTGGATGTCGCCGACTGTTTCGAAGAAGAAGCCGATAGCCCACACCGCGGTGCCGGCGTAGGCGGCGGGGCCGAGCGAGCCGGGGTCCTCGGCGGTGAGGGCGATGAGGGCGGGGAGGCTGAGCAGGTACATGGTGAGGCCTTGGAGGCCGAAGACCTGCCGCAGGGCAAGGCGGTGGAATGGCCAGCCTTCGTCGACCCAGCCTCGGAGCTTGGTGTAGCGGGGGTCTTCTCCTTCGCCCCATTTGCGCCATCCGAGGTGGGCGGTGAGGCGAATCGACCAGAGGCACAGCAGGCCGAAGATGAGCGCTTTGCGGGCGTCAGGTGCCGATCCCATGGCGACGCCGGCGATTCCGATGATCGAGACTTCGATGAGGGTGAAGACGGCGTCGATGATCGAGATGTCGCGGCGGGCGATCGACAGCAGCCACAGTCCGATGACCCAGATAGCGGCGATGAAGGCTCCGACTGCGAGGGCGGCGGCGAGGTCGGTCCAGTTCATCGTTGGTCTCCGTTCTCGGCGGTGGATGCCATCAGGTGCCTGAACGCGGTGATCCCGTCGGGATGGCTGATCCAACCGTCGAGATCGAGGACCTCATTGGCTGCCTGGGCGAATCGGTCGTCGGTCACGGTGGTGTTGGTCGAGAACGCGACCCCGGTTGCCTCGCCGGTGGCCAGGGGGCGGAAGGTGTTGGCGGCGGCGACGATGGTGGCGCCGGTGACCGGGACGTCCGGGCCGAGCAGCCATATAGCAGCCGGTACCACCCGGTCGGGTGAGAGGGCTTGGGCTTGTTCGTCGGTGACGAAGCCTTCGGTCATCTGGGTCAGCGCGTAGGGGGACAGCAGGTTCACCTTCACGCCGTCGCTGGCGTGTTCGAGGGCCAGTGTCTTCGCGAATGCATTAAGTGCGCCCTTGGCCGCGGCGTACGACGAAGCACCGAACTCGCCGTAGGCGCCGGCGGTCGATGTCATGAACAGGAAGCGGCCCGACCGTTTCTGGACTTCGGCGAGCGCGGCGCGAGCGAGGGCGACCGGAGCCATGAAGTCGATCTCAATCACGTGTCTGAACCGGTCGGAGTCTGCGTTGGCAAATGTCGCTCGGTCGACGATCGCCGCGTTGACAACCACGTGATCGAGGCGTCCGAAGTTGTCGAGCGCAGCAGTCACGAGCGCGTCGGCGGCACCCGGCGCCTCCACCGAGCTGCGCTCGGCAACCGCAACACCACCGGCCCGCTTGATCTCAGCGACAACATCGCTGGCGGGATCCGCACCGGCTCGGGAACGGTTGTTCACCACCACCGAAGCACCACGGGACCCCAGAGCCATCGCGATCTCACGCCCGATGCCCTTGCCTGCGCCGGTCACGATGGCCACTTGGCCGCTGAAGTCGATTATGAGTTCTCCTCGGTGGTGCGCCAGCGATCACGGAGATCGTTCTTGGCGATCTTGCCGAGCGCGTTGCGGGGGAGGGCGTCGACGATCTCGAGTCGCTCCGGGAGCTTGTAGCTGGCGATGCCCATGTTCCTCAGATGAGCGACGATCGTCTCCAACGACGGCTCGTGGTCGCCGGCGGGAGCCACGAAGATGCCGACTCTTTCGCCGAGTGACGCGTCGCGGTAACCGATCGCCGCGCAGTCGGCGACGGAGTCGTGGGCTGCGATCAGTCCTTCGAGCTCTGCGGCGGAGATTTTCATGCCGCCTCTGATGATGATGTCTTTGGCCCGGTCGACGAATCGAAGGAGCCAAGGGTCCGAGGAGGTGTCGGCCCATTCGAAGATGTCGCCGGTGCGGAAGAAGCCGGCGTCATCGAACTCGGCGCCCGACGCGTCGAGGTAGCCACCAAAGACGGTCGGACCACGAAAGCGAAGTTCGCCGGGTCGACCCGTCTCGTTGATGTCGTCCTCGCTGTCCGGGTCGACGAGGCGGACTTCGATGCCTTCCGCGGACGGCCGCGGGAAGTACCGGGCCCGGAGCTTGGGGTCGGGAACGGACGTCGCCGTGGAGAGCAGGGCGGCCCCCTCGTTGGATCCGAAGGCATTGACGATCTCCACCCCGAGTTCATCCCAACCCTGCACCATCCAGGGATCGAGTGGCGCGGCGCCGGAGGTGATCTTGCGCAGATGGGAAAGATCGACGCCGGCGAGGATCGAATCGTCCAGCAGCAACATGTTGAGCAGGGCCGGCGGGGCCACAGTGTAGGTGATCTCCTCCGATGTCAGTTGACCGAGGAAGACCGGAAGGTCGAGCGGTTGGTGGAGGAAGAGTACGGCGCCCACGATCGCCCAGGGCACCAGTATTCCGCCGATGCCGGCCATGTTGACGAGCGGGAACGGGCACAGGATCCGGTCGTCGTGGAGGAGGTCGAGTTCGTCGACCTGGAAGTAGCCCGATGCCAGCCACATAGATGGGGTTCTGGGCACACCCTTGGGGGTGCCGGTCGTCCCGGAGGTCCAGCAGATGGTGAGGACCTCATCGGGGCCGGCCGGCACGCCCTGAGACGCCGCCGCCTCCGTCGTGTCTACGGTGAGGGCGGTTCCGGTGTCGACGATCGCCGAGCCGAACGTGGCGATGTGAACCGGAGTATCGAGATCGTCGACGACTGCGGAGACGGTGTCGAGTTGATCTGGCCGGTCGGGACGGGTGCCGGTGACGATGATCCGAGCCGACGACGCCCGAAGCCCGTAGTCGAGTTCGTGGCGTCGGTGCTGGATGGGAAACGGCACCGCAGTGGCTCCGATCCGGCCGCAGGCCAGGATCGTGAGGACCAGCTCGACGACGTTGGGGAGCTGAACCGCAACCGTCACGTGTGGTCCGGCGCCGATGGCGGTCAACGCGACAGCCAAATTGTCGACGGCCCGGTCGACCTCGCGCCAGGTCAAACGAAGCGGCTCACCGGCGAAGAACGCTTCTCGGTTGGGCGCGTCTGCCAGAGCCAGCGCGTCGGGCCACTGTTCGGCGACCTGGCGAATGGCGTCATCAACGGTTGTTACACGCATGAGCGGGGCCCCTTGTCAGTTGCGATGGCGAACGAACGGTCACGTTTGTATCATGATTCCCTGATGGACCGCGGGGAGGATTTGCTCTTCGAGATTGGTGCCCATCATCTGGTCGACGCACACGATCCCGGGCAGCACTGCGGCGTCGACTCCGCAGCCCCAGGTTCTCTCGTCGTACTGGTCGCCGGCGAACCACAGGCCCGCAATGTGGCGGCTCTGGTGGGGGACGCGGTCGGTGCAGCAGGGTCGGTTGGTGCCGAGCGCCTCAGGTGATGGTGTCCTGATGATGAACTCGACGTCGTCGTCCCAGGTCGAGAAGTTCGCTCGGGTCCACGCCTCTCAGCGCTCGATGACCAGACCGACCCGCTCCGAGGATCCTTAATCCCTAGGAGGAGAGGGGAGCGAAGCAATCCCCAACCCCGGTGACACTCTGAGAGTGCCAATAGTGTGCGGACAGTTTGGTGCTTGCCAATCACGGCAACACCAGGGTTGCTAGGAGCGTCAATGAAACAACGGGAGGCCGACAAGATGCCAGTGAGTCCTCACGCTATGGGTGCGGAAGCGGAAATGTTGCCGCTATTTCAAGAACGCACAGCCGAGTTGCAGCAGCGCCTCAAGGATGAAGGCATCGATGTTCTCATCATTACCAATGTCGATTCGATCTACTATTTCAGTGCCTATTGGGGGGATCTGGGGTTGGAGTTCGGCCGTCCAACCCTTCTAGTGGTCGGAAGTAATGGAGACGTCACCTTGATAACCCCGGGATCTGAGTCGCTCATGGCGTATGCCATGACTTGGGTAGCCGATGTCGGCTTCTATTCGGATGGGGTCGGCGAAGAGTGGCGCGACCCGCTTCGCGAAGCTATGGGCGGCGTTGGAAAGAAGCGCGTCGCTATCGAAAGGAACGATATTCCGGCAGTCGTTTCGGGTTTCCTGCGTCACGAGTTAGACTTGGCCGACGAGGTCGATGCCACATCGATCATCGCACAGATGCGGGTCATCAAGTCTGCGGAAGAGATCAACATGATCCGCCAGGCCGGCCAAGTTGCTATCGCTATGGGAATCGCCGGGCGCGACGCCATGGCGGTGGGGGTGCCGGAGTACGAGGTATCACTCGCGTGCATGGCCGCGGGCACGCGAAAAGCAGCCGAGATCATCGCTTCTGAAGACCCCGAAGCGTTGATGAGTCCCATGATCCATAATCTTCAGGCGCTTCAATCCGGCTACTTCACCAGCTACACGCACCTGCACCCGAGGGTGAAGAAGATCGCGCATGGTGACCCCGTCTACATGTGCTTTTGCTCGATTTGTCATTTCAAGCAATTCAAGATCGGCTACGACCGTCAGTATTTCGTAGGTTCTGTTGACAATGAAACAGCCCGGACCTACAACGCTGCAATCGAGGCTCAGGCGGCTGCTTTCCGAGAGATGCGCCCCGGTGTTGCGGCCGAAGACGTGCACGAGGCCGCCGACGATGTTTACCGATCCGCTGGATTTGCACCGTCGTACCGGACAGGCCGTGCGCTTGGATACTCGTCGCTGGAAATTCCGGAGTTGAAGTACGGCGACAGGACCCCGCTGGAAGCGGGCATGGTGTTTGCCGTGGACGGCGGGATTACTGTGCCAGAGGTCTTTGGTGCACGAGTTGGCGACACCGTAATCGTCACAGAGGACGGCATCGAGATTGCAACCGATTACCAGCGGGACCTGCAAGTTGTGTAACAGGCAAAGTCACTAGGCACGATGTCGAAACACTTTTTCAGCAAGGAAGAATTTGCCCACCGTCACTGCAAGGTGCGCGAAGCAATGGAGGTCGCAGGAATCGACTTGCTGCTGGTCGTCGCTCCTGTGCACATCAACTACCTGATCGGCGCGACCGCCAAGGGGTACCAGGAGTTTCAAGTTCTGTTGTTCCCGCTTGAACCGCGGCCACTGGTGATTCAGAGCAGACTGTCAGAAGTACCGATGCTGATGGCCGATTCTCTTGCTGATGAGACTCGGGGTTGGGGCGGGCGCGAACCCGAAGACCCAATCGAAGTCTTTGACGACATCCTGCGCGAGCGAGCGTACAAGGGACTGAGAACCGGGCTTGAGGTACCGCTTTACTACCTGCATCCCCACAACTACCGAAGAATGGTCGACTTGCTTGGTGAGGATCTAGTGATGGACGCTACAAGCTTGATCGGCGACATAAAGCTGGTCAAGTCCGCAGCGGAGATCGACTACGTGCGCAGGGCCGCGGCGATGCTGGACCGGGGCATGGAAACCTGCTGTTCATCAGTTGCGGCGGGCAGGTCAGAGCGAGCAGTTTCGGCGGACATCCATCACACGTTGCTGGCTGCAGGCAGCGACATACCGTCCAGTCCGATGAATTTCCTGACCGGTCCGCGCTCGGCCTTTTCCCATGGCGAACCGTCAGACCGGGTTCTCGAGCCCGGCGATTTCATGCACATTCAGTTCGGCGCACACTATCGGCGCTATTGCGTGACCATTGGACGGCAACTCTGCTTGGGTGAGCCGACCCAACGGATGCGGGATGTGTACCAGACAGTGCGCGACGCTGGCGATGCCTGCATGGACGAGATACGCGCCGGTGTGTCTGCCACAGTCCCGCACTACGTCGCCAAGAAGGTCATCGCCGACGCCGGCTTGGACGCCTATCGGTTGCACATGACCGGCTATGCGGTAGGCGCGGCGTTTCCACCCTCGTGGATCGAACCGTTGGTTGTCGACGCCGGCTGTGAGTACACCCTGGAAGCTGGCATGGTGATCGCCGTCGAACCGCCTGTGTTCGGACTCGAGGACGGACTAGGCGTGCGCCTCGTCGATAATGTCATAGTCACGGAGACGGGATGCGAACGCCTGACCAGCACCACGCGCGACCTCATCGTTGTCTGACACCCGAGCACCGCAGGAACCTGTAGTCAAGAAGAGGTCAAAGAGTATGTCGCAAGAAGTCGTGCCAGGAGGCGCATCAAGTCCCGTTGTCCAGTCCGCTTCCCGTGAGGTGCCCTACGACGATGGAACCCACTGGCGTGCCCTTCTTGGTTTCATCATCATTTCGATGGACCTCGTCATGGAGGAGAACATCTACCGTCTGTCGCCGGAGGGTGTAGGTCCTAGCGTCACCCGGCTCAACAGCCCCAACGACTGCAATGTCGCCACACTGGCGGCTCAAATCGACGGGATGGCTGAAGCCGCGTCGATCTTGCAACCGCAGGCACGCCCGGCCGTCATCTGCTACGCCTGCACTTCCGGATCAATTGTTATCGGCGAGGACGAGGTCAGAGCTGAAATCCAGCGCGGCGCCCCCTGGGCGAAGCCATCGACGCTGGTCACCGGTGTTATCAACGCGCTACATCGGCTGGACGCTCAGAGAATTGTTGTCGCCACTCCCTACCTCGATGAGATCAATACGATGGAGGCCGCGTTTCTTCGAGAAAGGGGCTTTGATGTACTCAATATCCAGGGCCTGAACGTTGAGGATTGCGAGGCGATGGGTCGTATCACGCCGTCGTTCATCCGTGACTTCGCACTCAGTATCGACCACGAGGACGCCGACGCGATCTTCGTCAGTTGTGGCGGTATCCGCACACTCGACGTGCTGCAGGAGATCGAGGATGCAGCAGGCAAACCGGTGGTGTGCTCAAACCAGGCAATGATGTGGGACTGTCTGCGCCGGGCAAACATCAACGATACAATCGAGGGATACGGCCGACTCTTTCACATGGACTGGGGTGAGTCCGAGTAATCCTTCTCGGTGGTGTGGGCGAGGATCGCGGGCACGACTTCGTCCCAGCAGCTCTCAGAGAGAGAACTTGTGGCCGACTTTGTCGAAGGTGTGCATCTTCGCGCCGGGGCCGGCGACGAGGTCTTTGTGATGAACACTGGTGGCAACAATGTCGTGTCGCTTGGCCAGCAGGATTTACCCACTAGTTGGAGTGGCTGACCGTGACGATCCTGTTGGGCGAAGCGTCCTGTCAGGCCCCCGTGAAGGCGCCTACGGTCTCGATGTGGGAGGTGCCCGGGAACATGTCGACCACGGTCGCGCGCTGCAGCCTGAGGCCCGCAGACTCCAACAGACCTGCGTCGCGGGCGAACGATGCAGGATCACAGGAGACGAGCACGAACAGCTCAGGCTGGGCTGCTGTGAGGGCGGCCACGCCCGGTTTGCCGAGACCTTTCCTAGCGGGGTCGGCAATGACGACTGCCGCTCGAGTCGCCTTCCAGGTCTCCACCGGTGCCTTGATGATCTTCACTTCGCTTTCAGCTAGGTTCACCCTTGCATCGGCAACAGAGTCGGCGCCACGCTCGATGGCAGTCACACGCCGGTTCACCCCAATCGTTCCGGCGAAGATGCCGATACCGGAATAGGCATCAATCAGGGGACCATCAGTGCCGAGGGCCTCGACAATGCCGGCGACCTCCTTGACCAGGGCGTCGACACCCGAAGGACGGTTCTGGAAGAACGACCGGGCAGAAACACGCCATGTACGCCCGCCAGCCTCTTCGTGAATCCAGGCCCTACGCCCCCCAAGCAGTTCCGCTCTGCTAACCACGATCACGTCGTCGGGCACTTCGACCCCGAAGGGATCACCGTCGACCAGCACTAGGCGCTCGTTGGTACGCGCCCCGACCCGGATCGCGACCTCTTCGGAGCCGCCATAGCGCCCATCGACGAGAAGTTCCTCCAGTGTCGGGTCGACGGCGAGGCACACCGACGGGATCACGACGTCGTGGGAACCGGCTTCCCGGTAGCCGGCGCGGTCGTCGAGGACAGCGACCCTTACGGTTGTCCGCCCTGTGTCGTTATCCAGACCTCGTGTCTGAATGGTCGACACATCCACACCAGCCCGGCTCAACTGCTCAGCGACAATCGTGGCCTTCATATCAGCCTGCCCGTCGGGATCCAGGTGCAGCAGATCGCATCCGCCGCATCCGGCCAGTTGGTGGTTGCAGGAGACAGGAACTCGGTCGGGCGATGCCGCCAGGACCTTGAGTACGCGGGCACGTGACCAGCGCTTCTCTTCTCTCAGCAGCACGGCTTCAACGGTCTCGCCCGGAAGGGCACCTTCAACGAAGACGACCCTGCCGTCAGCTGAGCGGGCGACACCGGCGCCGTCGCGCGAAGTGGCTGTCACCTTGAGTTCCACGGTGAAACGCTAACCGTCTTGAGTAGCGGAGGCGGTCTGGTTGACAAGCAGTTGCTGTCGCGGCGAAAGTGTTCGAGAAGCGCCGAAGGGACCGGCCAAACCAGAATGGAGAGTGTGTGATGCGCGCGGACCTGTTGATGAGTGTTGTTTCCAACCGGGCAGCAGATATGAGGGCGATAATCCTGCCCTTCGTACTGGCCCACACAGGGATCGTGATAGCGATCGCCTTCGGCGCAGCGGGCCTTGAGGCCGACGGCGTTACCCTGGCTGTAGCGGCCTGGGCCGTGCTGGGGTCGCTCTGGGCGATGATCTGGACCGACGGGTGCATTCAAGACATTGGCGCAGGGGCCAAGGACATGGATGAGGAAATGGCCAACAGCCACCTGGGGCGCAATTACGCCAAGAGCCCGTTCACTGCCTTCAGGGTCATGAACGTAACGATCGTCACCCTCATAGTGGTTGCGGAACTGATGGCTCTCTACTGAGCTGGAAGGCTCCGCAGCCAGTCCTGATCCTCTATGGCCTGGGAGTCAGACCCTCCAGGACAGGGTGAGGCTAGCCATCCCGTGGGGGTCATATCCGTTGGAGGCTCCCCAAGCCCAGTTTCCTCAGTTCGGTTCTGAGCAGCTTGTTGGCGGCGTTCCGGGGAAGGGACTCCATGAACAGGTAGCCCCTGGGTCGCTTGTAGGCCGCCAGCGGCCCCTCCCTGCACCATGAGTCAAGCTCACCGACCGAAGCCGCATCCTCAGAGACAACACAGGCGACGACCATCTCACCCCAGTAGTCGTCCGGGAAACCAACCACACCCACATCGCTGACGTCGGGATGGTTGGACAGAGCGGCCTCGACTTCATCGGGATGGATGTTCTCACCGCCACTTCTGATGATGTCGTCCATCCGACCGGAGTACTCAAGGTCGCCGTCTTGCCTGAGCCGAAAGGTGTCACCCGTGTGGTACCAGCCGTCACGGATCTT
>MPMA02187708.1_pt1 | contig 15339 bp, 10 predicted proteins | sample 1617361 | NCBI WGS metagenome assembly MPMA02 (sample SAMN05944807, study PRJNA350692) | marine metagenome | biome: marine; feature: ODZ; material: water; isolation source: 180 m water sample filtered on 0.2 um supor filter | place: Pacific Ocean | collected 2012-04-08 | depth 180m m | reverse complement strand
CAGCCTATCACGTTTTTCCGCCTATGGATCGCAAAAGTTTAAACACATTTCATTGAGAATGTAGCTTCTGAGGCGGTGAAAGGCAATAGGGAATTGGTAGAAAACGAGCGGGGGAGGAGATGCTTTCTTCTATAAACAAAAAACCCCGCTAATCCGCCAGAGGCGGACAAGCTGCGGGGCTCTTGCTTAATTCCTATCCGTTTGGGTGGGGGTTATTACTCCCAGTTCAAACACGGTGATGTTACTACTGTTCGGAGCAATCCATCTCATTCCCATCTTTATCCCAACATTCATTAGAAATCTCTTCCCCATCCTTGAAAGTTCCTTCATATTTCTTCTGTCCAGTTTCGTAGTAATCAACAACCTTTCCTGTACCATTCACTACGTTAGTCTCGTTTAGTTGACCATTGGGTTTCCATCCCTTGTCAGTAATTAAGAGGTCGTTGCGATATTCACCTTCGAACATTTTTACACCGCTCTTGTACCACCTGGTGTACTGCCCATTAGATTTTGCATCTTTGAAAGTTCCTTCATAACCCTTCTGTCCATTTTCATACCACCAAGTTTGTAATCCGTTTCGTTCCTCATCCTTGAAAGTTACTTCTGACCTCTTCTGTCCATTTTCATACCACCAAGTCCATAATCCATCTAATTTCCCATCCTTGTAAGTTCCCTTATAAAACTTCTGTCCATTCTCATACCACGTAGTCCATTTACCATTCCTACCACCAAATGGTAGGTATTTTAGGGAATCTGGATAATCATCAGGGTAACTACCATCACCATTAATAAACCGACCTTGAAAACGGATTTGTCCGTTCTCATAATAGTACATCCAATGACCATTCATCAGTCCTTTTCTGTATCTTCCGTTTAGCATCTTCTGTCCATTATCATAGGAGTCGAATACTCTTCCTGTGTATGGTTTATCGTCATTAGGTGCGTACTTCAGCCCATCTTTATCTATAAGGTTATTTATATCATACTTAGTTTGAGAGTATAGCAGTGAAGCAAACAGAAAAATCGTAACAGTGAGCAATCTTTTCATTTTTGAATCCTCCTAAATAGCGTTCAAGAGTTAAGTATATTAACTGTTAAGCAGACAGTAAATGGAATGTAGTGTATGAAGCGGTGAAAGACAATAGGGAATGAGAGGAAAATGAGTGAGGGAGGGAGATGATTTTTCTAGAAACAAAAAACCCCGCATGCGGGGTTTTTTAGTTACAAAGTTCAGGCTCTAGACGTAATTTTCTTTTATAGATAAAGATGAAAGATAAATTCAACACACCCTGGCGTCGCATGGCTACCGCCATCTATACCGCACCTTCTGACGGAAAAGTGTTCGGTACTATGGAAATTGATGTCACAGATACTAAGCAGTACATCAGTGACCAAAGGGAGAAAGGGAACCACCTGACCATCACTCATGTAGTGGTGGCTGCCATAGCCAGAGCGATTTCTATCGATGCCCCGGAAGTGAACGGATTTGTGAGGCGCGGGAAGATTGTACCCCGCGATTACATTGATGTGGCCGTGGCAGTAAATATCAAGGATGGGCAGGAGATGGCTTCCTTGGTTGTGCGAAATGCTGATAAAAAGACACTCCAGGAGATCGGAGAGGAAATCCGGGAGGAAGCTGAATCTCAACGTCAGGGAGATGAAGGTAAGACCATGAGCACTAAGTATATTTTAGCCAAGATTCCGTGGCCATTCCGCCGGTGGGTCTTCCGCTTGATTCGAGGAACTGTCAGCGTGCTGGGCATTCAGTTGAAATCGCTTGGTCTCACTAATCGATCTTTCGGATCAATCTTAGTGACTAACATTGGCACTCATGGACTTTCAACGGCCTACGGGGCCCTACTCCCGGCAGCGCAAATTCCTGCTGTTATAGTTATGAGCAAAATCGAGGAGAAACCAGTAGTGAGAGATGGGGAAATTGTAATCCGTTCGATTATGCCGCTGTCAGGAACTTTTGATCATCGGGTTGTAGATGCCAATCAGGTATCGAAAGTTGCCAGAAATGTTATTGATCGACTTGCCCGTCCGCAGGAACTGGAAACAGTACCACCGGAACTGTCTCAATCAAGTTCTGATTAAGCCCGCTTCTTAAACGATAGAAATCCGATCCCTCTCCAGAAAATCCAGAGTAGTATCCAGTATCCTACCAAAATCCCTAATGTAACCCAGTAACCTTCGACTGAATTATTATAGAAAGCGAAAGGGACGTTCAGTGTTATGAGCAGGGGAATTCCCAAGAACAACGCCAATCCGCCGCCGTAGATTGCGTCTTCTGCGACAGGTGTTTCAAACTCAGGATCGGTGACTCTGAGCAACACTAGTCCGGAATTTATTGACCCGGTCATTTCTCCGAAGAGTTCGATGAAACGCTCAAAGTGGTAATCATCAAATGCCCGCCAGCAGATCCAGTAGAGCATCCCCATTGTAGCCGGCCCAGCCAAAAGTGACATAATCAGAATAGGCTCCCAATAGTTCACCACTACAGTCAGACTGATGGCTGCCACGGCACCCACCACAAGAAAGTCCAGGAAGGTGCCCATACTGCGGCTCATTAAACCACGATCGATGACATAGGAGCGTCCTGTCAGATCCAGTACTTTTCGTAATATGAGGGCAATCAACATACCAAACACGAAATGGAATGCCCAGGCTGTAGCTACAAAATCATGCAGTCCTGCTTGATCGAGCCACGAGGTTAATCCTTTAGTAAAGAGATAAGTCAGAAAATATACAAATCCGATGAGTCCCAGGTGAAACGAGAGCGATTCCACTGCACCGGTTGTGAGAGGCAATCGTCCGGCAATGGGTTGATCATCCGTTGACCGGTAAACACCGGTACGGACATCTACGGTGATGTGATCCATGTTGGTGATGAGTGTACTTTTTCCATTACGGATACCCCAGTTGATTAGAGCCATTCCGACGAAAAAGGCGTACAGATACCCAATGGCAGCAATTGTCAGGCCGACCAGACCGCCGTTTTCGAATCCCCACTGTTCCCAGCTGCTGCCCATTGTGTAAGCTAGGCCAGGTCCCATTCCAAATCCAAGAGGGAGGATCAGTCCGATACCGATGAAGAGATCAGGTTTAATGGTATACATGAGAAGAAATGCCACCAGGAGACCAATTATTCCCTGGATTAAGTAAGATGTAAGGGAGGCGATACCTTTGCTCAAGGGACCCTTTCCCCAGTGGGTTTTTTCCTGCCGTAGTCCCAAAGCGATGAATGTCAGCGCCAGGAAGTGATATACATAGACGCCTAACCTTTCGGAAGGAAGGTCAATCCAGCCTAATCCCTGTGAACCAATGAGTAAGGCTGCGAATCCGCCAATTAGATTGTTAGGAATCAGGAATCGTTGAAAAAAGCGGACATAACGTCGGAGGAGTGTACCGATAATCAGGAAGGAGCTGAGATACATGAAATCCAGGATTACATCCTGCAGATTCAGATTTATACTCCACGAATTCATTTTACTTGTTTCACCCTGTTGGAAATATAAACCCTAATGGGCGGGGTTTTTGCTTAAATCCTATCCCTTTGGATGGGGGTTAGCCAGTGACGTTTCAACTTAGTAAAATCATTTTATGGGTGAAAATGGTAACCGATTATTGGCAGTGCTAATCCTAAATGGAATCCTGCAAATCTGTTATTTTTCAGGTCAGATTCAGGTTTTTGAATATTTTCCTTTGTGAAACCTGCCAAAAGCCACCCACCGAAAAATTTGTTTCTCTTTAGTTTTTTCCCATCCATAAAGGCAATACCATATCCTGCACCACCCCAAAAGCCACCATATCCCAAATAAGTCATTTGCAAATCACTATAAGTATAAGATTTATTTTCTTTTGATGAATGTCTTTTGCCGAATGCAACTCCAGGGAATAAATATGGGCCTTGGCCAGGATTGCCAATAGATGGTACTGCAAAACCAATGCTTATCTGGTATCCTTTTATTTTCTTTTTTATATCAAACTCGTAAGATATACCAATATATCCTCCGGGTTGAGAAAGTTCGCTTGGGTCACCAGTTCGAGAGGACTGCGTTTCTTGTCCATAAACCAATCCAAAAAGTAATAGTATTGGTGTGATGCGTTTAATCATAATCAAATCTACTCATCATCCCACAAACAAAAAACCCCTCTAATGGGTGGGGTTTTTTGTTTTTCCACATTTCTCCTTACATTCCACCGTGTTTGAACTGGGAGCGGTAGTAATAACGAGAGGATGATATGAAACAGTCACACCTAATCATTACAGCACTTCTATTTATTTTTATCAGCACATCCATAGCTGAAACTATTCCGGAAAAATATCAGGATGATGCGGATAAGCTCATTTCTGCTTCCCTTTCTGACAGTACCGCTTACAATCGCCTGGCTTATATATGTGACACTTTCGGTCCCCGTTTAAGCGGCTCAAAGAATCTTGAAAATGCAATTGACTGGGTTCTGGCAGAGATGGAAAAAGACGGTTTATCAAATGTACACGGCGAGAGAGTGAAAGTACCCGTATGGATACGTGGAAAAGAATCAGTCAAACTCATCAAGCCATTTGCAAAGGATCTTGCCGTTTTGGGTCTTGGCGGTAGTATCTCGACTCCACGCAAAGGAATCCGCGGAGAAGTAATCGTGGTGGACAGTTTCGAAGAACTGGAACAGAGGAAAGATGAAGTGGAAGGTAAAATTGTACTCTTTAATGCTGCTTTCACGAATTATGGGGAAACGGTTCAATACAGATATAAAGGTGCCCAGGAAGCTGCAAAATACGGTGCTGTGGCCAGCCTCATCCGTTCCGTAGGGCCTTGGTCTATGAATACGCCTCACACTGGTGTCATGGCATATTCTGACACCATACCTAAAATTCCCCACGCTGCTTTGACCATGGAAGATGCCATGATGCTCCGCCGCATCCACGACCGCGGTGAAAAAATTATCCTTGAATTGAGAATGGAAGCAAAAACGGTTACGGACCGCTGGTCTCGAAACGTGGTGGCAGAACTGCCCGGCAGTGAATATCCGGAAGAAGTGGTGGTGCTGGGAGGCCATATCGATTCCTGGGATGTGGGTCAGGGAGCTAACGATGATGCCGGCGGGTGTCTGGCAGCTTGGCACGCAGTAAAACTTATCAAAGAATTGGGTCTTCAGCCTAAAAGGACGTTGAGGGTGGTGATGTGGACCAATGAGGAAAATGGAGGACGTGGTAATAAAGCTTACCGTGATGAACATATAGATGAATTGGATAAGCATGTGGTAGCCATTGAATCCGATAACGGTGTATTTAAACCCAAAGGTTTCGGTTTTTCTGGTACGGAGGCAGCCATGGAAATTGTCAAAGAAATTGGCGGTTTGCTGGATGGTATCGAAGCCGGTGAGATCACCGAAGGCGGCCGGGCCGCAGATGTGGCACCTTTGAACGATGAAGGTGTACCTGTCATGTCCCTGAAAGTGGATGATTCCAAGTATTTTTGGTATCACCATACCAATGCCGATACATTTGACAAGATTGATTTTGATGATTTTAATCGCTGTGTGGCAGCCATGGCAGTTTTAGCTTATCTTATCGCTGATCAGGATCAAACATTGCCAAGATAACCATCACCTATAGGTATTGGATTTAAGATAGTATGATACTCCACAATCAATGTTTGTATATTTTGATTTTGATATGTTCAGTTTTATTAACACAGATGAATGCTAAAGATAATCCTTACATCGTTGTTTTAGGCACTGCTCAGGATGGTGGCATTCCTCATTCTGGCTGTAATAAATGTTGTTCAGATAAATGGAATGACCCATCAAAACGTCTGAAAGTGTCATCTCTTGCTATTGTTAATCCAGAATCAAGCGAAGCTTGGATGATTGATGCCACCCCCGATTTCCCATCTCAGCTAAATGCAATAACATCAATTCATGGTGCAGAATTAAAGGGGATTTTTCTCACACACGCGCATATTGGTCACTACACAGGTTTAATACATTTAGGCAAAGAAGTAATGGGATCAAAAATGATGCCTGTTTATGCCATGCCCCGATTAAAATCATTTTTAGAAAACAACGGACCATGGAGTCAACTGGTAGCTTTAAACAACATTATGATTTCAAAACTACAGGATGGAGAGCCCGTTAAATTAACTGATCATATTTCAGTTACGCCGTTCATTGTTCCTCATAGGGATGAGTTTTCAGAAACAGTAGGATATCGAATTTCAGGATTGGATAGAGAAATTATATACATCCCTGATATTGACAAATGGACCAAGTGGAAGCGTGATATTCGCGAAATAGTTAAGAATACAGATGTAGCTATTCTGGATGGTACATTTTATGAAAATGGTGAACTACCCAATCGTGATATGAATGATATTCCCCATCCATTTATTGAAGAAACAATGAACCTTTTCAACGAAAGTTCATCAGATGAAAAAGGTAAAATACATTTTATTCATTTTAATCACACGAATCCTGCCCACGATGAAAAGTCCCGAGCATCTGAATCTATTCAGAAGCAGGGGTTTCATATTGCCCGAGAAGGAGAGAAATTCAAGTTATAGTGAGCTGTATCACATGTTGAAACTGATTTATTTTCTTAAGATTCGTTAAGAAAACATTAAAAAGAATTTTATATTTTATAATGGCGTTTAAACCAAGAAAATGAAATTCAACCGTTTACCGGCACTGTTCTTTTTAACCTCGATTCTTTTGGGTCAGGAGCTTTTTGATCCGTACGATGTTCACACGTTGGACATCGAATTTTATAATCCCGATTATGATTCCATTCTACAGGCAAGGTGGGAAGTGGATGATAAGACCTATGAATTGGCCACAGTAATATTCAATGGAGAACAAATGGATAGCGTAGGTGTCCGTTATAAGGGTAATTCAACATTCTGGTGGGCCCAGATCATAGGGAGTCCAAAGTTTCCCCTCAATATTGATTTTGATCTGATTTATGAAGATCAGGATCTCATGGGCTACAATAAAGTAAAACTGTCTAATTCTATTTTTGACCCTACTTTTGTTAAAGAATCCACTGGATATCTGACAGAAGGTTATTATCTCCCATCATCGGAAGTTGGTTACATGAATGTGTCCGTGAATGGGGAATTGTTGGGATTGTATGTTGCTGTAGAGACGGTCAGTAAACAGTTCCTGTCCAAGCACTTTGGGAATAACACAGGCGCTTTTTTCAAGTGTGAACCTCAGTTTCACTACGGGGAGGAATACGATGCAGGTCCTGACATGGTGTGGTATGGAAATGACTCTACAGAATATGCGTACCAAATGGGATACGAGCTCAAATCAGAATCGGGCTGGAATGAACTTCTTGATCTCATATATACGTTGAATTTTGATATAGACGATATTGAGTCTATCCTGAATGTAGATAGGGCGCTGTGGTATTTTGCCGCATCGGTAGTCATGCCGGACTTGGATGCTTATAACGGTTTTTACATGCATAATTATTATCTGTATCGCAATACCAGCAGCGGTCTCTTTGAAGTGATACCTTGGGATAAGGATAACACATTTGGCGGTGCTATGATTAATACAATTCTTGGAATGGGCGGCGATGTTTCCTGGGTATATAGTTGGGATCCTTTTTTATTTGAAAATGACGAAGAACGGCCGTTATTCAGCAAACTTATGAGTGTCCCTCTATATAAAGATACTTATACGGCCCATATTCGCACCATCATTGATGATATTTACAATGTGAGTTATATCCAGGATCTTGCTTATGGCATGCAGGATGTTATTGAATCTTATGCTCAAATTGACCCCAATCTTTTTCCACCATTCACTTACGGCGACTATTTCCAATACAATGTAGATAATTATCTCATCACTCAGGATGGAGCCCATTGGTGCGGGATCACTTCAACCGTAGAAGAGAGATTGCCTTACCTTTTAAGTCATAGCGAAATTTTGAAGACTCCACCTGAAATCTTGGATGTCGTGCAGGAAAATACCAATCCAGAAGAAGGGGATAATGTAGTCATTCAGGCTGAAGTGACAGGAGCCCTCTCCGTAGAATTGATGGCCACAATAAATCCATTCCCATCACATTTTATTTCAATTCCAATGTATGACGATGGAGAGCATGATGACGGGAACGCAAATGATAATATTTTTGGAGCGATTATTCCGTATCAGGAGAGTGGAAATCACGTAAAGTATTATATCAGAGCAAGTAATGATGATGCGTTAGTGCTTAATCCCAAAAAAGCAGAACGTGAATTCTATCAGTATACGATTGACATCGGCGCTGAACCTGGTACTTCAGTGGTAATCAACGAAATTAATTACAATTCAGCTGATGATTTTGAGACTGAGGATTGGGTAGAGCTGTATAATCCTACCGACAACATAATAGATCTTAGTAATTGGACATTTAAAGATGAAAATGATGATCATCTCTTTACCATTCCTGAAGATGTGTCTCTCGCTCCAGACCAATACATTGTTTTATGCGAGAATGCAGATTTATTTCAAACATTCTTCCCGGAAGTTGATAACTACATAGGAGATCTTGGATATGGATTAGATGGTAGCGGAGAATTGATAAGATTATTTGATCCAAGTGGTATTTTGGTGGATGCTGTGGATTACGATGATTCTTATCCATGGCCTGAGGAAGCGGATGGAGAAGGGCCTACATTGGAATTAATTGATCCCACCCAGGATAATGCACTGGGGGTAAACTGGTCAGCGTCAGAAGGTCATGGTTCACCGGGAGTTATCAATACATCGCTTTCTATCCAAAATATAACGATAGTGCCTGATGGATTTATGGTCTTTAATAATTACCCCAATCCGTTCAATCCTACAACAATAATTAGTTATGTTCTGCCAATCGATGCATCAGTAACTATCACCATCCACGATATAATGGGTAGAAAAGTAAGGACACTTGTTAACAGTAGACAAACCGCTGGTTTTAAAACAATACAGTGGAATGCTACCAATGATAACAGACAGCCGGTTGCTGCTGGAATTTATATTTATACGGTTCAATCTGGAGAGTTCAGACAATCCAGAAAGATGTTGCTATTGAAGTAATATTTCAATCGACAACTAATCGTTAAATTGTCATAACTTATTAAGTGCCTTATTATTTAATAATAAAATGAAAAGATATAGACTAAGTCTGTTCCTTCTTTTGGGGACTATTGCCTATTCACAGGATGTTTCCACCATTAACGGCTTTATTCGTGAAGCTGAAACGGGAGAACCTATAGCTTACGCCAACGTATTCATTAAGGACTCTAACCTTGGCTCGGCATCGAACATCGATGGATATTACGTTATAACTAATGTACCTGCTGGAAAGGCAGAAATCGTCGTGTCCATCATTGGTTATAAAATGGTTACACAGGAAATCGATGTTCAGTTGAATAAGAATCTGCGTTTGAACTTCCGCTTGGATCGGACGGTGTTAGAAGGAGAAACAGTGGATGTGTTTGGTGAAGCACAGAAAATGCGTCAGTTAGTGGAACCAAGTAGAATCACTATTGATCTACGGACAATGGAAACAGCTCCGGCCTTTGTTGAACCTGATCTTTTTCGTATCGTACAAATGTTGCCTGGAGTACAAACTTTGAATGATTTTTCCAGTGCCCTCTATGTTCGCGGTAGCACTCCGGATCAGAACCTTATTTTGCTGGATGGTATCACCATATATAACCCTTATCATTTGGGAGGAATATTTTCCACCTTTAACACAGATGCCATCAAGGAAGCAGACTTCCATGCCGGAGGTTTTCCGGCACGGTACGGCGGTCGCATGGGTGCCATCCTGCATGTAATCAATAGGGAAGGCAATACAGAAGAATTCCAGGGAAACGTCAATATATCCCTTATCTCCAGCAAAGCGTTAATCGAAGGTCCTTTACCAAATTATATGGGTATCAAAGGGTCCTGGATGATTGCCGGAAGACGGACCTATTTTGATCAGATTATCAATGCACTCATGGGTGCAGAAGGAGATAAAAGCGGTTTCAAATTTCCGTATTATTTCTACGACTATCAGATCAAGGTGAATCTGGACCTGAACCCGGACCATCGTCTTACCTACAGTCGTTTTTATGGAGATGATGTTCTTTCCATTGAAACAACTGATCGTACAGAAAGTTACGATATCCTTTCCGATTATTATGAAGAAACCGACTATTCTTTTGACATCGAATGGCCTTGGGGCAACCACACCAATAGTCTGACCTGGCGCTGGCTAATCAGTCCTAAACTGGTCGCTCGAACCTACGTTGCGACCAGCTATTACCGTTTTGATTTCGATCTGGATTTTGGCGAAGAAGGTAGTTGGCAGATGGGCTCCGAAAGCGACACGTACAGTGAACAGTTTACTTTTAACTATTTTGATATTATCGATGACAAAACTGTTGAAACCGAATTATCCTGGCATGGGATTGACAATCACCAGTTGATGGGTGGTCTACAGTACAAGCAGGTAGATTTTGATTTAGGTATGGAATTTGAATTTACGAATCTGGATACCTCTTTTTACCTGAACCCCTTACAAATGAAGGATCAAACAGTGGAGCGGTCCGTGTTTTTGCAGGACAAATGGGATATCACGCCCAGACTTGCCTTGCAGTTAGGCGGCAGACTCATGGATTATTCTCTCCATGATTTGCTCTATTTTGATCCCCGCTTTGGGTTGAAATACCTCCTTAGGCAGGATCTTTCCCTGAAACTTGCAGTGGGACGCTACCACCAGTTCCTGACCATTGCCAATGCAGAAGATGAATCGATGAGGATCGTTGATTTCTGGTTGGGTCTGCCTGCAGATCAACCGGCGACCTACGCGGATCATGCCATTTTGGGGCTGGAGTATCTTTCCAGTGAACATTGGCTTTTCCGTATGGAAACCTACTATAAGCATTTTGAGAATCTGATTACTTTGAAGCAGGGCGAGTTATTCCAGGAAGAAGAGGATGAGCTAAGGTTTACGCCCTTTAATGAATTTTATGATACTCGAGCTAATGCGTATGGTTTAGAACTGTTGTTTAAAAAGACTGCCGGGCGTATCCGCGGCTGGATAGGTTATACCTTTGCTGAGACAAGGAGACATATTGACAAGCATGGATGGTTTCACCCGAAATATGATCGTACCCATACCCTTAACATAGTAGGTGATCTCGCACTGACAAAGACAGTGCATTTTAGTACTTCGATTCAGGCTTCCAGTGGTCAAGCTTTCACTCCACCAATAGGTCGTTATGAGCAATGGGATGCATATCACGATCCGTATATGCCTTCTTGGTACAGCAGTGAAAATTTCCTCGTGGGAAAGAAGAATTCTGAACGAGGACAGGCTTATTTTCGTTGGGATATTGGCCTGAAACAGAATAAAAAGTTTTTTGGTTATGCCTATGAACGCTTCATTCAATTGATCAACGTTACCAATCACATAAATCCATTGACTTACCAATACCGGAACAAGACCAATAGATTGACGGGAGAAACGTTGGGAATGGAGCGTGCTGCTATACCCATGTTTCCTTTCTTTTTAACCTTTGGATATAGAGTAGAGTTCTAATGCGTCTGATCATCGCCGGCTTATTTAGTTTGTTCTTGTTTACTTGTCTATCCTTCCAGCCAGAACTGGAGTGGGAAGATGTTACATCTGATCACGAACCAATCTTAAATGTCATGGCTCTACTTTCGGCTGACTCATTGGTAACTAGTTTTGTCAAAGTGCATCGATCGCTGCAGATGGATGAAGCTGCAGATACCCTGGTGAGGGACACACTTGAAAGTGGTGAAATATGGATTCATTATGCCTCAAGGTTTGTGGTTCGAGACGCAGAGGTGATTGTCAGCGATGGTGAAAATGAATACATTTTTGAATATATTGATTTTGCGGAAGATAATGGTGATACTGTCTTCTCAGAACTGTATCTCTATAATGGAGATGATCTAAACCCACAACCTGGAGAAACATGGGATATATCCATAACAACTCCCGGCGGACTCAGTGTTAACGGTGAAACCACGATTCCTCCAGTCCCCCAACTTTATAAAGAAGAATTGCCTGATACCTTCCATGTGGATCAAACAATGGACATAAGCTGGCAGACCATGGCCGATAACTACCAAATAATCAACGCTGGCAATGTAATGGCCTATTTTTTCGAAGATGATTATTACGAGAACGGTAACACAGATTATGCCTGTGGGCTGTGGCAGGAAGAGATCATCAGTCCCGATGAAGAATCCTGGACCTACCGTCGGGATATCTGTGAGGACTATTTTGATTTGGATTGGGAAGAGGATGTTTTGCTGATCAACCTCATGAGCATGGACAATAATTATTATGATTATTTTATACGCTATGCCGGGGATCCGGAATATTCCAGCCTGTTTTTAGGACAGGGTGGTTCCGGACGCAATTTTGGTATTGAGGACGGTATCGGCGTCTTTGGCGCTATCGGTATAGATCGTCACTATATTCCCATTGCGCCCTAGCTTTCTTACTCTTTAAAGCCGTAGCAGTTAACGTGCAAAATTCAATGCACTCTATGAGGGATTGGTACGTTGATTTCTTTGATCTCCATCCTTACATTATAATATTCACCATCGGATAGAAATTATGAGAAATAAAATTCTTGGACTGTTTTTTACACTATTTGCTCTATTATTTATTTATTACAATCACCTACCTGAACAAAATATCCCACAAGAGTTGTCTGAATCCGATAAGGAACTAAAGCAGATTCCTCAACCCACAGAGATCATCAAAAGTAGGGAAGACCGTAAGGAATTTAAGAAGCGACGGAAGGAGTGGATCAAGGATATGCACAAATCTCATCCTGATGATGACTGGGAAGAGATGGATCGTCAGACCCGGCGGGAGAAAGCTCATAATATCATCCGCTGGCGCAAGGAACTGTTGGAAGCCGATGTGCTGGTTCCAGGTTATTCGAGCAGGGAAACTGCAGGCGGTTCAGTGGAGGGAATTTGGCTAGAGCGCGGAAGTAACAATCTTTCCGGGAGAATACACACAGCTGAAATTGACTTTAACAACGAGCTTATTTATTGCGCCTCCTCTGGTGGAAATATATGGCGAGGAACTCTATCTGGCGAGGAGTGGACTTCCCTTACCGATTATCTGCGAATTCCCGGTATTCAGATGCTGCGGCTGGTAGAATTCGATAATACACGTAGACTTCTCATCGCTGCCAGTGAATCATTCCACTTCACGGATGATGACGGTCACATATTAGGAGAAGCTGTTGGACTCGACTTTGTTCAGGATTGGGGCTGGGCTGTGAGAACCATAGTAAAAAATGATGAACTGCAAACAATCTATGTTTTGGCAACTGAATGGGATTATGTGGATTGGAATCCCATGGGAGTACTATACAAATCTGTTGACAGAGGTGAGACCTTCGCCAAGATCATGGAATTCAACGCTGACCTCGGATTTGATGTAATGCAGGATTATGATGAATTCGACATTTGGACGTCACGCTACACCTCAAGTGACCTCTACTTGATGAATGACGGAGATCTTTACGTCATTGACGACAATGACAATCTCACTCTATTTTCAAGTTTCACGCCCTCTGGTACAGGCGACAATCTGCTCATCGGCGGGTATCAAAATGGATCCATTTTCCTCTACACTCGGATTGATGAGAATATCTATTTCTCTTTGGATGGCGGGGATAGCTGGTCGGATAAAGGAACTCAGCCTGGGTACGACTTTTTCAGGACAAGCTTTAACTGCTCAAATTTCAATTCAGACATCGTCCTCATTGGTGGTATTGACTTGTTCCGGAGCGCCGATAATGCGGAATCGTGGCAGCGGGTGAACAATTGGTGGGAATACTATGGCGATTCCGAAAACATGCTTCATGCAGATATTCCTGAGGTGCGCTTCTTTCCGACTAGTTTGTCTGAAGAAGTTGCCTACATCTCCACAGATGGAGGTCTTTATGTTTCCTACGATGATGTGGAAAATGTAGAGAATCTCTCTCTCCACGGTCTTGGTGTCAGCCAATATTATTCCACTTACACACGCCGGGATTCACCATACCATCTTTACGTCGGAAGTCAAGATCAGGGATTCCAGAGGAGTCTGAATCCTGGGGATGGAATTCTCGAATTTGAGCAGAGCATCAGCGGAGATTACGGTCATATCGTATCCGGTAATGGTGGGTTGTCGCTCTGGACCAACTATCCCGGATTCACCATGTTTTACGCACGTCCTGAAACCGATGGTGGTGGGCTGATGCTCGATTTCCCAGGTTCTAACTACTTGTGGCTAGCACCGCTCATGGCTGATCCGTACAATGCGGTTAAAGTTTCCCTGGGCGGCGGAGGTATAAACGGGGGTGCCCACTTGGTCGAACTTACGGCAACGACGGGAGGCATTGTCTATACGGAACTGCCTTACGATTTTACGCAGGAATCCGGTGAACGTATCTCGGCCATGGCATTTTCACACATTGATCCTTCCTACCGGTATGTGCTCACAACCGGAGGACATTTTTTTAGTAGTTCAAATGATGGGGACACTTGGAACCTTTCTGAAAGTTTTACTGGACCAGAATCACACTACTTCTACGGAGCAACTATCTATCCTTCAAGGACTCAGCTGGGTAAAGTGATCATTGGTGGGAGCGGCTATTCCAATCCGCCGGTGTACAAAAGCACGAATCACGGCGTCACGTTCACAGAGTTCGATAACGGTCTGCCCAACACGCTGGTCTTTCAGATAACCGGCAACAAAGATGAGACTCTTCTATTTGCCGCCACTGAGGTCGGACCGTATGTGTTTGTAGATCACCAGCAGTCGTGGGAGGATCTGTCCGGGATCAATACACCGGACCAGGTTTACTGGACTGTGGACTACGTGCCAGAGCTCAGCACGGCCAGATTCGGTACTTATGGCAGGGGTATTTGGGATTTTGATATGAGTACTGATAGTGTAGGAGTCGAAGAAACTGTGGCAATGGCAGACGCATTCCAGCTCTATCAGAATTATCCGAACCCATTCAACCCTTTGACCACCATTAGTTTTAACATGCCAGAAGATGCAGATGTCCAGCTTTCGGTATACGATATTCTCGGAAGAGAAGTAGCAGAATTGGTAAGTGGGAGAGTGTTGAGTGGTTTCCATGAGGTAGTGTGGGATGCTTCGGAAGTGGCGAGTGGAGTCTATGTTTATAAACTCACAACTCACCATTCATTACTCACCAAAAAGATGATCTTAATTAAATAAAGAAAATGAACAGCATTTATATGCATCAAGAAGATCTAAAATTCATAAGGGGAGAGGGTTTTTGAACATCCGAATAT
>MPMA02180038.1_pt1 | contig 15340 bp, 15 predicted proteins | sample 1617361 | NCBI WGS metagenome assembly MPMA02 (sample SAMN05944807, study PRJNA350692) | marine metagenome | biome: marine; feature: ODZ; material: water; isolation source: 180 m water sample filtered on 0.2 um supor filter | place: Pacific Ocean | collected 2012-04-08 | depth 180m m | reverse complement strand
GACACTCGAATCGCTGCTCGTGCAGACCGGCTTCGACAGCGAGCGGCTTGCCATCCGCGAGGTGAACCGGCTGACGACGCTGCTCGAGGAAGAGACAGGCATCCAGTTCGTGCGCATGGAATTCGGTGTCCCCAATATTCCTCCACCGGAGCAGGCCGCTGAAGCTGAGCGCAAAGCGCTCGCAGAGGGTGCGCACGGCACCTATCCTCCCTTCGACGGCATCCCACGGCTTAAGCGCGCCGGAACGCGCTTCCTCAAGGCATTTCTCGACCTTGACACGCCTACGGAATGCATAGTCGCTACCTGCGGCTCAATGCAGGGTGGCTTCATCGCTCAGGCACTGGCGGCGCGGATGCACTCTGACAAGGGAACCATCCTGTTCCTTGACCCTACCTTTCCGGTCAGCCAGCTACAGGCACGCTTCCTCGGCCTGCCAAGTGATGGACTCGAGCTGGGAGACCTGCGTGGCGAGGACCTGCTCGCAGCGCTCGAAGAGCGACTTGCGCGCGGTGATATCGGCGGCGTATTCTGGTCATCACCCAATAATCCCAGTTGGATATGCCTCACCGAACCGGAGCTAGAGGGTATCGCCCATCTATGCGACGAGTATGACGTACTGGCAATCGAGGACCAGGCCTACTTGGGGATGGATTTTCGCGAAGATTACTCGCGGCCCGGTGAGCCACCGTTCATCCCGAGTGTCAGCCACTACGGGCGCAACTGGGTGATGCTTATCTCCTCCTCCAAAGCGTTTTCATATCCTGGCCAGCGTTGTGCGCTAGCTGTCATTTCCCCCGCACTGCATGAGCGCAAATTCCCCGCCCTCGAGGCGAGTTGTGGCACCGCACAGTTCGGCCATGCCTTTGCTCACGGTGGACTCTACGTTACCACTGGTGTGTCTCCGCACACCGCACAGCACGGACTGGCGGCAATGCTCGAGGCAGCCTGCAATGGCGAACTGGACTTTGTGGCACGTACACGGGAGTATGGCGAACGCGCACGGTGTCTGCGCGAGCTGTTTCTGGCCGCCGGCTTCGAACTTGCCTATGATGACGATAGTGGCCGACCAGTCGGTGATGGATTCTACCTGACGTTGAGCTATCCTGGGCTGCCCGGGGGAGAACTGCTGCTCGAACTGTTGCGATACGGAATCTCGACCATCACACTAAAGTCGGCCGGCTCATCGCGGGATGGATTGCGAGCATGCGTATCATTCGTCAGCGAGAAAGAGTACCCAGTCCTAGAAGGGCGACTGGCGAAGTTCAGAGAGGCGAGGACATGAGCCTAGACTTTGGCGAGCTTACCTTCTCACTCACTCAAACGCGCTCGATGTACCGCGCCCGCTGCGAACTGGGCGGTGAGTGGCAACCGGGTGAGCTGCAGCCGTTCCAGAACCTCGAGTTGTCACCGGCGGCGTGTGTACTCAATTATGGCCAAGGACTCTTCGAAGGACTCAAGGCATATCGCGCCAATGACGGTCGTATCCTACTCTTCCGACCGGCAATGAACGCAGCGCGACTACGCAACGGCTGCCACCGGCTCTCGATGCCGCCCGTTCCTGAGGATATATTCCTGTCCGCAGTGCACGATGTCGTCAGCGAAAACGCTGATTTCATTCCACCGAATAACGACGGTGCGCTCTACATCCGCCCGCTGGTATTCGGTAGCGGCGCTATTCTAGGGGTCGCACCAGCGCCCGAATTCACCTTCCTCGTGTTTACATCGCCGGTCGGCCCCTACTTCAAGGGCGGGCTCACGCCCATCCGGCTCCTAGTAACGCAAGACTTCCACCGCGCCGCCCCGAAGGGGACCGGCGGCGTCAAAGCCATCGGCAACTACGCTCCCGGAATGCTGGCGAGCGGACACGCCAAGCTCAAGGGCTACGCTGAAGTAGTATACTTGGACGCTGCCGAAGACCGCTACATCGAGGAGGTCGGCGCTGCCAATTTCTTCGCACTGTTCGGCGACACGCTCGTCACCCCTGCCCTAAACGGCTCAATCCTGCCCGGCGTGACCCGCGACTCGGTGCTGCAACTGGCGGCTGAGCGCTTCGGGCTGCAGGTCAAGGAGCGGGACGTCTCCATCAATGAGGCGCTCGGCGCCGACGAGCTCTTCTGCTCTGGAACCGCCGCAGTCATCTCGCCCATCGGCTACATTAGTCACGAGGGAGAGGACCACCAGTTCAGCGGCGGCGAAGTTGGCCCCCGCACACGTGCGCTTTACGAGGCGCTGACTGCCATCCAGCACGGCGACGCAATCGACGAATTCGGTTGGGTCGTGGATGTTTAAAATCCCCACTGGCTGGCGACCGCCGTGGCCACTCCCGCAAAGCAGCTGAGGCAGTGTATTGAGTCACGCAAGGCAATCATCGGTGTTGTCGGGCTGGGCTACGTAGGGCTACCGCTCTCAATCAACTTCGCCCGCGCTGGCTTTCCCGTACTCGGCTTCGATATCGATTCGCTGCACGTCGAGCAGATTAACCGTGGTGAGCAGGTAATGCGGCACATTCCTCGCAAAGCGATGCAGGAGCTGGCGCGCAACGGCGAGGCTACCACTAACTTCACGCGACTGGGTGAAGCAGATGCCGTGCTTATCTGTGTCCCTACACCACTCGACCAGCACCACCAGCCTGACATGAGCTACGTTGAGACAGCCGCAGATGCCATCGCGGCGACGCTGCGCAAAGGGCAACTGGTCGCACTAGAATCGACTACCTGGCCCGGCACGACGCGGGAGCTGCTGCTGCCGCGACTCGAAGCGAGTAGTCTCCACGCCGGCAAAGATTTCTTCCTAGTGTACTCACCCGAGCGCGAGGACCCCGGCAACGCGAATTACGAGATGAGTGACATCCCCAAGGTCGTCGGCGGACACACCGACACTTGCCGCGACCTGGGGGTCGCGCTCTACGAATCAGTAGTGCCGCGAGCCATCCCCGTCTCTTCACCGGAGACGGCAGAGGCGACCAAGCTGATGGAGAACATCTTTCGCGCCGTAAATATTGCCATGGTCAACGAACTGAAACTAGTGTTCGACCGCATGGGTGTCAATATCTGGGAAGTAATCGAAGCCGCCGCGACCAAGCCGTTCGGCTTCATGCCCTTCTATCCCGGCCCAGGCATGGGCGGCCACTGCATTCCGGTCGATCCGTTCTACTTGGCATGGCGTGCCAAGGAGTTCAACACCACTGCGCGCTTTATCGAGCTCGCAGGCGAGCTAAACATGGCGATGACCGAGCACGTCGGTCATCGCCTACTCCGGGCGCTCAATGATGACGGCAAGGCGATTCGCGGCTGTCACATCCTGGTTTTGGGAATGGCCTACAAACGCAACATCGACGACACCCGCGAGTCGCCTGGCGGGCGGCTGCTGAAACTGCTCGAATTCAAGGGCGCCCGCGTCAGCTACCACGACCCCTTTGTCGCTGAATACCACGGCCACAAGTCTACGCCGCTGACCGCAGAAACGCTGCGCGATTGCGATGGCGTGCTCATCGCCACCGACCACGACGACGTCGATTATGCTCTAGTTGGCGAACACGCACCGCTGGTAGTCGATACGCGCAACGTCATGGCTGCACTCGGCGATGTGAAGGCGCGCGTCGTGCGCGCCTGAACCTTACCGTTTGCCAGCCGGCAGCCGCGCCGTGACTTCGATTTCGACACGGATGCGCGGGTCAACCAGCTTCGCGACAATGGCGGTCGCTGCCGGCCGTGCAGTGGTGAAGCGGCGGCTGATTACCGGCACGATGCGCTCGAAATCTTTCTCATCGACCAGTATATAAGTCACGCGCATCACGTCGTCCAGGCTGCAGCTCGCTTTCACCAGCGCCGCGGCGATATTGTCGAGCGCCTGCTCCGCCTGCTCGACTACGTCGCTGGAAATCTCCATCGTCGCGTAGTCGAAACCGGTCGTTCCTGAAACGAATACCCACTCGCCCGCGACCACAGCGCGCGAGTAGCTCGCGCGATGCTCCCAGTCGGAGCCGGAGGAGATTCGTCTTGTCATCGGGCGCGGGAGCACCGCATGTTCAAAGAAACTATCGCCAGTATTGATGCTATCGACAGCAGCAGCCGCAAGCGTTGATTACTACCCCCTCTGTGCGAGCAGTAGCATGGACGAGAGGCGGATTTTCCGCATTGTCGCATTGGCACTGGTCGGCTACTACTGGCTGCTGGCAATCGTAAGTCCCGACGGCTCCGCCGCAGAAAGGTGGGCCGGCGGACTCTCATTCCTGTCGAACTGGAACCTGACGCTGAACCTGCTGGTGGCGCTGGGTGCAATCAAACATGAGTTTGACGGGCAGAGGAGGCTGGACGAACCTATCATCGCGGCTGCCATGGGAGTTAACATCATTGTCATGCTGCTTTACTGGGTCCTCAGGGCAATGGGTGCGCTCGGAGAAGTGGTGGCGTATGATTCCTTCGCTGACATGTTCCAGAATTACTATGTACACCTAGGCACTTCCATCATCCTGTTCGCTGAGGCTGTGTTCTACAGCAAACCGTTTGAAGACTGGAAACGCTCGTACGGCGTATATGTGACTATATTCTTTGGATATATCTTCTGGATGGAAGGGGTTGTCTCCCGTCAAGACGACTTTCCGTGCGGTGAAGTGAGCTGTGGCTTCCCTTACGAGTTCCTAAATGACCTGACAAGCTCGGGACGCGCCGTATTCTACGCTGGAGTCTGGATACTGGGCAATATTGGGTTTGCCGCCAGTTACAGGCTAGTGATGTACCAAGCGCGCCGCGTCGACTCAAAACCAGCCGGAGAGTAGCTTCAAACCTGCTGCCTCAGGTAGTTCAGCGCCGAGCCGGCACGGATCCACTCCACCTGTTGCTCACTCAAGTTGTGGTGACAGACGAACTCATCGGTTGTGCCGTCAGAGTGCGTGACGCCGACTGTAAGGCGGCTGCCAGGACCTAGTTTTGTGAGGCCAGTGATAGTGAGTCGGTCATCGGCATGGATAAGTTCCCAATCCATCGACTCTTCGAAAACTAGCGGCAGCACACCTTGCTTCTTCAAATTGGTTTCAGCGATGCGCGCAAAGCTGCGTGCAATAATCGCGCAGCAACCTAGAAAGCGGGGCGACATCGCCGCGTGTTCGCGCGAAGAACCTTCACCATAATTTACATCCGCTATGACGACCCATCCCTGATTTGCGTTGCGATATTCGCGCGCCACCTCTGGCAGCGATGCCTGTTCACCGGTAAGTGCGCTGATAGCAGTACCTCGCTCGTCAGTGAAAGTGTTGCTGGCGCCAATGTAGGCGTTGCCTGAGATTTTGTCAAGGTGGCCGCGGTATCGCAGCCATGGCCCCGCAGGCGAGATGTGGTCAGTGGTGCACTTGCCCTCAATCTTCAGCAGAACTGGCAGCGCCTCTAGGTCACTCTCCACCAATGGTACAAACGGCTCAAGCAGCTGTAGTCGCTCGCTGGCGGGGTCCACCGCCAGCTCAGCAGCAGAACCGTTGAGAGGCGGTGCAACGGAACCTGCCAAGCTGGTCTCAAACCCCGCGGTAGGCAGGTCATCACCAGTCGGCGGTGCCAGTCGAAATTCGTCACCGGCCTCATTGGACAGTGAGTCGCGTAGCGGGTCAAAGTCAAGCCTTCCCACCAGCGCCAGCGCCGTCACCACCTCTGGACTGGTAAGGAATGAAAGCGTCGCGTGGTTACCGTCGTTGCGACCACTAAAATTACGATTGTATGACGATATTATCGAGTTCGCCTCGCCATCGGAGATATCGTCACGTCGCCACTGCCCGATACAGGGACCACAGGCATTCGCTAGGACGGTACCACCAATTGCCTCCAGCGCTTCCATCTGTCCGTCACGCCGAATGGTACAGTCAATGGTGTCGGAGCCAGGAGTGATATAGAATGGTACCGTTGCACGTAGCCCCAGAGAAATAGCCTGCTGGGCGATCGAGGCCGCCCTTTCCATATCCTCGTAGGAGCTGTTGGTACATGAACCGATAAGTGCCGCGTTAAGCTCCAGCGGCCACCCTTCACGTTGGGCTTCTGCACCCAGCCCCGACATTGAACGCGCACGGTCGGGCGAATGCGGACCGACGACCATCGGTTCCAGCGCTGATAAGTCAATCTCGATTAGCTGGTCGAAGAACTCTTGCGGTGCAGCTCCAACTTGCGGGTCGGCAACGAGCGTGGAAGTGTGCTGTTGCGCCAGCTCCGCTAGATCCCCGCGGTCAGTCGCGCGCAGGTAATCGGCCATGCGGTCATCGAACGGGAAGAGCGATGTAGTCGCTCCTACTTCAGCGCCCATGTTGCAGATTGTGCCTTTCCCGGTGCAAGAGATACTGGTGGTGCCAGGGCCGAAATACTCGAGGATGCAGCCAGTACCTCCTCTGACTGTGAGGGTTTCGCACACTTTCAGGATAACGTCCTTGGGCGAAGCCCAGCCGCTGAGTGCTCCGGTCAGGTGGACGCCGATAAGGCGTGGCCAGCGGATATTGAATGGGAGCCCCGCCATCACCTCCATAGCGTCGGCACCGCCGACGCCTATGGCGACCATCCCCAAGCCGCCTGCGTTAGGTGTGTGAGAGTCGGTGCCAATCATGAAACCGCCGGGGAAAGCGTAGTTCTCTAGGACTACCTGATGAATAATGCCGGCACCGGGCTTCCAGAAACCTATACCGTATTTCGCGGAGGCGGACTTCAGGAACGCGTAAACTTCTGCGTTCACATTGTTGGCCGCAGCGAGGTCGCTGTCGCAACCGCTACGCGCCTGGATCAGGTGGTCACAGTGTACTGTTGAGGGGATTGCCACCTGTTCACGCCCTGTCAAAGCAAACTGCAACAGTGCCATCTGTGCTGTAGCGTCCTGCATAGCGACGCGGTCAAGCCGCAGGTTGACGTAATCTTTCCCGCGAACGGGTGACTGGTGTGGGTCGGAGAGATGCGCGAAGAATATTTTCTCGGCCAGCGTCAGAGATCGCCCCAGCCGCTTGCGCGCAGCGATATGGCAGGCCGCCTGCAACTCGTATAGCTCGCGAACACCGGCAAGGTCCATCATCCCACCCCCAGCCTGAGTGTTATGTATCGTTTTCGTCATGGGCCACCGCCCAGAATATCACTGCCAGCGTCCAGAACGCGAACGCGCACGGCAACGAGAGAGATTGACCGGAGGCGGGGACTATGTACTCTCGCTCGCTGATGAGCAGTAACATTCCTACTACTGCGCCCAGACCGAAAAAGACTGATGCACATATCCTGAAAAAACTCATCACCAATAGTCCCAGATGCTCTTCTTCGCCATTTCGATAGTATAGAAGCTGCTATAGACCAGCCGCTTGCGCCAGCCCTGCAGGTTCAACTTCTCCCAATCCACAGTGTCACCGTCATTTACCTTACGCATCGCCATCTCGAAGGCACGGTTGCCGAGGATGGCAAAGATACCGCGTCGCGCAATGTCTGCTTTCTTACGGTCTCGGAACTGCGCCTTCCACATCTGGTCGTAGTTTCCGCTGTTACTAATCGCACGCTGCGCCAGTGCACCTGACTCAATAGCATAATTCATGCCAAAGCCTCGCCAGGGGTCTTGGAAGCCAGCTGCCTCACCCGTGTAATATACTCCATCGCGTACTGCCGAGCGCGGAAATTCTGCGCCTCCCTGACCGCCAACAGTACCTATTGGCTTGGCGCCATCAATAATATTGCGCAGCACTTTACGTTCTTCTACTGCTTTATATAGTAATCGTCTGACTTTTTTTGTGTGTGGCCACGAACAGCAGTTCATCACTTTTATGGTGTCATCATCCATCGGGATTATGTAGAGATACCATCCGCGCGGCGAATATTTTTCGTCATGCATATAGAGGAACTGGTCGCGCGGGAAATCGCTGTTTTCGTAGTAGGCGCCGAAGGCTGCCATGTCTGTGCGGTAGGAGCCGGTAGCGACTATGTCTCCCGACTGCGGCTTCGGGCGAGATTTGTAGTGGAATTTGACACCGTGCTGCTGTGCCTCTGCCTCCAGCCCCTGCTCGAGCGACCCCTCGCCGCCCCGCAAAATGAGTGGCAGTGGCTCCTTCATAGTGATAGTTAATTCGCGCGTTTGCGTGCAGCAGATGAATTTCTGTGCGTTGCGATAGGTGAACTCCGGCTCAAGTCCCCAGCGCTTCAAGTAGGCTGGCGCGCGGGATTCCTCCCACGGCATGTCCGGGTGCTCCTTCAGCAGTACTTGGTAGTTGGCGTGAAACTGTTGTCCTACGGCCTTGCGTGCTTCATGAATTTCGACGTCCTCGCCCGCCTTTGCAAAGTTAACCGCCGCTGTCAGCCCTGAGAGGCCTCCGCCTATTATACGCCTCATGCCAGAGTCCGAGTAGTGTTGCGCTGTGGCTCGGCTGGATAGGTGAGCGCTCCGACGGGGCAGATACGGATGCAGAGCAGACAATCTGTGCAGTTTTCGTCAATCCAGATATCGCGATTGTTGTACTCGAGAAACATTGCATTAGTTGGGCAGACGCCGACACAAGCACCGCAGAAAATACAGGTATCGCGCGCCAAGTCTGGTTTTGTGGCGAGGCGATTGCCATCAGAATCCCAGCGCTGGCCCGGGGGCAGCGGTTCGTCGAGAGCCCAGCGGCGGCGAGTTGCACGCTGGCCATTAGGGTGGAAGGTGGTCTCCCAACCGTGACGTTGGCCGCCAGCGTAGCTGGTTTCGCGCTTCAGGGTGCCGTTCGGCCAGTTATCGGTTTCGACGGTTATGGGAGGGTCCACGCAAGTCGATTGCTCTGCCACCTAAAATTCTTTGCTCGTACCTCCCCCAGCTATTTAGCAGCCGGCGAACTCCAGCGCTCCCATGGCCGACCGCTTCTGGGAGCAGCCTATTGAGGGCGGCCCACAGCCCGCTTCCGGGTCTCGATTCGATATTATCGTGGTTGGAGGTGGTCCTGGCGGTGCGGCTGCCGCTGGATATGCGGCACTGGCGGGCCACAGGGTACTGCTGCTCGACAAGGCAATATGGCCACGTGACAAGACCTGTGGCGACGCCGTAGGCGGCAAGTCGCTCTCACACGTCGAGGAACTGGGAGTACTTGAACGACTCGAGGCGTCGCCACACTTCAATATTACGGGTGTGCTGTTCAGCAGCCCGCGCGGCGATGAGATACGTGTATCCCGACCGGACGGTCAGTTATCGGGCTATGTGCTGCCACGGCTCCAATTTGACCACATCATGTTCCAGCGCGCTAGCGAGCTAGTGTTGCAGGCGGGTGGTGCGGTGGTACAGGGATTTTCGGTGCGTGAGGTGCTGTTCGACAACTCTGCCAACGGCCCGGACCCTGGCCCTGGCATGGGGAATTTACGGCGCGTCATAGGCATTGCTGGTGATACTGGCGACCGTGCCCGCCCACTCTCGTTCAGCGCGTCACTGACCATCGGCGCTGGTGGAGTGCACTGCCCAGTCGCGACAGCGGTAGTCCAAGAAACCTACGATGGGCGCATGGTAGACCGCCAGAAACTGCACTACAGTGCCGCGTTCCGGCAATACTGGCGCAATGTTACTGGTGCAACTGCCGACTCGGGGCCAGTAGAGTTCCACTACATTGAGGGGGTACTGCCGGGCTACTTCTGGATTTTCCCAGTAGGCAATGGTGTCTGCAACGTCGGCTTTGGCATCACGCTACGTGATCTCGAGCTGCACGAGCGCAAACTGCGTGGACTACAGGAATACATCATCAATGAAGTGCCGCGCTTCCGCGACCGCTTCGCGCAGGCCGAGCTGATTGCAGGTAGCAGCCGCGGCTGGCAACTGCCGCTCGGTTCGCCCCGGCCCAGTGGAAAGCTCCAACCGCGCCGCGCCTTCGCCGCAGGAGCAATGCTAATCGGTGACGCGGCTTCGCTGGTCGATCCATTCACCGGTGAGGGCATCGGCAATGCACTGCTTTCGGCCAAACTAGCGGTCGGCCACTTCGACCGCGAAGCGCATGCACGCGGTTTCCCGCTCGAAGCGGGCGCGCGCTATCAGCGCGTGCTGTGGGGAAAACTGGGCTACGAACTACGCAACTCCTACAAACTGCAACGACTGACGCGCCGACGCTGGTTGCTCAATTGGTTCATCGGCAAGGCGCGTCGCAAAGCGGAGCTACAGCGCGCCCTGACCGAGAGCATGATATCGCGCGAGGCGCAGGCGACGCTCACGAGCCCGTTCTTTTTATTGCGCCAGCTTCTGTTCTAGAACTTGGCTTCGCGGGGCGTATTCCCTGCGGACCACACCAAACTGCTTATGGTTCTGACCCCTAACATTGAGTTGTTCCCTGATGCTGAGCTGCGGCGCTACGCTCGCCATCTGGCACTACCAGAGGTTGGCCTAGAAGGTCAGGTGCGGCTGAAAGCAGCACGGGTGCTGGTCATAGGAATGGGAGGACTGGGATGCCCGGCGGCCCAATATCTAGCAGCAGCAGGTATAGGGCAGCTGACGCTTGCCGATGATGACCGGGTAGAGCTAACTAATCTACAGCGGCAACCACTCTATGGTGAAGGCGACCTAGGGCTGCCTAAAGCGGAGGTAGCATCCACACGACTGCGCGCACTGAATTCCGCCATTCGAATAGAGGCGCTGGTGGAACGGATCACAGTCTCCAATGTTATGGAACTGGTGCAACAGCACGACCTAGTGCTGGACGGGACTGACAGCCTGATTGCGCGCTACTTGCTAGCTGATGGCTGCCACCTAGCGGGGGTGCCTTTGGTCCACGGAGCGCTGCGCCGCTTCGATGGGCAGGTAGCCCTCTTCCCCCCACAAGGCCCCTGCTACCGCTGCCTCTTTCCCCGGCCACCACCCCCGGAGGCAATCGATGATTGCGCTACGGCGGGGGTGCTAGGAGCGGTGCCTGGTCTGCTAGGAAGCCTACAAGCGCTGGAGGCCCTGAAATGGCTGCTGGGCATTGGCCCTCGGAAAGGACGCCTGCTGCTGCTGGATGGGTTGGCGGGGACAATTCAACCGATGGCGCTGGCACAACGCCATAGCTGCCCACTCTGCGGCGAGTCACCAACTATATCTGCACCGGGCGGAGAGCAGGCTGCCTGTGGGCCCAAGGGGCTGGCACCGGAGGAGCTACAGGCGGTGTTGGATGGCCCGAAACCGCCATTGCTGGTAGATCTACGAGAGTCATGGGAGCGGGAACTGGCCCTCATTCCCGGGGAGGGGCTACATCTACCTTTCAGCCAGTTCGAGGAGCGGAAAGGGGAGCTGCCACGCCAGCGGGAGCTGCTACTCTACTGCCACCTTGGAATCAGGTCGGCCGTGGCGCTGAATCTGCTACAGCAGGAAGACTACCAGACGCGCCACCTAGTCGGCGGTATCAATGCGTGGCTGCGCGAAACCGGCCAGCAGGAGCGCCTTTACTGATGCGGCTCACCATCAGGCCCTTCGCTCAGCTGCAGGAGCGACTCGGCACAAAGGTGCTGGAGCTGGAGCTCCCACCGGGCGCCACCGTTGCGGTACTGCTGGAGCTGCTTGTCGCTGAGCATCCCGTGCTGGCGCCCTTCCGTGAGAGCCTATTGCTGGCGCGGGGCACGGAGATGCTAGAACCCGGGAACGCACTGGTCAACAACGACGTAGTGGCGCTCTACCCTCCCTTCAGTGGTGGCTAGAGCAATTCCACTTCTATTTGGTCGCCCGCGCTAGCGCCTGTGTCGGCTGGTAATGCTACGAGTCCGTCAGCCTGCGCCATAGACATAATAGCGCCCGAACCGCGGTAGCAGGGAGTGGCGTGAAGCTCGTCATCCACCACTTCCAATCGTACCATCATGAGCTGGTCGCGACCCAGTACCGACTGTACGGGAGCGGTGAGTTTCGCCTGACGGCAACGCTGCGGTTCGGGCGGCAGTCGCGCCATTCGGCGCAGAGCGGGACGCAAGAACAGCCAGGCGCTGAGCAGACACGATGTGGGGTTGCCGGGCAACCCCAGCACCAGTGTGTCGTCCAGCCGGCCGAAGAGTACCGGTTTCCCCGGCTTGATTGCGACGCCGTGAAATTCCACACTGCCTAGTCGCTCCATGACGGGCGCCAGTAGGTCCCGTTCGCCGACGCTGGAGCCGCCAGTGACCACCACTACCTCACTAGTTCCGGCCGCTGCGCGAAGCGCCTCTTCCTGCACTTCCTGCTCATCGTCCAATACCGGCGTACGCTCCACCACCGCGCCCGCCTCCCGCACCAAGGGCGTTAGGGCGGGGGCGTTGGAATCGTACACCTGTCCCATCTCCAGCGGGCGGCCCGGCGGCACCACTTCGGTGCCGGTCGGCAGAAGCGTTACCCGCGGGCGGCGGAAGACCTGCGCCTGCGCCAGCCCAAGCGCCGCCAGCACCCCCACCCGGGCCGGTGTCAGCACCATCCCCGGTGACAGGACTTCATCGCCGGCGCGCATATCCTCGCCTCGTGGCACCACGTGTTTGCCCCGCTCCACCGTGACGCGCGCCAGTATTGCATCTCCTTCGCGGGCGGTATCCTCAACTTTCATCACCGCATCTGCACCCTCGGGCAGCGGCGCTCCGGTGGCGATCTGGATGCAAGTCCCCGCCGTTACCGCACTGCGTGGCACGTGGCCGGCGTGGACTGTTGCCAGCAGCGCCAGCCGCACCGGCTTCGCGGGTGTCGCGCTGGCCAGATCGGCCGCCCGGACAGCATAGCCATCCATCGCTGAGCGGTCGAAACCGGGTACATCGCGATCGGCCATCACCGATGCCGCTAGCACCCGGCCGGCCGCATCGACCAGTTCCACGTGTTCGATGGCTTTCATCGGATGTGCTGCCGCCAGAACCAGCTCCTGCGCCCGCTCCAACGTAATCAGCTCGCCGAAAGGGCGGAAGCGCCCCATATCATCCATCCCCGTAACGCCCAGACAGGCGTTTAATTTTTAAATACCAGTCGTCAAGAAAAATCATCCCTTCCTCAGCTCCCCCACCAAATGTCCCAGCTCCGGAAGGATGAGCTGCTCCAGTGCCAGTCGGCAAGCAGTTTCGGAGCCCGGCAGCGCAAAAAGCAGCTTGCCGTGCGCGACACCAGCTAACGCGCGGGAAAGCATCGCCGCCGCGCCGATTTCCTGGAATGAAAGCTGGCGAAACAGCTCGCCAAAGCCGGGCAGCTCACGCTCCAGTAGTGGGGTGACAATTTCCGGCGTCGAGTCGCGCGGTGCGATGCCAGTGCCGCCGTTCAGGATTACAGCCTGCGCCGGTCCCGCCAGCGCCGCCTCCAGCACCGCCCGGATGGCGGGCGGGTCTTCCCGCACCAGCTCCCTGCCGGCGACGGAGTGGCCCGCCGCCTCAAGCAGTGCGACTATTGTATCGCCGGTCCGGTCATTCGCCGGGCTGCGGCTGTCGCTCAGTGTCACCACCGCGACAGTGACTGTGCGGGGGGCGACAGCATGGTGCTCGTGCTGCCCCATTATCCCTCGCCTTTCAGCTTCTCCACCACTTCCACATTGTGGATACGGGTTTCGGGATACTGCCCCGTCTCGTCCTTCTCAAGCGGCTTGACCAAGTCCCAGACACAGAGCAGCCCAGCCATCACACCAGTCAGCGCCTCCATCTCAACGCCGGTGCGATACGTTGCGGAAACTGTAACGTGACACTCCACTTCGGCGCCGTCTAGAGCGAATTCCACCTCCACGCTACTGATTGGCAGCGGGTGGCAGAGCGGCAGAATGGTAGGCGTCGCCTTCACCGCCTGGATGGCTGCGACGCGAGCAGTGGCGAATGGGTCGCCTTTCGGGACTTCTCCACCGGTTATGGCCTGTGCTGTAGCGGGTCGCAGCTGCAGTCGCCCGCGAGCCGTGGCGCATCGTGCCACTTCCGGTTTGCTGCCAATATCAACCATCCGCGCCATGTTTCACCTCGTGTTGCGGCGTGACCCAGCGCGTGCCGTCAGGCGCCTGCTCCCGCTTCCAGATTGGCACCCGCTGCTTGAGCGTGTTGATAAGCCATTCACAAGCGCGGAAGGCATCGCCCCGATGAACTGCCGCGGCGCAGCAGACGACAATCAATTCACCTGCCTCGAGCATTCCCACACGGTGTACCAGTGCCGCGTCGTGGATTGCAAAACGCTCGCACGCCTCGACCCGCAGCGCTTCCATCTGCGCTAGCGCTACTGGTTCGTCGGCGCTGAACTCGATTCGCTCCACAGTGCCCTGCTTAGTCACTTCTTTGACGGTCCCGGTGAAAGTTACTATCGCCCCCACTTCTGGTCCCGCGAGTGTGGCTGCGATTGTCGCGGGATCACAGTGTTCGCGTTGCACACGCACCTTTTCCGACTCCATGCCGTCGATAGTGACGACCAGTTTAATAGTCACGGGCTTCAAGACCATTTCTCCTCCGGTGCCATGGCTGACAGGGATGGCCACGGAGTAGATGTTTTTGGCCGTGTTATCGCCCCGCAAGACCAGTCTTACTCAGCCGTTCCAAGTCAGCAGGTGTATTGAGATTCAGCGCCACTTCGCGTCGTTCCACCAGTTCGTGTGGCAGCTCGTCGAGTAACCGCTGTACGCGGTGTTCCCCTTGCGCTAGCAGCCGCTGCGCCGTCGCCAGCGTCGCCTCACGCCAGTAAACTGCCACTAGCGGCTGCGGCTGCTGCCACGTCGCCACCGCGGCTCCGTCGCCCTTGGCTGCGCTGCGCAGGGCGCGGTAGGTAGCAGGCGTCAACAGTGGGAGGTCGCACGGTGCTACCGCCACCAGCGCACCGCGAATCGCCGCCAATCCTGCCGCAAGCCCCACCAGCGGTCCACCATGGGGGTATGGATCACTCACCCAGTCACACTCCGCGGGCACCCATTTGGGTCGGTCGCCCGGCGGCCCCACTATCGTTACCCGCTGCGCTACCTGCGCCAGCACTCCGGTGGCACGGGCGACGAGGGATTCTCCCTCGAATTCAAGCGACTGCTTGAGCTGGCCCAGACGGTGTGACTGCCCGCCGGCGATCAGCAGTGCGGACTGCATCAGCCCCCGATACGGAACATCTCGACCTTGTGCGACCGCTTGCCTTTGGACAGCAGTGCGCGCTCTTCCGAGTAGCGGTCGCTGCGTGCGCGCCAGATAGAGGCGAGCCACACGCGCAATTCGTCGTCACCGGCGCCCGCTTCCAGCTGCGGGCGCAGGTCGTGACCATGGCTGGCAAAAAGGCAGGTGTAGAGCTGTCCCTCAGGCCCCATGCGCATCCGGTCGCAATCGTGGCAGAAGGGGCGCGTGACCGAGGTAATTACACCGATTTCACCCTCGCCATCTACATAGCGGTAGCGTCGCGCCACCTCGCCAGGCCGGTCAGGTGCGACTGGCGTTAGCTCCATCTCGGCATCAATCATGGCGATAATTTCATCGGCGGGCACGACCTG
>MPMA02220806.1_pt1 | contig 15354 bp, 15 predicted proteins | sample 1617361 | NCBI WGS metagenome assembly MPMA02 (sample SAMN05944807, study PRJNA350692) | marine metagenome | biome: marine; feature: ODZ; material: water; isolation source: 180 m water sample filtered on 0.2 um supor filter | place: Pacific Ocean | collected 2012-04-08 | depth 180m m | reverse complement strand
TATCAGCTTCATATTCTACACTATCTGCATCAAACGAACCACCTCTTTTAGCGTCTATATCTTTATTAAATGTATTTATATGTTGTTGAACTAATTTTACATGAGAATATAAATCTCCCCATTCATTTAATTGTTCTTTTGATTCATCAACTGTTATATCTGACATTGGTTCTTCTTTAAAAGAAATCTTTGGTAAAGGTTCTCCAAATTTTCTTTCCCATACATAAGATTCTTTTATAATTTCACAATCACATCTTTTATGAGTTCCACCACATTCACAATCTGAAGTAGGATTGAAAATAGTTGGTAATAATTCTTGTAATTTAATCATTTAACTAACTCCCTCTCTTTTAGAATCATACTGACCTAACATTTTTAGAATATACATTTTATCTAAATCTTTTATAATATTCTTACCACCTTTTTGTAATTGTCTATATCCACTCTTACTTGTAGAACCAGGTTCTGGTGTTGATGGTATTCCACCAGATTTTGTTCCCTCAGGTGGTGTAGTTGGTTTTGTTAATACATCTTCAGCAGTATCAATATAATTATGAGTTTCTTTTGGTATAACATAATCAGGTGATGTTCCAAATGCTCTACGGCCAAAAACTCTTTGTTGAGGAGCTAATGGTGGAGTATCATCTCTTAATTCATGCGGATTTAATACTTCTTGACTTTTAATATATTCAGGTGTAATTTTAGTTCTTTTAAATGTACCACCACCTAAATCTGGTTCAGATATTTGACTGCCGTCCCCACCATATACGGAATCTGACGCCGGAGTTACTACTTGTACCATCCCCCGCGGCATACCAGCTGGTGTAATGATTCTTTTTTCACCGTATTTAGTGAAAATACCATCTGGCCACGCATCACCAGTATTTAATCCAGTACCAACATTTGTTCCTGATACTTCCTTAATTAATTTATACATTTCTGTTTCTATTTTATTTATACTTTCAACAGGTTCATATCCACGTTTTTGTTTATTTTTTCTTTTTTGTAAACCACCTTCTACATCATAATCACTATCATCAAAGTCATAAGTTGCGTGTTCTGCACCCTTACCTGTTATATGAGGGCCACTATGAACTTTATGATGTTTTATAAATTCTTTTCCCCGTTTAGCTTTAATTGGGGGTTTTGCTTTTTTTAATTTCGGTGAATTAACTTGTTTTACCGTTGTTGGTAAACTACCTTCTGTTTTAGATTCTTGCCATAAAGTATTATTACCACGAGTAATTTTCTTTATTAAATTTGTTCTTATTTGACTATCAAAATTCTTTCGAGTAAGTTTTGTCTTATCTGAAAATAACATTCCACCATATCCTGGTTTTCCTCTATTTACAAGTCCCATATGAATAACATTCGGGCCTGTTTTTAATACCAAATATTGAACACCGTGTTTACCATACCAAATTCTATCTCTTACTTCAACTTGGCTTATCATTATTTCTTTAGCTTCAATTAAATCTAATCTCCAATCCTTCCACGTATCCATCATTGTTTTATAATTAGACATTTTATTTCCCACTATGTTTAATTTCTGTTTCTAAAAATCCTTTCAAAACACTTCTTTTGTATAAAACACTATACGCGTTTTTTATTTGACCTTTTTTCACATATTTTAATGTTTCAGTAAGAATTCTTTGGATACTACCTTGTAATTGTTTTCTTGTCATTACACCATATCCAGGGATTTGAATTTTAGCATCTAATGGAGTCTGAACACCTTTCTTTGGTGCTGTAATCTTAGCTTCTTTCATATTTTTTACTAAAGATTTTAAGCTAATCATTATTATGCCCCTGCTATAATATCATGTATAATTGATTCAGTTTTGCAATATACTCCACATTCAATAGAATCTCTAAGATTTTCTTTATCAATACCCTCATTATCAATACCCTCATTTACCGGATGCATAAAAGCTCCATGTGTTGATGGATTAGAAACAAAATCAAACGCAATTAATTCAAAATCTGGTTGAACCTCTTGTCTATCACCATCATCACTTTCTCTAACAGTTTCTATTGATCCCATACCACGAGATGATATACCTAATTTAATACCAGATTTAAATAATTCTTTTAGTATATTTCCGGCTGGTGTTCCTAAAACTTCAACTACACCAAGTAAATTATCATCTTCCCAATGCATTTCTTTAATATTATGAGATACATTTTTTAAATTAACAACAGAACTTTCTGGATGATCCAATTCACCTAAAGCTCTACGTTGTTTTATAAATGTTTTAGCATATTTTTTTGCTTCTCTCATTAAAATATCTCTTGGATACACTCTACCATTCTGATTTTTAGAATCAGCTCTTTGTAAAACACCTTGAACAACTAATTGTCCATTATTTTCTTTTAATGATTCACTAATATATTTTGGTTTTACTTCAAATGGTAAATAATCTACTATTAATTGTTTCATTTATTTCATCCTTTTAACAATTGTTAACATTTCTCTCATAAATTTTGTTATATTTTTTCTATATGTATCTCTGAGAGGTTTTGATAATTTTTGATTGGGAATATCTGCATTTAATCTTTCATCTAACTTATACATTGTTTCACGCAATCGAGCTTCAATTTTACCTAATTTTTGTGCAAGTTTTTTAGCTTGAACTATATCTTTTGTATCTTCTGTAATAATTGGTTCTTTTGTAAAAGTAAGTTTTGGTAATGGTTCTCCAAACTTTCTTTCCCATACATAAGCTTCATTGATAATATCTTTTAATTTAATCATTTAACTTCTAGCTCTTATAATTTCTTCTCTCATATCTTCCAATCGTTTAATCCATCTATCAACAAATTTAATTGTTTCAATCTTATTTGGTTCTTCACCCTTGACTTTAGTTTCTTCTATAAGCCAACGCCGCTTCAAATTAGATAGACTTAACAATCTTCCTAAAAAAGTAAGTCCATCTCTATTCCAAGATGGATTTTGCATAATATTAAAGATTAATACAGTTGGCCGACTTTATTCGCTAACTTAACTAACCTTTCACTAATTTTTTTCATAGCCACGTGAGTATTTTTCCAATAGGATGTAGAATCAACACCTACTTCATTTTTAAATCTCACGTTCATTTTAACAAGTTTATCTAACTCGTTTAGCTTATCACGTACCTCTCTCATCGAGTAACCAATTTTTTGTTTTGGTGACATCGAATCATCATTTCTATAATCGTGATATTTACCTTCTGTTACAGACTCAATCTTTTTATCAACTTGTTTTGCTTTAGAAACACCTACTCTATTAACACTTATAATAGCTTTAACACCGCCCTTTATTTTTTTAGCAACAATCATTTTAGCTTCACCCTTAGAACCAGCGTCAATCAAAACGCTACCAAAATCTGTTCTTATATGAAACTTAGCTTCAGACATAGATTCGTCTTTTTTCTTTTTCTTTTTCTTAAATGCATAAGGAGTTTTAGGGGGGCCTTCACCACCATCTATATTACCTGTTACAGATGCTTCCTGTAATTCTTGTTCTATTATTTCTCTAATAAAATTTCTTAAAGTTTCAAGGTTTATGGACATTTTTCAACTCCTTAATTAATTCATAATATCTCATTAAAGTTAAAACCTGTTTATCTTTAACAACTCTTCCTTTTGTAAGATTATCTATTTGATTTACCGCTTCTGTTAACTTTATCTTTGTAATTTTATCTTTTACTTTTGGTAGTTGTTTTTTTAATTCTTTCATTATTCCAATAGATTCTGAATCTATGAACTCTCTTAATGAATTTGTATTAGAAATGTTATTAATATATTTCTTTAATAACACTTTTTGAGACTCATCTAATGTTTTATATTTACTATTAAACTTATCTACAAGAATTTGATAAGTAAGTAATCTCAAATCCTTATCTTTTTCTTTATATGATTCTATAATTTTATTTTGTTTAACACTAACATTAGTTCTTTTAGTTGTAATATGTTCTAAAATAGTAAATTTTGAATTAACTGTATGTTCTGGATCAAATATATCATTAGATGTTTCAGATTGAAATACTTTATATATTGACGCTAACAATCTATAATTTGAAATACGACCATTAAAAAAATCATTTACACTATAAGTTTCTTTAATTTGTTTTATTAAATTATATTTTTCACGTCTAAGTACAGTATTACTTAATCTTTTTCTTGATTTTAATACAGTTTCCAATAATTGTGTCGCTCTATCTTCTGTACTATAATGTTTTTCAGATAAAATTTGGTATAATTGTAATTCTTTACCTAATTCAGTCTTTTCATTAAAATATTTTTTCATTATCGCTACCGACTGTGATTTTTTATCATTTAAAACGTCGGCCGTTATTTGTCTTGTTAACAATTCAAAAAGAATACTGGTATTCTTTATTTTAGAATGCTTTAGTTTTCGAGTCATTATAAAATACTCCATATCATCTTGTAATTACAGTTACCCAAATATAAATATAAAGTTATACAATATTTATTCATCTTCATCACCGTTATTAACAGAAGTTATTTCCTTCTGATACTCCGTTTCCACATCAGATGTTTCAGTTATGATTTCTCTGTTCTTTTTACCCATTGATTTCTTTAATAAGTCTAAATGTGCAAGAGCTAATGAACTGCCGCCTTTATATGCAGTACCATATTTGGGACTTCCACTCGCACCTTTCTTTTTATCATGAGCTCCTAATGGATCTCTACCCCGTGCAGAACCATCTTTACCATACTTTGGGCCCTCTTTTGGTCTACCTGCTCCTTCTTGTCCACCTTCAGGACTTCCACCCTCATCTTCTAACTCATGACCAGTTCTACCCATTGCCATATCAGACGGTGTTCCAGTTGCTTCACCACTTTCTGCAGGATCATTTCCTTCATTTTCAATCTGACCGCGACGGAATTTTTGTTTATAATCATATACAATTTGATTATCTAATTCTTTCATTTCATCATCTGTAAATCCAAATATATTTTTATAAATCCATTCTGAAGAAACCAATCCATCTTGTACCATCGACGCTGCTAAAGATGTTTTATTATTCCATAACTCAACTTTTTCTTGTTCATATATTGTAGATGGATTTGTTAATCCCAAATCGAAATTAACTAAATCAGCATCTTGATAACCTTGTGCATACAAATGAACAATAGCAATCTTTGTTAATTCCGATACTGTGATTCTTTGTATTCTTTCAATAGTTCTTGCAAAACGAACATCTTCTGCGGCTAAAGTAGCTTTAGAACCAATTTGTTCTTCAAATCCTAAAAACGCTTTTGGTATTCGCAATGACGCTAGCAATTTATTTTTAAGATATTCAATATCATCTATAGCTTCATAGGTCAAACCTGGTAATGAATCAATACTTGTTCCACTATCTCCACCACGAACAGGTAAGAAAAAATCCTCTGTAATGTTCTGCATATTATATTTTAAATTATAATCACCAGTCTCTGTATCTACAACTGGTGCTTTCTTCATCTTATTAATAATTTTTTGCATATAATTATCAACTTCGCTTGGTGGAATATTACCAATATCTAATTTAAAAACTCTTTTTTCTGGTGCTCTCATAATCCTATGAATTAACATAGCATCTTCCATAAGAACTAATTGTTTCCAAATTTTACGTCCACCTTCAACTTGTGATTTACCGTATGGCAAATAATTAGAATCTGATAGTAATCTAAAATGTGCTACTTCATAATTTTCTAATTCTTGTTTTTGATGAGCTGTATTACCAGCTGAGTACCTATGTTGAGTGTCAAGAGTTTCCAAAAAATATTTTACATAATGAGGATTATCTTCATCAATCCCTTCAATACGAGCAACATCATAAACCGATAACGGTATTACATTTTTAATTCCATATTTTTCATCAATTTCTAATTTTAAAAAGAAATCTCCATATTTACACATATTACGAATCCAAGGCCATAAATTAAATTCTATATTCAATATATCATAAAATAAATTATGTAATATAGCTTTAACATTATCATTATCTGTTTTAATCTCTAAAACATCTCCATACTCTGATTTCATCGTAGATTCATCTGCATAAATATCTAATGCAGAAGATATAATTGCATCACTATCCATTGATTCATAATCTTTAAACAAATTCAATCTCATTGACTTTGTTAACATAGAATCTGTATAACCGCTTAAACCTGCGCCTGTATAAATTTTCTGATATCTATCTATAAGATTTTGTTTTGCTATAGATTGAAATCTACTTGTATCAGCAACTTTTAATTTTCTACCACCTACATTTCTAACAATTACATTTGTAGAAAATAATCTTTTTAATCTACTGAATAAATCTTTATCAGCCATTTTTTACCTCTTAGTTAATTAACCATTCTAATGATTCTTTTTTCTTATCAACTTCCCATTGCCAAGAATCATTTTCATTATTTTCTGGCATATAAACACCTTGATTAGATGTTATACCAGACATTGTTTTTTTCTGAAGTTCTATGCCTTCTGCTCTTAATCTTAATGCCGTTTCTCTAATCCACAATCCAATACCAAATGACATTACTAAATCATCATTATATCCTATCATAGCTTCAGCTCTACTTCCATTATATATAAATACAAAAAGTTCATCAATTAATCTTTGCGAATGTACTAATACCGCTTTTTCTCTAAAAAACTCTTCCAATTTTGAAATTACTAATGGTCTTGTTTTTGATGTTACTGTAAAGCCAGGAACAAGTTGTTTTTCCATTCTATTAATTTTATTATTAATTTGTTTTTGTGTATCTACATATTGTAAATCTTTACTCATATAAAATAAATTATCATAATCTCTATCTATTACTTGTTGAATAGTTGCCCACCCAATATTATTATTTTCAATAACTAATAATGCATCATTATATTCTTTTGAAATATTAACTAACATATTTCCAAAATCTCTTGTTGAGATTCTACCCTTATATTCTGCAACTTGTTCAACTTTTTCTAATTCAATTATATGAAACGCTGAATAATCAGTTCCATCTCCTCTGCTTACATCAGCACATACTATATAATCTTTTATATAATTTGGAGGCTCCCATATCCAAATATTAGAATCAACACCTCTCTTTTCCAGTGGTTCTTTTACAGATTCTAATCTACATTCTTCAATTATAAGACCATCAATTACTGTTCTACCTGAAGTAATAAAGTCACAATCACATTCTTGTGCCGCCATAGAAGGGCCAAGTAATTTATCTTGTTCTTTTCTCCATGCATCATCTCTATCTGGATGTAATGACCAATGTAATCTTAAAAAATTAAATTTATTTAATCCATCTTCGGCGTCTACCCATGTTTTATGAAACCAATTACCAACACCATTCGGAGTAGAAAGTGCAATACACCTACCACCTGTTGCAAGTGTCTGTTGTGCTGATGCCCAAATAGAATCTATTCTCTCAATAAATGCTGCCTCATCAAGAATTAATAAGGACAAAGATTCTGAACGACCGGCTTCTTCTCTACTTGAAATAGCTTTCACTTGTGAACCATTTTTATATCTTAATGATAATTTATTATCCTCAACACATTTTTGTTTTAACCAACTTGGTAAATTTGCATGCATCACACGAACTTTTGTTACTAAATTTTTTGCAGTATCTTGTTTAGTAGCAATAACCAAAATATTTTTATCATTATGAAAAGTCATCATCCATAAAGAGTATCCTGCAGTTAAAGTAGAAATACCTAATTGTCTAGCTTTTAAAATCACATTATAATCATATTGCATAAAATCTTCAATAACTTTTTCTTGAAAATCATATAAATAAAATGGTATTTTTCCTTTTATTGGATGCTGAATCATACAATATTTTTTCATAAAATATACTGGGTCTTGTGCACATTTCAAATATTCTGATTTGATTGCGTCTTTTAATTGACCTTTATCATTTCTTTCCATTTAAATTCCTGGTATTTGACTTGTTATCCAAACTGGAACAACAATACTAAAAATTCCATATCCATACCAAAGATATTTATTGTCATACCATTTTGGTTTAACTACTTTTACTTTTTCTTCTAATAAAGTTGTCTTATTATTTAAAAGTTCAATATATTCATTCTTTTTAACTAATAATAAGGAGTCTGTTTTAGCTTGAACTTCATATTTTGTAATTAATACATTATTTATATTATTAATTTGTTTTAAACTATCATTTTCAACTTGAAGTAATTTGATATTTTTATATATCCCTTTAATTTCTTCATCTGATAATGTTGTTTGTCCTATAGTACAGCATGTTAATAATAATATAAACCAAACATATTTCATATTAATATAATAAATCTATATTACCACTTCCAGAAACTTTCAATACAGACATCTCATACACACTTTTTGCATTCAAATTGGATGCTGTTAATGAACCACCGTGAGTTGTAGTTATCACAGAATTTCCAGCAGTATTAACAATAAAAGCTTTCGCACCGCGGTTTGAAGCGGTAGCTTCAAATACTGTTGCAACACCATCTCCTGAACCACTAACATTATATACTTTATTATATTTACCTAATGCTCTTACTTCTGGTGTAGTAGTATGAACTCCTACATTGGTTGTATTATGAGCTCCTCGTTTTGTTTCAGCCACTTACTTTCTCCTATTTATTTTTAGAAAAATTTCTTAAAAAATCTGTAGCGTCCTCTACGTCTACATTATCAAAATCTTTTTTCATTTTTGTTATATCTTTTTTTGTTTTTGTTAATTTTCTTTTTAATTGAGTTATTTCTTTTTTATTTCTTGTTTTATTTGTTTCTAACTTTTTTAATTCTTGTGTAACTTGTTTTTCTTGTTTAACATTATTTTTAATAGCTTTTTTTAATTCTTTTACTTTTGTACTATTTTTTCTTCCTAAAACAGCTGACATTCCAAAAAGAGCACCAACAATTCCAACCAACCACAAAAATATCTCTTTTACTTTCATATATTAAAAATCTCCTATATATAAATATACTACTTTAATGATTCTTCTATTTTTTCTAAATGTTTAAGTGCTTCATTTGCTAATTTATCAATATTTTCAACACCCATATTCCAAGTTTCTTTATCTACACTATAACCATCTGGTCTAACTTGATTATAAAAAGTTGGAGTTTTCTGTTTTTTAAATTCTATAAGTTCTTGTTTTTTATCTTGTAACCACGCTAATTTATTCGTTTTTATCTTTTCTTCTTCCCACTCATCATAAACACCCGCTATTTTCATTTTATGTTCAACATCTATTTGACAATCAAAACAATGACCATATAAATACCACATTCTATTATCTAAACGTTTTTTCATAACTTTATCACATTCAGGACAAAACCAAGGCATTCTTGCTTCTTTAGTTGCTTCTAATTTCTCTTCAATTTGTCTTTGAGCTTCCTCAAATTCTTTTTTAGCTAATTTTTTATCACCTTCATATCCAAAAAATACACGTTTTTCTGGTTTTTCACCTTTTAAAATAGATTTTAAAGCATTATTCTGTCTTTCTGCTTCTTTACTTTTTCCAATCATAACATTCCTTAAAAATTTAACAAACCTACAATTTGATTTACAGGTGCAAACGCCCCAGTAAACTTATAAGTATTACCTTTATATTTAAAAACTATACCCTCTGTTGGAACTATTGATTTCAATCCACCAATTTTATTTAATTTATCTAATTGATGTTTTAATGTTTCTATTTTTTTAATATCTCCACCACTTTTTACTGTTCTTATCGCGTTAATAATATCTTTTCTTATTTTTTGAACCGCTTTCTTTGGTGACGCCGATAAATAACCACTAATATTTTTTAATATTTCAGCACCAACATCAAAAAACAATACTTCAAATGGTTTCATATTTTGTTTCACCCATTTTGAATGATCATTTTTATCAAATGATAATGCCCAATCTAAAAATTTTTTATTATCTATATCCTTTTTCATCATTGGTATCTTATACGACTTATCAAAAAATGCCCACCTCTTAGTTAAATTAACTAAAACTTTATTTGGTATTTTATACTTCATTTGTTTTGACGCGTTAAAAATAAACTCTTCCCAAAACCTTTGATGATATACTGCAAGAGTATCATTACTTTTTAACTTATATTCATTCTGTAATTTCTTTAATCTATTTAAATATACATTTTTCTTTTTACCAAAATCTTGTACTTTTGGTACTGTTAAAAACTGAGGTTTACCTATCTGAAAATGTTTTTGTACGTGTTGATTAACCTGCTTAATCATACCCGCTAATATTCTTGCAGACCCTTTCGGTTGTCCAATAGGATTTCCACTATCATCATATTCCAGAGTACCATGAAATACTATTTGAGCTTTATCATAGTCTATTACATTTGATGACTTAGGCCACATGACTTCTAAATTCATCCATATTTTACCATTACCAAAAATCTTTTCCTTTTGTTTATCAGATAAAGAACCTATTGATTTATTTAAATCTTTCATGGCAAAAACAAAAGCGTCTCTAATATCACCTCTTCCTGTAAATTTAGACGCAACTCCTTTAATATCCATCGCTGTTGCACCAAAATTTTTCAATTGACCTTTATTTCGAGCTGTAACTAATTTACCGTTTACCCAAGAAATCATTAAATTTTGACCATCAAGTTTTTCTGTAACTCCATCTTCACGACTAAGTTTACCACCCAATCCCATAATAATTATGTTCTTTAAATCTGAAAATGTAAGTTTTTTATCATCAAACGGATGATTCATGTGCCCATATGCACCACCTTCAATAAGTAACTGTACTTCTTTATCTAAATTTATTATTTCAGACAAACTACTTACATATTTTTGTGCAGCTTTAGTTCCTTTAGTTTTCGCTACCCATTGAACTGCACTTTGACGACTAACTGTTTTCTTTCTACCTTTTGGATTAGGATTTTTTACTGTATCTGGTACAGATGTTTTCGTTTTCTTTTCAACATCAGCGGCTTTTTGTGCTTTCTTTTGTTTATATAATTTACGAGCACCATAAGATATACCTACTGCAAATTTAGCTATAGTTTTACCAGGATACGGCATCGTCAATCCCATAGCTTTTCCAGTTACGAATAAAGTAAGAAATTTAGAACCCTCAGTACCACCAAATAAATCTTTTAAATTTTTAGCTCCAACAGCTGCTCCTGCTACACCAGATAAATCGAAATCATAATCTGGTTCTCCAACGAAAGTCATTTGTGTCCACATATAAGTTACAGTTGCTGCAGCTCCCATCATAACTACTTTCTTTGTTTTAGGATGTTTTTGCAAAAACTCGTCTGCTTGTTTAAGATACTCATCTTTCTTTTTCATTACTTTTGTATTTTGAATCTTTTTTGCTAATTTATCTGGTAAATAATGAAATACAATTGATGCTCTTTTATATCCCTTTTTAGCGTTTTTAAATACTTTATCAACACTAAAATCATTTAATTTAGCAATAGAAAATGTATTCTTATTCATCATTGTTTTTCTAACTCTATTAAGTGGTTGTTTTGCTTTTTTAGACCAATCTTTTAAAAAGTTATTAAACTTAACACCTTCTTCTAAAGTCATTCTATCTACTTCAAGTATTAATTTTACTTCTTCATTTAAATTAATTCTTTCTTTTAAATCTGTATTTTCAGTTTCACCATCTGCTCCAGGTAATACTGGTGATGGAACATCAACTCCTTTTACATCTTTTTCAGTATCAGTTAACCCCAACCATTTAATAATCTCATATCCTAAATTTCTTAAAACTACATCTTCTATATGTTTTTTATATTTTTCAGTTTTATCATATGATACTGCAGGTACAATAGAATATTTTAATGTATAATCAAAATCAGGATTAAGTGCATGTTTACCCAACATATAATCAATAATTTCCCAACCCTTATCAATATATAATGAATCTATCCATTTTTTAGAATTTGCTTTATAATCACTAAATCCTCTATAAAATGTTGGGGGGCCATCATCTGTTGGTGAAGTTAAAGTTGAACTTCCTTCTTTTATAATTTTATTTATATTATTATAAATTAAAAACTCTTCTATTATACTATCATTCAATTTAAAATCTTCAAATAATTTTTTAAATTTGTTTACCATCATATTATAAACACCTTTATCAAAATACCCAAAATACTTTTTAAATCTTCGTTCTCTATCATCAGCATATTTTGGTGATCCAAGTAATTGTCTCATAGCAGTTCCACTTACTTCCATACCTGCCGCTTTCATTGAAACGTGTGGTGCGGTAATAATATATCCATTTTCTTCAAATCCACTCATGTTATTCTTATTCTTTTTATAATCTTGAAAATATTTACCACCTTTTAATCTACCAGCATCTTTAGCACCAAACGCATAAACAACTGCAGTAATTTCTGAATTAAATTTTTTCAATACATTCTTTGCAACATACGGAGTTTTTTCTTGTACAATTTTATTTGAAGGAATTCCCATTTTAAGCATATGTCGTTTCTTCTCTTTAAAATTCATTGGATGTTTAGGTGGCCTTTTAATATCTGATGTAGTTATATAAACATCATCAAATTGTTTTTTCATCCACTCATATACTTTTTTATGGTGCGGGCCAAATGGTTGAAATCTACCACCATAAATACCTACAACCTTCTTTATTTTCGTTGCTTCATTTACTTTTTTATAACCACTCATTTTATCAGTTTTATTTTTCTTTACTAATTTACGACTCGGTGATGGTACTTCAAATTCCTTAATACCAATTTTCTTTAATATCTGTTGTTTTTTTATCCACTTTTTAGCTATCTTACTTTTTATTGGTTTTTTAATAAATTTACTAATACCCTTTTTCACCAACATATTGAATTTTTTCTGTGCTTGTTTTGAATTTAATGTAGCATTATTATCAACTAATAAAAAATTAGCATTTCCAAATAAACCTTGAAAATATGCCATATTTTTTTGTACATCTTTCCAATACTTTTCTACAATCTCTGATGGTAATTTTCTTGATCTTTCCGCATTTCTTTTTTGTGCTACATCCAAACTTGTATTTACAAATACCATATAAGTATCATAACCCAAATCAATCAAACTCTGTCGTTCTGCCTTTACATCCTTATATTTGTGGCCAGTTCCATCAATTATAACTCCAAGTCTACCTTTTGAATATATCTTTAATTTTTGTTTACTAATTTGTTTTGTTCGACCTCTAAGTCCTGAATACGCCGAGTATGATGGATCAGTTAATTGTCTAAATAAATCATCGGGCATATTATCTAAATCCGTTGTACCAAAATACTTTTTCAAATATGCTTCCAACTCAGTATCTTGATTAACAACTTTTAATCCATATGATGATATATTAACTTTTTCAGGAATTCCAAATATTCCACTAGCAACATATGACTTTCCACTACCTGGCCCTCCTGCTAAAAACACAGCTTTAAAAATTCCAGGATCATATATTCCTTCTGTTATAGTAACTTCTTCATGATCTGATTCATCTTTATATAATCTAAATGTTGTAGCTTTCCTACCATTAATCGTTGGCATACCGTGATCATCTATACCAATATCTTTAACAATCATTTTCTTGTTTTTAAATTTACCAACAAGAATAGTATCACCAACTTTTACTGGTAAATTTATATCTTCTTTAATATATGGATTAACTAACCATTCAGTTAATTTATTCATTACCACTCCCAACCCATTATAGTTTTCTTCTCTTTCCAATTCTTAGCAACTTCTGCTGGTGAAAATTTTTTATCTATTTTAGGATTCCAATATTTATAATACTCTCTCTTGGGCCAGCCCTTCTTTGCATAGTTACTCATTCCCAATTCCATTGTTTGCCAATCCTTAACTAAATTACCATCTTCTACCCAAGCATGCCTATATCTCTTTCCTTTACTAATCCATTTACTCTGAACTGTGCCATAGACAATTTTCATTTTTCTATTTGCCTGTTTATTATCTTGGTTCATTATTCCCACTTTCCAAACATATGAAAGACATTCACCACAAGCAATAGTTGCTTCTATTAATAAATCTTTTAGTTTAATCATTTTTTATCTTTTATCCCAATTTTTCATTTTATTTTTATACTTCCAATGGGTTTGGCATCTATCGCTATCATAATATCATATATATTTGCATCTTTAAGTACATTTAATTTATTGATTATCTTTTTTACTACGCCCATAACATACTCTTTTATTGAATTAAATACTTTTTTTATCTTTTCATAAAATCCTTTAATCATTTGTTTAAATTCAAATTCTAAAAGAAGATTTCCATCTTTTCCATAATACAATTCAGTAATATTGGAAAGTTTTTTAAATTCTGCCTCTAATTTTTTAATTCGTACATCTATTTTCATACCAAGTACCATTCCATTTATATCATTAAGTACTTCAGTAATATCAACTTTTTCACCCCCTACACTTTGTTTTATATACGGTCTTAGAGCCGCTGTTTTACCAGTTCTCATTCTTCCTTGTGGTAGACCACCAATTCTAAGACTGGATACCGAAGCACATGCTTTTACATAAGATTGAGAAGGACTTGAAATGTTATATAAACCTTTTGGAGATAATACCCAGGGGGCATATGGAATTTGAAAATTATACTTTAAAGATGAAGATAGTGCCTCCCAAGTAACATAGTGTTTTAATTCCAAATTATTATTTAATGAATCGTTTATATCCTTTTGTATTCCTTTTTGAATCTTATCTATTATTACTTTATATTTATCTTCATGTTTTTTTTGGTCGTTCTTTATTTCCGTTACTAACTTATCATAAAATGCTTTTGCTTTTTTAACATCTCCTGGTTTCACTTTCCACTTATTAAGAAAATCTTGAGATTTAACATGCCTTTTCTCAATTTCACCAATATAATTTGTAGCGGCCAGTTTAATTTTATTTTCCAATTCCTTTATTACATTATCCATATTTGTACTTATTTTTCCCTTATCCTTCTGATAATAATCAAAAGCTGAAATAAAAATTCCACTAAATTCTTTTTTATCTTGTGCCGATGCTATTACAAAATCTGTATCTAACTTAACAGATATTGGAAATTTATTATTATTTAAAACAATATCTGATTTGGCAGATTTTTTACCATAAGTCGGACTTCCTTTTGCTGCAGTATTAGAATTTTTCCCTTCTGTCCATTTTCTTCCCCATTTAGAATTTAATTTTTCTACTGATAATATTGTTTCATTTTTCTTTCTACTTGTAAAAGAATTACTATTATTATCATAAATAGCAGTAAGATTTTTTTCCTTTTTATTTTTAGTAGAAAGTATTGCTAAAGTTATTATATCATCTTCAAACTTTTTTGCAGCACCACCAGTATGTCCTTTGACCTCATT
>MPMA02263274.1_pt1 | contig 15469 bp, 19 predicted proteins | sample 1617361 | NCBI WGS metagenome assembly MPMA02 (sample SAMN05944807, study PRJNA350692) | marine metagenome | biome: marine; feature: ODZ; material: water; isolation source: 180 m water sample filtered on 0.2 um supor filter | place: Pacific Ocean | collected 2012-04-08 | depth 180m m | reverse complement strand
TTTAATAATTGATTTCTTTGTGATATAAATAGTTATACTATGGCAGAAATATTTGGTTTTACCGTTCAAAGGTCGAAGGAGAACAAAGCTCAAAGTTTTGTTCCTCCTTCTTCCGATGACGGTACAGTAGAGATTGGTTCAGCATCAGGCTTTTTTAGTCAATACTACGGTACTGAACAAACTCCTAAACACGATTTTGATTTAATCAAAAAATACAGGCAGACGGCAGAACATCCGGAGGCAGATCAAGCTATTGAAGATATTATTAATGAGGCTATCGTCGCTAATCAAGACGAACCTTCCGTATCTTTATCTTTAGATTTTGTTAATCTATCAGACCCTATTAAGAAAAAAATCTATGGAGAATTCACCCATTTACTAAAACTTCTTCAATGGAATAGTAAAGGTAGTGAAATTTTTAAACGATGGTATGTAGATGGTCGTGTATATTTTCATAAGATGGTAGAGGAGTCAAATACTAAACAGGGTATTGTTGAGATTCGTTATATAGATCCTAAATGTATTAAAAAGGTCCGTGAAATAGAACCTGGTAAGGTTAAAGATGGAGCTGAAGTAGTAAAGCGGGTTTTTGAATATTTTGTTTTTAATGAAGATGGTATATATCCAGCATTTCTAGGTAGAGGTTCTGGAGCATTGACCGGAGTAAGGATAGCAGTAGATTCTGTTAGTTATATTACATCTGGATTATATGAACCAACTACTAATCAAGTATATTCATATCTTCACAAAGCAATTAAACCCGTTAATCAATTAAGAATGATTGAAGATGCGATAGTTATCTATCGTATTAGTCGAGCACCAGAACGTCGAATTTTTTATATAGATGTTGGTAATCTTCCCAAACAAAAAGCTGAGCAATATTTAAAAGATATTATGAATCGGTATCGTAATAAACTAGTTTACGATGCTAATTCAGGTGAAGTTAGAGATGACCGAAGTAAGATGTCTATGTTGGAAGATTTTTGGTTACCTCGGCGCGAAGGTGGCCGTGGTACTGAGATTACTACTCTACCAGGTGGACAGAATCTTGGAGAATTAGAAGATATAAAATATTTTCAAAATAAGCTTTATAGATCGCTTAATATTCCTCTTTCGCGCTTAGAAAGTGATTCTGGTTTTAATCTAGGTCGTACAACAGAGATTACTAGAGATGAGGTTAAGTTTACAAAGTTTGTTGCTAAGTTAAGGAAGAAATTTACAGATTTATTCCAAGACTTATTAAAAACTCAATTAATTCTTAAAGGTATTATTACTCCTGAAGATTGGGAAAATATTAAAGAAAATATTACATATGACTTTTTACAAGATAATCATTTCTCAGAGCTAAAAGATTTAGAGATTTTTACTGATCGTATGGATCAAGTAGATCGCATTCAGGATTATATTGGTAAATATGTTTCGCAAGAATGGGTCCGTAAAAATCTCCTTAGGCAAAGTCAGAAAGAAATAGAAGAAATGGATGCTCAAATGGCTGCTGAGAAAGAAGCAGGCGGTCAGGATGATGGAGAAGATCCATTTATATAAATAGTGAGATAAATAATGGAAAATAATGATAACATAAAAAATATAGTTGATGCAATAGCAGGCGGTAACACCGTAGCAGCAACAGATAGTTTCGGTCAAATTATGAAAACAAGACAGGAACTTGCATTAGATGCTAAGCGACAAGAAATGGCGGCCGATCTATTTGCCAAATATGGTGGAGGAGATACTGCAGTTTCAGCAGAGGAGCCAGCAACAGAGGAAGAATAATGAAACTCATATCCGAACATATTGATGAAATAGAATATATTACAGAAGCTAAAGAAGGTGGCAAGGATTATAAAATCCGCGGTGTCTTTTTACAAGCGGAAGTAAAGAATCGTAATGGTCGTGTATATCCTATGCCTATTTTGGAAAAAGAGGTTAAGAGATATAATAAAGAGTTTATTCAAAAAAAGAGGGCATTTGGAGAGTTAGGACATCCAGATGGCCCAACAGTTAATCTAGAAAGAGTATCACACATGATTACTGACCTTTATCCAGATGGAAAGAATTTCGTCGGTGAGGCCAAGATTATGGATACTCCGTATGGAAAGATTGTAAAAAATCTTATAGATGAAGGTGCCCAGCTGGGCGTTTCTTCTAGAGGTATGGGTTCATTAGAACCTAAGAAGGGTGCTCAGTATGTAAGAAATGATTTTTATCTTGCTACTGCGGCTGATATCGTAGCAGATCCTTCTGCTCCAAATGCATTTGTTGAAGGTATTATGGAAGGGAAAGAGTGGGTTTGGGACAATGGTATCGTTAAAGAAGTTGATATTGAAAATTATAAAAGAGAAATTGAAAAGAATCGTGTGCATCGTCATAAAGTTTCGATTAAAGCATTTGAAGATTTCATCTCAAAATTGTAATTTTTATAAATAATAAAAAACGAATATAGGAGTCTATCCATAATGACAGATAACAATTTGGACCAAGAGCTGGAAGAACTTCTAAATGCTGAACTTACTGAAGAAGAACTTGCTGATATGGAAAAAGGTATAGAAGCTTTGGAAGAAGCTGAAGAAGTTGGAGGTGTTGCTAAGATGAAAGCACCATCTGGTAAAGCTACACCTTTAAAGTCAGGTGGTGGTGATAAGTCAGAGCTTAAAGATGATTCTGAAGATTTAGGTGATGCAGTAACATCTCCTGAAGATAAAGATTCTGGAGCTGGTAAAGCTGCTGATAAAGCCAAAAAGGCTAAAGATGTACAGTCTAAAGGTGCTAAAGCAGAGCCTAAAGTTTCTCAAGGCAGTTCAAGTACAGCAGCTCCGGGTGAAAAGGTGAAATTAGCCGCCGGAGATGAAGTTGACCACAACGGAGAGCAATTAGAGGAAGCCCGGATGACCAAGGCAAAAATGCTTGAAGATTTGGCGAAGAAGATGGAAGGTCTTTCACAGATGAAATCGTCTGATCTCAAAGGTGTATATGAGAGAATCGGAGAGGCCATTAAGACGGATGCTGAAATTGAAGAAGCTAAATCTGATAAAGAATTAGAAGAACTAGAAGCTCAGAAGAAGGACATTGAAGAGCGCATTAAACAAATTTCTGTAAAGGAAGATGTTGAAGCACTAATCGAAGGTGAAGAACTTTCTGAGGAATTTAAGTCTAAAGCTGCCATAATTTTTGAGGCCGCTGTTAAGCAAAAAATTAAACAGGAAATTGAGCGTCTAGACGAAGAATATGCTGAGAAGCTAACTGAAGAAATTACTAAATCAACTGAAGAAGCAAATGAAAAGGTAAATGATTACCTTGGATATGTTGTGGAAGAGTGGATGAAGCAGAATGAAGTAGCTATTGAGCAGAAGTTAAAAACAGAAATCACAGAGAATTTCATCACGGGGCTCCATGCCCTCTTTACGGAACATAATATTACTGTTCCTGATGAGAAATATGATATTCTTGATGCTGCCGCAAAGCAGGCTGACGAAATGGAAGCTAAGCTAAACGAGCAGACCGAGAATAATATAGAACTCACAAAGAGAGTTGGCGAGTTAGAGAAGAATGAAATTCTAGTTGATGTGGCTTCCGGCCTAGCGGATACGGAAGTAGAAAAATTTGTTGGACTTGCAGAAAATGTTGATTACGAAAATAATGATGATTACCGTAAGAAGTTGGAAACTATCAAAGAATCGTATTTCGCACGTTCCGTTAAGGAAGATGAAATTGAGGCAGCACCAGTTTATGATGAGCAAGGTGATGTAAGTCGAACCATGGCTGCTTATATGTCTGCAATCTCTAGTAGTGAAAAGAGAACGCAGAAATAATAAATTTTATAAATAATATAAAATACTAAGGAGATATTCCAAAATGTTCAACACAGAACACCTACAGGAAAAATGGCAGCCAGTATTAGAACATCCTGATCTCCCAGAGATTAAGGATGCTTACAAACGTGCAGTCACAACTGTAATTTTAGAAAACCAAGAGCGGTCCATGCAGGAAGATAAGTCTTTCCTCGCAGAAGCTGCTCCCACAAACGCAACGGGCAGTAATGTAGATAATTGGGATCCAATCCTAATTTCTCTTATTCGTCGCGCGATGCCCAACCTAATCGCTTATGATATCTGCGGCGTTCAGCCAATGTCAGGTCCTACCGGACTTATCTTTGCTATGAAGTCCCACTATCAGTCACAGACTGGTGGTGAGGCACTATTCAACGAAGCTGATACTGATTTTGCTGGTACAGGAACTCATGCAAGCTCTGATGTACTTGAAGATACTTCTTCATATACAACAGGCGCCGGTATGACAACTGCAGAAGCTGAAGCGCTAGGTGATACTACAAACGACGCTTTCGCTGAGATGGCATTCAGCATTGAAAAGACTTCCGTAACTGCAAAGTCGCGGGCTCTTAAAGCTGAGTACACAATGGAACTCGCTCAGGATCTTAAGGCCATTCACGGTCTAGATGCCGAGACAGAGTTAGCTAACATTCTAAGTTCCGAAATCCTGGCTGAAATTAATCGTGAGATTGTTCGCACGATCTATAAGAACGCTAAGAAGGGTGCCGCAACTAATGTTACTGATCCTGGCAAATTTGATTTGGATACAGATTCCAACGGTCGTTGGTCTGTAGAGAAATTCAAAGGCCTAATGTTCCAGATTGAGCGTGATGCTAATGCAATCGCACAAGACACACGCCGTGGTAAAGGTAATATCCTCATCTGTTCCGCAGATGTTGCTTCTGCCCTTACAATGGCCGGTCTATTGGATAACGCTACTGGTCTTAATAACAACCTAAATGTCGATGATACAGGCAGCACATTCGCTGGTGTTCTAAATGGACGTTTCAAGGTTTATATTGATCCATATTCAAATAACACGAACGCTAGTAAGTTCTATGTTGTTGGATATAAGGGTACTTCCCCTTACGATGCTGGCTTGTTCTATTGCCCATACGTCCCGCTCCAGATGGTGCGTGCCGTTGGCGAGCAGACATTCCAGCCCAAGATCGGCTTTAAGACACGTTATGGAATCGTAGTAAATCCATTTACTTCGGCTTCTGATGATAGTAACGCTTACTACCGTCGTGTCCAAGTCCAGAACTTGATGTAAAAAATTACTCACTTATAATAACTATATAAGAGTAACTTTGAAAGACCTCTCCTAGGAGAGGTCTTTTTTTTATCTCCAACTATTATAAATATTAGTATGGCAGATGAACAAAATTATACAACGTCCGGTAATTTAAATATAGAGAAAATTGCCGCGCTTTCCAGACAACCCACCGTACAAGACCTTTCCCAGAATAGTCAATTCAAAGTTACATTAGGTAATTATCCTTTATTAGAGTGGTTTTGTACTTCGGTGAGTTTGCCCGGAGTGTCTTTAGGACGTTATGACCAAGGCACTCGTTTAGCAACTATTCCTAGAGTGGGTGATAATCTGACATTTGACGATATTACTTTTACATTTTTAGTAGATGAAAAACTACAAAATTATCAGGAAATTTTTGATTGGATGGTTAACATAGGTTTTCCTTCCAACCACGTACAGTTCAATGCAAAGGATAGAGTGGATAAAGTTGATAGAGGCGGTGAGTTGAGTCTATATAGTGATTTACATATTGCTGTTTTAAGCAATAAAAATAATCCTGTGGTTAGATTGACTTTCCATGATGCTTGGCCGGTATCGTTAGGTGGCTTAGAATATACTTCACAAGACACAGATGCTGCATATTTAAATGCTGATGTTACCTTTGCTTATTCATATTATGAATTCTTAAATCTATAAATAGATTTAGGAGTAGTAAGACAATCCGTAATGGAAAGAGTTATCTTCATACAATTATTGTAGAAGAATATATAGCGAAAACAAATGGGATGGCTGGCTCTGCTACTCCTTTTTTAACTTTGGAATGATATATAATGAGATTTGATGAATTAAGTGAGATGGTTGATAAAGACCTAAAAATAGATGATACGGAATTAGATTTAGAATCTATCCGAACCCCACAGCTCCACAACAAATATTTAAAATTTTATACACAATTTTCTCTCCAATTAAAAAAGATTAGAGATGAAAGGAAGGTATTGTATCGCCAGAAATGGGAATATTATACAGGCAAATCTGATCCAGAAGTCTATAGAGATAATCCTTTTGATATAAAAGTGCTCCGAGCAGACTTAGATATATATTTAAATTCTGATACTGAATTGCAAGAGATTAGTCAAAAAGAAGAATATATAAAAACTATGGTGGAATATACTGAAAGAATATTAAAAGAAATTAATAATAGAAATTGGAATATTCGTAATACTATAGAATGGAAGAAGTTTCTCCATGGTGAGTGATGTTAGAAATTGAAAAATTTAATGAAGTTTATCTCCGAATAAAATGTGAGCCTTCTATAGGCAGAGAATTGGCTGAATTCTTTTCCTTTACGGTACCGAATGCTAAGTTCATGCCGTCTGTTAGGAATAAAATGTGGGATGGTAAGGTACGTTTATATTCTCCTGCTACTGGTAAAATATATATTGGTCTCTTTCCTTATATAAAATCTTTTTGTGAAAAACAAGGTTACGACATTGTTTTAAAAAATAATAAATTCTATGGGCCAGTGGTAGTTGATAGAGATATAGAAAAATCTCTTATCACCAAATTTGTTAAGACCATTACTCCTAAGGGACTTAAAGTTAGAGATTACCAACTAAGTGCCATATCATACATAATAAACAACGAGAGGGGGCTTATCCTCTCACCCACTGGCTCAGGTAAGTCGTTTATAATATACGCACTAGTTAGATACTATACAAACATAATGGAGGATAAAAAGGTCCTTATAGTTGTCCCTACGACTGGCCTGGTAGAGCAGATGTATTCTGATTTTGCTGATTATGGTTGGTTTCCGGATGAACATTGCCATAAGCTTTATTCAGGTCACGATAAAATTACCAATAAAGATGTTATCATATCAACTTGGCAATCTATCTATAAAATGCCCAAGAGTTATTTTAACCAATTTGGAGCCACTATAGTAGATGAGGCACATCTGGCCAAGGCAAAATCTTTAACTGGTATTATGACCAAACTCCACGATTGTAAATATCGTATAGGTACTACTGGAACTTTAGACGGAACAGAAATTCATCAATTAGTATTAGAAGGTATTTTTGGAAAATGTGAAAATGTAACCACAACTTCAGAATTAATAGAAAAGAAATATTTATCAAATCTACATATCAAATGCCTAGTACTTGAACATCCAAAAGAAAAAAGACAGCACTTTGATTATGCAGAAGAATTTGAATTTCTTTCTGTAGATGAAAAGAGAAATAAGTTTATTGCCAATTTGGCTAAATATGAATCCGGAAATTCATTAGTACTTTGTAGATATATTTCTCAACTTGATATATTATATGAAATGATATCTAATGATAAAGAAACTTATAAAGTTTATGGAAACACTCCGACCCAAGAACGGGAAGAAGTACGCCGATTAGTTGAGGTGGGTAATGATATTGTTATCGTTGCTTCTTATGGAGTGTTCTCTACTGGTATTAATATAAAGAGATTGCACAATATTGTATTTGCCAGTCCCTATAAATCACAGATAAAAGTATTACAAAGCCTTGGAAGAGGACTCCGAGTTGCAGATGATAAAGACCAATTAAATGTATTTGATATTGTAGATGATTTAACTTTTAAGAATAAGGAAAACTTCACACTAAAACATTTTAGGGAAAGGATTAATATCTATAATAGCGAACAGTTTGAATATGATATTATTTCAATTCCTTTAAAACTATAAATACATTTATGGAACAAACTTCCTTTAAGATTATCAAATTAAATAATGGTGATGATATTATTTGCAAAATTGTAAATGAAACTACTGATACTGTAACGGTAGAAAGACCATTATCTTTAGTAGAAGAAATATCTCATAAACCAGACCGCACTGCATTACAAACAGGTTTTAATAAATGGTTATCCTTTTCTAGCGATAATCAATTCCAAATATCTAAGAATAAAATCCTTACTGTTGGCAACCTTAACGCTGAGATGAGGTATTACTATAAAACATTATGTAAAAGGTTAATTGTTCAAGAGGAGAATGAACCTAAAACAGAGGAAGAAGTTGCAGATAGGATCTCCTATATGCAGAAGTCCCTTAATACTATTATGGAGGAATCTGACCATATAGAGGATTCAGATAATATAATTGATTTTAATTCTATTATGAAGAATGATAAAACTAATCTTCATTAATACTCCACACCACCACCTTACACTTTAATTTAAAGCTTGTCAAGCCCAAATGGATAAAAAAATTAATATAATTTCTATCACGGATATTATAGAGCAAAAGGTCCGTAAGCAAAAAGAGTTAGATTTTTATAATTCTCAATTAGAGGAACTTCAACGTAAAAAGTTTTGGATTGAAAAAGAAATACATATGGCGGAGTTCATTATTGCTGCAGTGAATAAAGAAATATCACCACAAGCTTTTGTACAGGCATTGATAGAAGCTGAATTAGGTACTGATGATGAAAAGTCTTGACTTTAAAAGATAAAGCGTATATAATAATAGATGTCTAAACAAAAAGGCATTTATGAAATGAAGAAGTATGTATATGGAGCCGGCCCGATTGCCGGATTGAATGAAGATGAAGCAACAACTTGGCGAAATAATGTAGCTAATAGGCTGCAAGATGCTAGTGATGGTAAGATTATTTTAATATCTCCATTGCGTTGTGAACCATTACAACCGGGTATGGTTTATGCCGACGATGGTGCAACAGATAAGATGTGGAGTGATCCTCGTGCTATTAATGCTAAGAATTGGTTGGATACGGAATCATCTGATTTAGTATTAGCATATCTTCCCAAAGAAATGAATGACCGAAGGCCCAGTATAGGGACTATCATAGAAATAGGTTGGGCAATTGGTTTGAAGAAACCATTGATAGTTGTTTCAGACGATAAACAAGTAATGGAACATCCACTAATCAAATGTAATGCAGCATGGCGTTTAGATAATTTAGACGATGCTGTAGAAGTTATCATTGGTTTGTTTGGGGATTATGTTTCATATGGAGACACCTATGGCAACACTAAAAGAAAAACGAGCTAAACCGCACTATGTGAATAATAAAATCTTTCTACAAGCAATGATAGAGCACAAAGAAGCAGTAAATCAAGCCGAAGCAGCAGGGGATCCCAAACCTAGGGTTCCTAATTATATTGGAGAATGTTTTTTAAAGATAGCAAATCATTTATCATATAGACCTAATTTTATTAATTACACATATAAGGATGATATGATATCTGATGGTATTGAAAATTGTCTCCAGTATATGGATAATTTTGATCCCGAAAAGTCTAGTAATCCATTTGCTTATTTTACCCAGATTATTTACTTTGCTTTTATTAGACGAATAACTAAAGAAAAGAAACAATCAAAAATTAAAGAGAAGCTTTTAAAGTCATCTAATATTGAAGATATGATAACTACACAAATACATGATGATGAAAGGGAATATCAACAACAATTTTTAGATTATTTAAATAAATATAATTTTAGTGATGACTAGTGGTAGATGAGAGTAGCAATAATAAGCGATACGCACTTTGGCGGAAAGAATGATAATATTAGTTTTGCACAGTTCCAAGCCCAGTTTTACGAAGGTATTTTCTTCCCAACACTTAAACGGGAAAAGATTACAACAATAATCCATTTAGGTGATGTATTTGATAGAAGGAAATATTCAAATTTTAATAGTTTAAAATTAGCAAAGGAAATGTTTTTTGAGCCTGCAAGGCAATATGATGTTCATATGTTAGTTGGCAACCATGATTGTTATTATAAAAATAATAATGAAGTAAATTCAGTATCATTAACTTGTGCTGAGTATGATAATATTAAAATTTATCCGGATATTCCTGAAGTTATTTCTTTTGATGATTTAGACATACTTATGATTCCTTGGGTAGCATCTGGACATTATGCTAAAGCTATGCATAAAATAAAAACAGCAAAAGCAGATATTGTAATGGGACATTTAGAAATACAAGGTAGTGAGATGTTGCCTGGTTTTTATTGCGACCATGGATTTGAAAGATCAGATTTTAAACGATATGAACGAGTATTTTCTGGTCATTTTCATCAACAACAGGATGACGGCCACATTCGTTATCTTGGTGCGCCTTATGAAATGTTTTGGAATGATTGGAATACTAAAAAAGGATTTCATATCTTTGATACTTCTACAAGAGAAATTGAATTTATAGAGAATAAACATAAATTATTTAAGAAAATATATTATGATGATACGAAAGAGGATTATTCCAAATTAGAACTTTCTGATTATGCTGAATCTTATGTAAAAATTATAGTTATTCATAAAACAGATTTTTATACCTTTGATAGGTTTATAGATCGGTGTTATGATGAAGGAAATTTCTTTGAGTTAAAAATTGTAGAAGATTTTAGCGATCTGGATCCTAATTCTATAGCAGACAGTGAGTTGGAAGATATCGAAGATACTATGTCGCTTTTAGAAAAATATGTGGATGAAATAGATAGTAAATCATTGAACAAGAAAAAACTCCATAGGCTGTTGAAGTCATTGTATGTGGAGGCGAGTGAGGTTGAATGATTATCTTTAAAAGCGTAGAGTTTCGCAATTTTTTATCAACAGGTAATACACCTACAGAAATCCAATTAGACAAATATAATATAACATTAATAATAGGCGAAAATGGTTCAGGTAAGTCAACTGTATTAGATGCATTGACTTTTGGTTTGTTTGGGAAGGCTTTCCGAAATATTAAGAAGGACCAATTAGTCAATTCGGTTAATGAGAAAGATTGTAGAGTAGAAGTAAAATTTAATATAGGCCGGACTAAGTATCATATAATCCGAGGCATCAGACCAAATCGGTTTGAAATTTATAAGAAAGGTAAGATGATAAATCAAGATGCTAGCGTGCGGGACTATCAGCGCCATTTAGAAAACAACATACTCAAATTAAATTACAGATCATTCACACAGGTAGTTATTCTTGGCTCATCATCCTTTATTCCGTTTATGCAATTAACGCCTGCTCATAGGCGTGAAGTGGTTGAGGAGATTTTAGACATTAAGATATTTTCTTTAATGAATTATATTCTCAAGTATCGTATTAAGGAAATGAAAGAGAAGCAGAGAGATATTACTCATGAGTTTAATTTAGTAGACACCAAAATTAGTATGGCTGCAGACCACATTTTAAAGACTAAAGAAAAAAGTAAATTAAGTAAAACAGTATTAGAAAAGAAGATACTCCTAAATGATAAAGAGATAAAAAAGTTGGATGGCCAGGTAGTAAAACTACAATTAAAGATTGATGAATGGTTGAATAATATTCATCCACAACATATGGATCTTCAAAAACAAATTGGGGAGCATAATACAGTTTTTGTAAAATTGGATCATAAAGTAAAAAAACTCCGAGATGATATTGAGTTTTATAAAGAAAATGATGAATGTCCTACTTGTGAGCAGTCCATTGATGAAAATTTTAAAACAGATATAGTAAATACATTATATCTAAAATATGATGAGGCCGATGCCGCAAAGGTTGACCTAAATGGTCGTATTGATGAAATGAGAGCCAGAAATAATTTGTATATAAAGATACAAGATGAAAGCCGAGAGGGTGAAGTGGAGAGTGCAAAGAAAACAGCATCAATAAAATCTATGCATTCTTTTACTAAAGAGCTAACACAGCAAATTGGTGAATTGGGAAATATTGATGCAGAGTTGGTAGAAGAAAAAACTAAACTTAAAATGTATAAGGATGAATTAGAAACTATTAATAGACAGAAGGAAAGGTTAACAGAAGATAATAATTATTTAGTATTAGCGAAACAACTTTTACAGGATTCTGGAATTAAAACTAAAATTATTAAACGATATTTACCTGTGATGAATAAACTTATCAATAGTTATCTAGCAGCATTGGAGTTCCAAGTTAAGTTTGATTTGGATGAGGAGTTTAAAGAAACGATTAGGTCGCGGTACCGTGATGTGTTTAGATATGATAATTTCAGCGAAGGTGAAAAGATGCGTATCGACCTGAGTCTTTTATTCACTTGGAGACAGATCGCCAAAATGAAAAATAGTGCCAATACCAATTTATTAATATTAGATGAAATATTTGATAGCAGTTTGGATTATAACGGAACAGATGAATTCTTAAAGATAGTAAGCACCTTGTCTGGAGAAAATGTGTTTATTATATCACACAAGTCTGATTTGAATGTGGATAAATTTGATTCAACAATTCGATTTGAAAAGCAAAATAACTTTAGTAAGATGATATCTTAATGAATATTAATATAGAATATTTAAAGGATATTATAAAAAACGCAAAATTAAGAATACAGTATTATGAAACCTTGAGAGAGTGGATAATATTTAATATAACTCCTAATGAAGAAATTGAGCAAGAGGAGGTGTATATTAGTCATATGAAAGAAATGATAAAAGATATTAAGAATGGATTTTAGATAAATAATAAACCATAAGAGGGAAACATTATGAATATTTTTAAAAAATTATTCTTCGTGATTGTTGTAATATCTACAGTGGCCGCTGCCAACGTAGGCGAAATATCTACCAATCCAGAAATAACTCTTACTAGTGTAACAGAATCAGCTACAGCCAATCATGCAGCAGCCGGCAGCACCAAGTCTATGGTTATTGCTGCTCGTAATGCCACCGTAGCAGTATCAACAGATACTGGTTTTGGTTCAGGTTTTTTTGTTACTGATGGTGGTATTTTGGTAACTAATTATCATGTTATCCACGGCGCCGAGAAGATTTTTATATGGTTTTATGATGAAACAATAATGAATCGTTATGAAGCTATTGTTATGGGCATTGACCCAGTGGCAGACTTGGCCATTATACAAGCATTTGTGCCAGAGTACCTACAACCCGTTTCATTTTTAAATATTGAAGGCAACAAAAACGATATTGAAATTACGGATGAAGTATTTGCCATAGGCCATCCAGGTGGCCTAGACTGGACTGTAACGGAGGGCATTGTGAGCCATGCCAACCGAGGATCTCGCAATACTCCATATGTTAGACTTTTACAACATTCTGCTACTATAGCACCAGGGAGTTCAGGTGGACCCCTTATTAATGATGATGGTTTAGTGATTGGAGTAAATACATATGTAGTGGGTGAACACCAGAATTTTGCTTATGCGGTTCGTGGTGATATAGTTTATAAATCTGTTATGGAAATGCTAGCAGTTGGTGAGGCTTTATATCCTGCTATTGGTGTTCGGACTATTAGTTTGAATCCAGCTTCCCGACAACGGCTAATGAAGGAAAACCCAGAGGCTAATATACCAGATACTTTTGGATTAATGGTGTATGATAAGGAAGAAGATTTCTCAGATACAGGGTTGATAAATTTTGATATTATTGTGGCTGTAAATGGTAGGTCAGTTAATAATATTGAGGATATGTCTGATATTATGTTAGATTTGGCGCCAGGTGTTGTTATAAATTTGTTAGTCATCCGCGACAGAACCATGACTAATATAGATTTTACACTGCGATCTGTTGATTTTGATTATATAACCTTTTATGATGAAAAAAATAAAAAAGGCCCGGGCCCAGGACAAAGATAAAATTTGGAGAAAATTTTTATGATGAATTTAATTGATAAAGAAGATGTAATATTGAATAAGGTGTGTACACCTTTTGATTTTAATGATCCGATTATGGATCCTTATGATTTGGTAAAGGAACTACAAGATGTCCGACGAAATAATAATGGTGTCGGACTTGCAGCTTCTCAAGTAGGAATTGATACAAGAGTAATGGTCATCGGCATGGGAGATTTTGTATCAGAGGGAGTAGAGGATTTTGCAAAATGTTTTTTTAATCCTAGTATTGATTGGAGTCAAATGGAAACAGATATTCCTGATAATAAAAAACTTTATATGATAGAAGGATGCTTGACATACCCTCGGTTATTTGTTAAAATAAAGAGAGTGGGTAATATTATTTTGGAATGGTATACAGAAGAAGGGACAAAGTGTTTGGATACTTTTAGTGGAATTACATCAAGAATTGTTCAGCATGAAGTCGACCATTTAAATGGTATTACTTTTAATAAAAGAGCAAATCCTTATCACTTAGATAAAGCGAAAAAGGATTTAAAGAAACGAAATAGATTAATTAATAAACAAATGGACTAGTAAATATGTCATCATATGATATTGATTTTCCACAGTTCGATGCGCTTTCCGATGAGGATCTTATTGGATTGCTCTCATGGACAGAAAAGTGGTCGCCAAAAAGGGTATATGACGTTGCTCATAGCACACTTGATATTGAATTTAATACATTTGAAGAATGGTGTGAAGGTGATTTTAGATTACATAGATTGGCTCGATTAGAACTTATCCGTGCTTGCAAAAAGAATTTTGCGCTAGGAAAAATGTGGCGTTTAAAATGGTTTGTACGAATACATCAGGTTGTTAGGATTTTATCCAAACAATTTATTTTAGCTTTTATTGCGTTTTCGGTTGCTTATTTGTTAATGGGATAACTCTTGACAAGCACTGAAAAATGTGTTACCCTTATAAATACAGGTGTGAGAAATGTCTACGGAGTTTCTTGCATATAAACCTTGCTTAATAATAGGAGGACCTTAAAATGGTAACTACACAAGCACTCGCAAACGTATTCGATCACTTTGATCGGAATCTTTTAACCCCTTACGCTGTTGGCTTTGACCGTGTCTTTGACCGGTTGCAAGATTACACACAGCATCAAATCCAGTCTACTGGCTTCCCACCTTACAACATTCGTAAGGAAGGTGATTATAATTTCACTATTGAGTTAGCTCTTGCTGGTCTCACCAAAGAGGACCTTGAAGTCGAGGTCGCTGATGGTGTTCTCACAGTTAGCACTAAGGCCAAGAAGGAAGAGGCAGAAGGGGCAGAACTTTTACATCGTGGTATTTCATTCCGTCAGTTTAACCGTAAATGGACTCTGGCAGATGACATCGTTGTGAAGGATGCTAAGATGGAAAATGGGATGCTCTTGATTGAACTTGAAAGAGTTATTCCTGAGGAGAAGAAGCCTCGATTATTGACGATTAAATAATTAATCCTTTTTATTATAAACACACACACACAGGAGAAATAAAATGAGTGAGAAAAAAACAACTGAAACACAATGGCAGAAATTTGCCGATGCGGCAAAATTGCCACAAGTAACCCTTAATAAGAATGGTTATGAAATTCGTACAGAACTGCTTGGTATGGCCAAGGAATTTGTACAGAATGATTATCATGCAAAATGGGGTCAGTTTGAAACCAGTATCCATACTGAAGATAACGAATATTTGGTAACAAAGGTAGAAATGCCTACGGTACCCGGCGTTGACCAGATTATGGAAACTGCTCAGAA
>MPMA02101648.1_pt1 | contig 15486 bp, 19 predicted proteins | sample 1617361 | NCBI WGS metagenome assembly MPMA02 (sample SAMN05944807, study PRJNA350692) | marine metagenome | biome: marine; feature: ODZ; material: water; isolation source: 180 m water sample filtered on 0.2 um supor filter | place: Pacific Ocean | collected 2012-04-08 | depth 180m m | reverse complement strand
TCCACACCGACACGGAGGAGGCCGCCGCCTGACCACGTTTACACACCTATTGACGTGACCTCCCGGGCAAGGAGGCATCAGCCTCCTTACCAATTCTCCGATGGGCGGACTCGGGCCCGCGACTGTTGTCCTATACGCCGAGCGAATTCAGGAGAAGCCCACTCATGTTGTCGTCTCGGGTTCGAGGGCATCTGTACGATGGTAATACACGCGCGTCGATTGGGGGCGGCGAGTGGATTAACGGCTCGCCCAGAGCATGCCGCGTTTGGTGATCTCCATCACCTCGGGCACGTCGAAGTCGTCCATCTTGTGGCCGAGCGACGAGTAGAACACCCTGCCCTCGCCCCACTGGCGCTTCCAGACTACAGGCATCACGCAGCCTTCGATCCAGGAACCAACGTACGGCGCCGCGCGGCTGATCTGCTGGTCGCCATTGAAGGTCGTTGTCGCCAGAACTTCGTTGCTGGGATCGACGTGCATGTAGTACTGCTCGGTCATCATCGCGAAATCGTCGAGGCCGGCGGTGATCGGGTCGTCGTGGTTGGTGATGTTGACCTCGTAGTCAATATACCCGCCGGGATGCGACACCCACTGTCCGCCGACCATAAACTGGTAGTCGACGTTCTGCCGGAACGAGTCGCCCATGCAGCCGTGCCAGCCCGAGATGCCGACACCGCTCGCCACAGCGGTCAGCAGGTTCGATGCCTGGTCAGGCGTAATTTTGCCCTGGGTCCAGATCGGTACGATGAGACTCAGCGACTTCAGGAACTCGACGTTGAGGTACGCGTCTAGGCTGTCGGACACGGTGACGTCGTAGCCTTCGCCCTCCAACAACGGGCCGAACAGTTCGGCGCAATCTTTCGGCGCGTGGCCCGGCCAGCCGCCCCAAACCAGCAATGCGGATTTTGTCATTCGCTTGTCCTTTGTTCGTGAGGGCCACCCAGGTCATCAGGTTGCATCTTCGTAAGTCGTACGTCCTCGTTCCACACCCGAGGCGAGTCTCCGTCTTTTTGCATTAACACATTGTAGGGCGGCGTGGATTCGTCTGGCGCCGGGTAGTCGCTGCGGTAGTGGGAGCCGCGAGACTCGTCGCGGGCGAGGGCGCTGACGGTTGTCAGGCGCGCGACGGTCAGGATGCTGCCAACGTTCAGCCACTCTTGCCAAGCGAGGTTGTACTCGCGGAGCTCGGGCACTGCCGCGCGTTGATGGCGCTCGGCCAGCGCGTCGAGTTCATCGATGGCCGATTGCATGCCGGCGCCGTCGCGGACGAGGCCAACTTTATCCCACATCAGGTCTTCGATCTCGGATCGGATCGCGTAGATGTCTTCATCGCCGCCGCCCGACACCGGTTTGAGCGCGTCGGCGACGGCTGCTTCGACCTGGTTGGCGGATATCGGTGCACGCGACGCGCTCCGAACGTACTCGGCCATCGCGTCGCCCGCCCTCGCGCCGAAGACGGTGGACTCCGCCACGCCATTGCCGCCGAGCCGGTTCGCGCCGTGCACGCCGCCGGAGTCTTCACCGGCGACAAACAGGCCGTCCAGGTTCGTGCGGCACGATGGATCGATGCGAGCGCCGCCCATGTGGAAGTGGCTCGTCGGGGATACCTTGACCGGTTCTCGGGCCAGATCGAAGCCAACCTCGCGGCACCGATCGGTCATGCCTGGGAACGATCGCTCGACGTACTCAGCTCCGAGATGGGACACGTCCAGGAAGATTGCACCGTCTTCGGCGCCCCGCCCCGCCCGTATCTCCATATATCCGGCCCGCGAAACCAGGTCGCGTGTGGACCGCTCCATGCGCTCGGGGTCGTATCGCTCCATGAACCTCTCGCCGTTGGCGTTGGTGAGCAGGCCGCCTGAACCTCTGAGCCCTTCCTCGAGCACGGAGCCGGTTAGCACCGACGCACCAGCAACCAGGCCGGTTGGGTGGAACTGGTACATCTCCATGTCTCGCATTACGCACCCTACTCGATAACACATCGCCATGCCGTCGCCCGCCTTCTCCAACGAGGGCGCGGCGACCCGATACATGCGAGCGCCGCCTCCGGTCGCGACCAGCGTGGCCGTCGCGTTCACGGCGAGGAACCGGCCGGTGCGGATGTCCATCAACAACGCGCCGCCGACACGACCATCGCCATCGGTCAGCAACGACAACGCCCGATGCTCGTCCAGCGGCATCACGCCGGTTGCGAGCACGCTGTCCTTGAGTCGGGACATGATCTCTATGCCGGTAAGGTCACCGCGGTTGACGGTCCTGTCGAATGATTGGCCCGCGAACGGTTTCTGGTAGATGCGGCCGTCGGCTGTGCGGTCGAAGTAGCACCCGCGGCGTTCGAGCTCGGCGATCAGCTTCGGCGCGTCCGACACGAGGTTCCAGGCGAGCTTTTGATCGTTGATATATCCGCCGCCCTGGATGGTGTCGGCGAAGTGCTTGTCGAGCGAATCGCCGGGATCGAGCACCGCGTTGTATCCCCCCTGGACCATGCGAGTGCAGCCGCTTTGTCCGAGCGTGCCTTTGACCGCGACTCCGATTTTCAGGCTCGGATCGCTCGCGTCCGCGTGGAGCGCGGCCATCAGGCCAGCTCCGCCGCCGCCGAGGATGAGGATGTCCAGAGTAAGTTCGTCGTACACGGACGACACGCTACCTTCCCAGCCTGACGAGGCGTCTCAGCTTGTGCGTCGTCACGCGGCGCTTGAGCCGCTGTATCGCCAGTGTCGGCGAGATGCCCTTGGGGCAGACGGCGGTGCACTCGTAGAGATCGTGGCACCGCCATAGGCCGTGCTCATTGGCAACGTGGCCGAGGATGTCGTCTGCGAGCTCGTTGCGCTCGTCCGACGCCACGACGAAGGCTCGGTTCAGCGCCGCGGGGCCCGCGAAACCCGGATCGAGGCCGACGACGCTGCACGCCGAATAGCACAACCCACAGTAGATGCACTCTCGCTGCGATTGGATCTCATTTCGGTCGGCCGTGAATACACTGGTCGGCCTGTCGTCGCCCGAGTACTCGTTGTGAGGCGCGACGGCCTGCACCTTGGCGTGGAACGACGACATGTCGGTGACGAGATCGCGCACCACCGGCACGTGTCGAACCGGCTCAACGCGGATCGCGCCGTCGCCCACGATCTCGCCAACCAAAGTCCGGCACGCCAGCGACTCCCGACCATTCACGACCACGCCGCACGTGCCGCACATGCCGACCCGGCAGGCGGAACGAAACGCCAACGACGGATCGACGTTGCGCTGAGCCCACATGAGCGCGTCCAGCACGCTCATGCTCGGCGCGATCACTGGCACGGTGTATTGCTGCCAGGCATCATCCGGGGTCGGCGCAATTCTTTTGACTACGATCGAGAAATCGGCCATCAAACGGTCACATCCCCAGTCAGGAGGCGTGGTCGGTTTTGCGGGCGACATCCAATACGCCGCCGGGTTGGAAGAATTGAAACGATCGTTCTCGGTCCAAGACGCCCTCGCTCGTCGGGAAGATCTGCACACAGTCTTCCGAGATGTCCTCAACGATTCGTTCGAAGCGATAGTACGCCAACGCCACCTGGTCGATCTGTGCTTCGCCGTAACCTTCGTAAAAGATGGACTCTTCTTGCGCGGGAGCGCGCCCGCTATTCATCAATCCCCTGCCGACGAACATCAAATCGCGCTCTTTGGGCGCAATAATCGCTTCGTCCCAATCGACGATGTACAGCGCCTCTCCGGAATCGATCAGGACATTGCCGACGTGGAGATCAAAATGGCACAGAACGAATTCCATATCACGACTCTGAAGCGAATCTGCGAGTTGTTCGGCGCGATGCACTAGATCGAGAATCTCATCCCGTTTGGACGCCAGGAACGCCTTCAACTCGACAGCGATCGCATCGTCGCTGCCAGTGGCTTCCGTTTCGCCAAGCAACCTTTTCACGTCCTCGCGCCATCGCGGAGAATAATCTTCTCGCCGTATGCGGCCAACAAGCGGCTCTGGGATTGAGGCCTCGTAAATTTGGTTGAGCGCCGCGCCAAATTCTCGCCAGTGACGGTCGGACAAGGTTACTTCATAGCCGTTGCGTCCTTCGACGAACGGGTACAGCATCAGCTTCGCGTCGTCGAACGCTGCCCATGGCCGGCCAGATTCGGTTGCCAGCGGCGCTATGACTTGCCGGATGCCACAGTCGCCGAGAAACTTTGGCAGCTCGACGGAGGTTGCATTGAAGCGGTTCAAGCGCAATTTCACGAAGTACGGAGTTGAATCGCTGGCACCCGCCCTGTACACGGCTGTGCTTCGATCCGCTCCGATAGGGAGGAAGACGAACTCGAGGATGCCCAGTCCGTATTCGTCCCGCAGACAGGCGATGACGCTGTCGTCGCTGATGTTGGGTGGTTCAAGCATGGGTGTCGTGTCTACTCACTTGATTGTCTTGCGCGAGACTTTGCGGTCATATCGGCTTCGATTCGGACTCTTGTGTCTGGCGGAACTGCCGCCACGAACGTCAATGAACTCGCCGCTCAAGCCGCCATGAATGCCCACAGCGACCACACCGCATACGCGAACGTCGCGGCGCCGATCGTCCAGAGCGTCGACGTCACGGTGCGGGCTCGGCGGGCGGTCGGGCCCCACTCCAGCAGGATGCCTCGGACGCCGTTGAGGCCATGGTACAGGACGAGTGTCAGCAGAGCGATATCGAGTGCGACGAACGCGCCTTGTGCAAGGCGTTCGGCCACCACGTCGAAGATCACCAGCTTGTCCTGGAGGCCGGCCTCGACGTCGGAGATCGGCAGAAAGTGGTTGATCCAGCCGTGGAGCAAGATCAGGACCAACAGCAATAAGCTGCTGATCCGCTGGAGGAACCACGGCCAGAAGCCAGGTGTGTCTCTGGTCGAGGGGTTGACGTTCGCACGTGCTTCTCTCATCAGAATATCAGCGGCAGGCTCAGCCACGCTGACGCGGCCACGCCAACGAGGGTCACCGCGATGCTGGCCCAGAACATCTCGACCTGGCGGTTCGCGGCGACACCGGCATCCAGGAGAATGATCCGGACGCCGTTGGCCGCGTGGAAGAGAATGATCGCGATGAGAACGATGTCGAGGGCAGCCAGCACAGGATGCTGCGCGACGCCGAACACGCGGTCGAACGTGTCGGCCCCGGCGCGAGCCGACGACAACACCAGGATGTGCAGAAAAAGGTAGCCGACGAGCAGGACGCCCGTCACTCGCTGGAGCGCCCACGCCCACCAACCGGTACGGCCGCGCCTGCGCGATTCGTTGGCCGCGGGGGAGTGGAGCAGAATGGTCCTCATCGATGACGCCACGGCCGCGACCTAAAAGAGCTCGCGGCCCGGGCGCTGTTCTTCGCCCAGCCGTCGGTAGACGGGCGGCTTGAGACCTTCGTACAGATCGTCGAGTCGCTCGTTGATCCGGGCGTTCGCTTGAGCGAAATAGCTGTTGCCGTGAGCGTCGCCCTCGACCAGCAGCGGGCCGAGCTCGTCGAGCTCCATGGTCCACAACGCCTCGGAGATGCCCAGTTCCTCGACCCAGTGGACGTCGATGACGCGTTTCACCGCCTTGCCGTAGATGGCGCCGAGGCCGTAGCCCATCGTCGTCAGGCAGACCGCGCCGTGCTTTCGGAACACGTCGCTGTAAACCTCTTCGGACATGCCTGCTTTACCCACCACCATCTTGACGCCGAATCGCCCCAGCAGATCGGGCATGTACTGCGCATATCGGAATCCGGCCGTGGCCTGGAGCGACGAGACAGCGTACTCGCCCAGCGCGACCTCACCGCCGGCGGGCGACGACTGGAAGCTGACGTTGGTCAGGGCGCGCAGGTCGATCGGCGGCTCGTTGTTCTCGACCAGCATGTGCCGGTAGACGCCGTCTCTGGCCGTGAACACCGGTCCGCTCAGGTACACGATGTCGCCTGCCCTGAGGTTGGCGATGTCGCTCTCCGAGATCGGCGCGGTCAGGTGGTGTTGTCTGTCAGGTTGCGATTGCATTGGCTTCTCGTGTGAGTTTTGGCTAGTTCAGGAGAATGGCGGGCGTTGCGGCGAATCTTGCTTCTGTGAGGTCCTTCGACAGGTCCCGACACGGCCGGGATCCCGATGCGTCGGGACTCAGGACGAACGGATCGTTAACAAAACCGTTCATCCTGATCCTTACGCGAAAGGACGAAGGGGCGCCCCAGATCCAGTGTTACGCGTGTAGGACACATAGCCTCACGCTCTGGTTTGCATTTCATCGGGTCGCATCTCGCGTGCCCAGTCGATGCCTTCGCGGCGGTAATATGGCGTGAACCAGCCTGGTTCGTCGCGGAACTCGAACGTGCCGTCGGCCTCGACACGGACGGTGGCTCGGCGATACGCGAGGCAGAACTGCGAGATCGCGACGGGCAAGCCACCGGTGTGCGTATACGCGACCTCGACGTGGACGTCCAACGCGGTCGTGTCGCCACCAACGCCCATGACTCCGAATCCGGTCTTGTTGGCCAGCTCCAGCAGTTCTTGTTCCAACGCGGCAACATCGGGGTCCGGATGCGAATCGCCCATCATCCGCAGGCAGGCGGCTTCTTTCGATAGGCTCACGCACTGGTCTTTGGCGCCGCCGAGGCCAACGCCGATCACGACCGGCGGGCAAGACAACCCTCGCCTCGCGAAGGCTGCCAGATTGTCGAGTAGGAACCGCTTCACGCCGTCGGTTCCGTCGGCGGGAAACAACATCCGATAGTCGGTGCCGAACAAGCCTCCCTTGTGTACGACCGTGACTTCGAGCCAGTCGGCGTCCGGTTCGAACGAATAGTCGACACTCGGCGCGAACACGCCGACGTTGTTGCCGGCGTTCTTTCTGGTCAGCGGATGCACCCGATTGGCTCGTAGCGGCAGGTCGTGCGTCGCATCAGCCACTGCTTGGCGGAAGGCGCGCTCCATCCCGATGAATCCGCCCTCGATTCGCACATCGTTGCCCGCCTTCACGTAGTAGCGCGGGAGGCCGGTGTCGCCGCACATCGGCCGGTCGTCTGCGACGGCGAGCTCGGCGTTCTCGAGCACCTGGCCGAGGATGAACCTGGCCATCGTGCGGGTTTCGTGCTCATGCGCGTCGCGGAAGGCGGCGACTCCATCGACAGGCAGCGCGATGGCGGCGCGGCGATTCGCCTCGTATGCGATGTCGTAGAGGACTTGTTCGGTTATGCTGTCAGTGACGGTCAATCGTTCATCTCCAGTGGTGTAGTTTCGCTCAACCGCCCGTCACGGAACCACGATCGCATGCGGCGTTCCATATCGCAACTCGAATTGTTTCGGGAGCAACCATCCCCCTGTGTCCCCCTTCCTTTCGGGAAGGGGGAATCGGACATTTTGAGGGGTGCCCCCAATGCCCCCACCAGCGGGGCTGCCGTACCTCAGGACTCCCTGCAGCGAATCCCCAGCCAGCCGTGCGAGCTCTCGGCTTTGCCGGTCCAGTCGCCCGTTTCGGCGAGACACGCTAGCCACGGGGAATCCCGATGGCGTCGAAGGAGTCGGCTCCGGCATCGTACTTTGCCTGGGCGGCTCGCATAATTTCGATCGCGTCCTCGCGTTGGGCGGCCTGCGCGAAGATCTGTTGTTCGTTGCGGCGCGCGGCTTCCATCGGCAGATCCATGCCGTCTTTCAGGCTGCGCTTGCAGGCGTCCAGCGCCCAGGCCGGCCACTGTGCGATGTGCGCCGCCCACGCGATCGCTTCTTCGCGGAGCTTGTCGTCGGGCACGACCTTGTTGATCGCGCCGATGTCGAGCGCTCGCTGTGCCGTCATGGGCCGTCCGTCGAGGATGAGTTCCATGCACCGGACGGGCCCGATCAGCTTGGCGAGCCGGGTGGTGCCGCCCCCGCCGGGGATTATTCCCAGCGCGACCTCGGGCTGTCCGTACGTCGCGGACTCGGCGGCGATGCGCAGGTCGCACGCCCACGAGAGCTCGGAGCCGCCGCCCCATGCCTGTCCGTTGTTGACGGCGATCGAGATCATCGGCCCCCAGCCGATGTCTTCGAACGCGGCGCGGGGCGCTCCCGGAACAGCGCGTTCGGTGGGCGGAACGCTGAAGCGATCGACGATCGAGTTCAGGGACCAGTGGCAGATGAAGTAGCCCGGGGTGTCGGAAGCGAGCACCCATACTCGGCAACCGGCTGCCAGCAATTCGTCTCTGGCGGCGATGATCTTGGCCGCCAGCTCCGGCGTGCCGAAATTCTTCGGCGGGTCGGTGAATACCACCAAGCCAACGCCATCGGCTGGCTGCGACACATTTACTGTAATGGGCATATCCACGCTCCTTCAGCATCGCGAACTACTCGTCGTTTGACGTGCGTGCCGTGCGAGCATATCACAAGTTCGGAGCCGGAAATTTCTTGCCCAGGCTAACCGAACCATCGCCGGATCGCGCCCCGAAACCTCCGTTGATCAAGCGTCGAGCCCCTGCTAGACTCGGGGCACAAAAGCGACTCCGCGCTTGGGATGCCGGTCACCACAGGCCGAAATCGGTTGCAGCGACATGCCGATGCAACGCATCCGAGGCGGCGGCAGTCCGAGGAGTGAGGTGGATATGGGCGAGATGCTGCAACATGGAGACCGGCTCCCATCGATTACCCTGAATTTGACCAACGGCGAGACGTTGCGACCGCCGGAAGACATGCCGTCGCGGTACGTCGCGCTGCTCTTCTACCGCGGCCACTGGTGACCGTATTGCCGGAGGCAGTTGCCCTCCTTCCAAGAACTGAAGGCCGAACTCGACGAGCTTGGAGTGACCGTCATTGGAGCAACCGTCAACACCAAAGAAGAGGTTGAAGACGTCGCGAACAACAACCCCGGCGGATTGACCTTCCCGATGGCTTACGGCGTCACGAAAGAAGACGCGGATGCGCTGGGAAGCTGGTGGTCTGAAGACCGAGGCGGCTAGATCCAGCCGACCGAGTTCCTCATCAGCCGAGGCGGAGTCGTGTCCGGAGCGATGTACGCGTCCGGCCCGATTGGACGGATGGGCGCCGACGAAGCGGTTCGGTCCGTCACCAACCGCGAACGCCAGGCTCGGGAGCAGGCTTCGACCTAGTCCCGGAGAACACGGATTGCTGGGGCGTAGCACGATCCAACGACGTTCGCGTCCCAAGAACAGACAGTCGCCCAGGCAATCATGCGTGGCGCTACTCGTATCTGAATCGACCACCGCGCGGAAAATTACGTAAGGGAGGGTTTGAAACCCTCCTCTACGGCGTCGTCTCGTCGCACTGCCTTCGATTTCTTGTAAACGCCGAACGGCCGAGGCCAGCCGGCCTTTGCACCCACCCGCCTCAGCGGCCCTTGAATATCGGTGTGCGCTTTTCGTGGAATGAGCGACGGCCTTCGATGCCGTCATACGTGTTGCGCACCGTGTCGCCGAGCTCGACCTCGCGCGCCAGTGAATCACGTAGCCCGTGCGACGCTGAGTACTCCATGGCGGCTTTGAAGACCGCGACGGTCTTGGTCGGCAGATTCGCCAGGACGCGGATGTATTCGGCCGATTCTGCGTCGAACGACGCCAGCGGCCAGACGTGGTTGGCCCAACCCCAAGCCAGTGCATCGTCGGAGTTCATGTGACGGCCGGTTAGCAGCATCTCCATGGCGCGGCCGCGACCGATTATGCGCGGCAGTTGCCAGGACGAGCCGCCGTTCAGGGCGATCGCACGGGTGACGCGGTGATCGCCGACCTCAATGTTGTCGGCGCAAAGCCTGAGGTCGCATGCGCAGGCGAGTTCAAAGCCGTGTCCCAGCGCCCAACCCGCAACCAGGGCGACCACCGGTTTCGGCAGTTCCCTGATGGCGTTGATCAGCACGTGGTGCACTTTGGCGGAGCTGTCGGTGTCCTGGTGCGGCTCCATTCCTTTGAGATCGTCGCCCGAACAGAATGCAACGGTCCTTTCGCCGCTGAGGGTCACGACCCGGATCTCAGACCGTGTACCCGCGTACTCGATGAGCTTTTGCATTTCGCGGAGCATTCGGTAGTTCAACGCGTTGAGCCGCTCCGGCCTGTTCATGACGATCGAGAACACGCCCAGTTGTGAGAACTCCCAGCGAACCTGCGTCCACTCGCCGTCCTCAAGGGTCGAAATCGGCGGAAGCGCCGCGTGCAATCCGTTGCCTGCAGAAGTTGTCATCGGGTGTCCTCCTTCTCGGTGTAGCCTCGCGCTACGCGTTTGTGAACGGTCGTCAGATCCGAATCGTGGAGAATAACCAGCCTGTGGTTGCCTATTGTGTATCACAAGGCGGCCACCGCCGTCTCGACGGCGCGCGTCGCGTCGTCGTAGGCCGTGCCGGGCGGGAACGTGATCGGCTCGCCGAAGCGAACCTCGACGCGACCTCTTCGAACCAACGGCAGGTACGGCGGCGTCCCGAACCGATCGATGCGCAGATGCACCGGTATCACGGAAACCTAGCTGCCCACGGCCAGCAGACCGGTGCCACTGAGGAACGACTTCATCGGCCCGCCGACGGTGAGTTCGCCCTCGGGATAGATGAGAACAGACCATCCGTTGTCCAGATGCAGCGTGTGGTTCGCCGCGAAGAGCACGGGACCGTCGGCGGCGCGCAGGTTCTCGGCGCCGGTCACGTGAAGCCGGTACGCGGAGAAGACGATCGGGAAGATCAGCGTTCTCTAGATTGCTCCTCGGGCAATCCGGCCCCACAGACCCCAGCCCCACGAGGGGAATTTCGGCATGGCGCCGTTGGCCGAATTGCTCGCCACGACGTCTTCCACCTGACGAACGGTCATGTGCGGCCCGACGAAAGCTTCGTCGACGTAGACTCCGAGTTCAGCCTCGATGGCCGACAGCAGTGCGATCCGACCCAGCGAATCCAGGTCAAGGCTATCCAGTGTTCTGTCTGCGGTCACCTGTACCGGCGGCAAGCCGGTTACTTCCGTGATCAGGCTGACCACGCTCCGTGCGGTCGTTTGTCGTGGTTGCGTGGAAGCGGCCGGCAACGTCTCGGTCTCGGCGTCGGTCTGGGTGATCGCGTCGAGCACCAAGGCCTTCTTGACCTTCGTCGTGTGAGTTCTCGGAAAGTCCTCGCCTGCCCAGACGGTGTGACTCCGAATGCACTGATGACCGCCGAGTTGGTCGTTGGCCCTGGCGACGATCTGCCCGGCGTGCGTCGGGTTTTCGAGAATCAGGACGGCGTGAACATCAAGGTTTGAGTCGCGCGGCACGCCAATCACCACGGCGACGACAACCTCGGGGTGGCGGGTCAATGTAGCTTCGACATCTTCAGGATACACTTTTGGCCGCTGGCGAGCACGATCATGTCTTTCTTGCGCCCGTTGAGATGCAAGAAGCCGTCCTCGTCGAAGGACCCTTGGTCGCCTGTGCGATACCAACCGTCAACGAAGACTTCGGCGGTGCGATCGGGCGTCTCCCAGTAGCTGGGCGTGATGTTCGGTCCACGGACAAGAACCTCGCCGTCGTGGGCGATCTTGACGTCTACACCGGACAACGGCAAGCCCGCGGAATCGTACCGGGGGTTCTCGAAGGTATGAAACGTGATGCAGGGCGACGCCTCGGTGGCGCCGTAGCCCTGGATCACATTGACACCCAGCGCACCCCATCTCGCGCCCAGGTCGGCCGGCAGCGGCGCTCCGTCGACAACGATGGTCTTCAGCGCTCCTCCCATCTGATCGTGCACTTTTCGGAAAATGCGCCTTCGCAATGGGAATGGAAGACGGCCCGCGAACTTCATCGCCAAATTCCAGAATCCCTCCTTGCTCTGGCGGCTGACCTCTCGCTCGATGCCCTTGATGAACAGATCCAGGATCTGCGGCGCCAGCAGCATGATGGTGACCTTCCGCTCTTTCATCGTTTTGAAGAGCACGGACGGCTGGTAGCTCGTAGCGTATGTAACGTTGGCTCCGGTTTTCAGCATAATCAGCAGTCTGCCCATCTGTTCGAACATATGACTGAGCGGCAGTATGGACAGGAGACGATCCGAGGGCTTAACAGAGACGAATTGGCTGGCCGCCTCGACGTTTGACACCAGGTTTCGATGTGTGAGCATCACGCCTTTGGGAACGCCCGTCGTGCCGGACGTGAACATGATCTCGACTAGGTCGGACTCTTCGACGGCTACGAGCCCCGGGCCGGGACGGTCGCGAATCGTGATCTCGAGGTCGTCCAACGACAGTTCCGGAACGCCGAGCTCGGTGTTGCCGCGAGGCGTCACACGGGACAGAAACGCGACTTTGGGGCTGGTCTTGTCCGCCACGGTCCGTACGAATTCCTCGGCGCTGCGCATGTTCAGCGAAACGGCGATCACGCCCGCTCGTAGGCAGCCGAAAAACGCCAACACCCAATGCGGACTGTTCGGGCCCCAGATCAGGGCGCGGTCACCCTTGGCGAGTCCCATCTCTTGGAGCAACGAGGCGACGCGACCGGACTGCTCCCAAATTTGCGCGTACGTCCATCGCTGGTATCGGAATCCGAGCTCTATCATGAGCGCTGGTCGAGAACCATGCCTCTTGGCCAAGCCCTCGATAAAATCGATCAGCGTACTGGTTTGCGCCGTTTGGATTTCTGGGTGACCAACCATGGTGGCCTCCTCATAGCCAGGCCGTATTGGCGAATCGACATCCCGTGGCGGATGTCGATTCGGTGAGGTCCTTCGACAGGTCCCGACGTGGCCGGGATACCGATGCGTCGGGACTCGGGGCGAACGGGGTGATTCGCGATTCGACCGGACTACAGGCGGGCGTCCATCCAATCGACGATGTCCGCCATTACCTGGTGTTTCTCGGGTTCGTTCAATATCTCGTGATACGCTTCGTCGTAGAGCTTCAACGTCTTGTCTTCGGAGCGTGCGGTTTCGTGGAGATCGACGCTGCCTTGCGTCTCGATGAGCACGTCCGCGGCGCCGTGCATGACGAGGATCGGAAGTGTAATCGCTTCCATTCCTGCTTGGACGCGCCTTCCCGCCGCCATGAGTTCGGCCGCGGTGCGAGCCATGGTCTTACCTCGGTACACGAGCGGGTCGTTGTCGTACGCTGCCACGACCGAAGGGTCGCGCGAGATGACTCCACTGTCGAGCGCCTTGACCGGCAGTCGCGGCAGCAGGGCTCCGATGATCGTCGCCAGCCACCGCAACGGGGCGGGCGGGTTATCGGCCAACTTGATCAGCGCGCCGCTCAGAATCATCCCTTGAACGTCGAGGTTCCCGTTAATCGCGAGCAGAGCGGCGATCCCTCCCCCGGTGCTGTGGCCGAGCAGGAACGTCGGGACTGACGGTTGCTGTTGGTTGATCCTCGCCACGCGCCGACCCGTGTCTTCGACGAGCGAATCTATCGACTTGATGAGACCTTTCGACCCGTCCGAGCGCCCGTGGTTTCGCAGGTCGAAGGCGTGGACTGTGTAGCCACGTTCCACCATGTGTTCTGCGACGTGGGCGTACCGTCCGCTGTGCTCAGCATACCCGTGGACCATGATGATGGCGGCTTTCGGTTCGATGTCGGGCCGCCACGATTGCTCGTAGAGAACGAGACCGCCCTCTGTCTCGAAGTTGTCTTCTGTGTGATGAATCTCCATTGTTCCGCCCCTATGCTGAAGCCTCGCCTGTCAGCCGTTTGATCGCCTCTCCGGCATTCACTCGCAACGGCGGGAAGTGACTGAAAGCGATCGTGTCGAATTCGAATTCGGCCATCTTTCCAATCGATGCCGTTGCTTCTTCCACGTCTTGTGTGACGAGCGCCGCCGGCAGGCCGAGACGACCGGACTTGTACTGCAGCGCGTCCCCGACGATCAGCACGCCCCGCGGTTCCAGCAACAGGCAAGTGCTGCCCTGAGTGTGGCCTGGCGTGTGCACTACTCGGATTTCGTCGCCGACCGGCAGGCGGTCGCCGTCCTCGAGATGATGGTCGACGCCAACCGGCGGACCGTTGATGCTTGCGACTACTGGCACGGCGACAGCTCCGAACAGCTTGTTTCGGTACGGATTAGGCATACGAACGCTCCCGTCGATTATCGGCGCTTCGAGCGTGTGAGCCGCGACCGACGCCGACGATCGCTCGACGACCCCGGCGAGCCCTCCGGTATGGTCCGGGTGATGGTGCGTCAGCACAACCAGGGCGACGCTTTCGATCGACGATCCGATTGCTTCCAAACCTGCCTCGATGAGCGGACCGCTCCCCCGCCCTCCCGCATCGACGAGTCCACGCCCTGATCCTCGACGATCGCCGTAACCGTTGAACCGACCGCGTTGAGTTAGTGTACGCCGGGGACGATTTCGACCGACGGCTTGGAAAACAGCTTCGTAAAGAATCCCAACCGAAACGCGCTCCGTCTACTCGATTGCCGTGTGCGCTCTGTGCTTCGCGCATCATACTACGGCGGCGTTTGACGCCGTAAGAGTCGGTCGAGTAAGGTTTGCCCTCGGTTCCGGTTGGTCGCTTACTGTCCGAAGAGCCTGGGCAGTGCGGTCGCGCCGTAGTAACCCGCGTACGCGCCGACCGTGAACTTCACAACCTTGCCCGTCCAGCACGCCACAATGAATCGAGACAGCGAGTACTTGGTCGATCCGGCGGCGAACGACACTGCGTCGAACATGGGAACCGCGAGCACGAATATCGTGGCGAATCCGTGTCGCCGGAACCAGCCGTCGATGCGCGGATACCCCTTACTCTTCATCAGCGCGGGACGGGCGGTGTCTCGGGTCCCTGCTCCAACCGTGAATCCGGTCAGCTCGCCCAACGACGATCCGGTTGCGCCAGCGAGCCCGACCACGATCGGATTCAGCACGGCGCCGGCCGCGATGACCGCGGCGAGGCCTGGCACCGGCACGAACAGCGTCCCGCTGGCGATGACGTTCAGCGCGAACACTCCGACGTAGCCCATGCCGTGCAGGTCGTCGAGTTGGTTTCTGAGCGTCAGACCGACGGCGGTGAACAGCACCATCGGCACGACGGCGAGGACGACGGGGAACGCACGGTTCTTGCGAATTCGAGCCGTCGCCGAAGCCGCTGACGCTCCCGCGTTGGCCATGCCCGCTCGAATCCGGACGCCGCGATGGGGAAGCTCGAGTGCCCTCCGTAGTTGAAATGTGTTCAAGCTTGCCGTCATGGTCCGCTCCTCGGTTCCGCATGCACGATTCCCGGCGTACTGGCCTTCACATACCAGCCTACGATCCGGAGCGTGAACGGCGTGCGTTGCGAACGAACCATCTCGCGATGGTACGTGTACCACATTGAGCTCTACCAAGTCGCCGGGAGCACGCGATCAACAAGATGCGGTTGGGCTTCTCGAATCGATGATCATATTCGCGCATCAGAATATGTGGAGGTTGAAAATGGCTACATTGAACGAAACCGATCAACGAGAAGCTTTGGCCAATTCTGCGCAGATAGCCGCGGCTTTCTTCAGGGGTCTATCCGACGCCAACAGATTGCAAATCATCTCGATGCTTCTGGAAGAAGGCGAGATGAGTGTTGGCGAGCTAGTCGAGCGACTGGATGTCAGTCAACCCAGG
>MPMA02110194.1_pt1 | contig 15542 bp, 16 predicted proteins | sample 1617361 | NCBI WGS metagenome assembly MPMA02 (sample SAMN05944807, study PRJNA350692) | marine metagenome | biome: marine; feature: ODZ; material: water; isolation source: 180 m water sample filtered on 0.2 um supor filter | place: Pacific Ocean | collected 2012-04-08 | depth 180m m | reverse complement strand
CTCGTGTGGGCGAGGGGAGACTCGAACTCCCACAGCCGAAGCTACTAGTTCCTAAGACTAGCGTGTCTACCAATTCCACCACTCGCCCATCCTAAATTTGAATAATAGTTCAATATTGGCCATATAACAAGCCATTTTAAAAGGAAGGTGTATATATAAACAGGGCACGGTTGCCAAGCAACCGCACCCCGTTCTTTTTTAATAATTTACCTAAATTCCAAAAGTACCTTCAATAATGGCTATGATTCCTTGAACTGAAGCCATTATAAACAAGCCAATGATACCCCATAACATATGCTCTTTCCCTGTTTCCCTACCTTCTTTATCTGAGGATTTCCAGATAAATTCAGCCAAACCCCAGAAAAAATAAGCAACAGCAAGAACAAACAACAACAAAACTATGGGATCTAAAATTTCACCCTTTATAGCTTCAAGAAGATTATCCATACGTCCAGTCCAGAAATCTTACAGACCTGGTATGACAGGAATCTCCACGGTTCCACCCTGTTCGACACCAGTAGTCTGTCCCAATAGGCCAATAATGCCCCAAACAGAAACCATGACAAAGAGGGCTATGATTCCCCAAACCATAATCATCTTCCCTTCTTCCTTATTTTCATCATTACCTTGTGCAAGAATATATTTTGCTAAACCCCAGAAAAAGTACAGAAGTGCTAAACCCACCACTATAGGCGTAAGGGCACCAAGTATGTTCTGCATTAGAGGAACCAGTCCTCCTACGGTCTCATCTGGCGCTGCAAAAACCAAAATTGGCGCCAAGTAGGACAAAGGAAGTAATGCTTTTTTCATCATTTTAATTTTAATTATATTAGTAATACGACCTTTTTTAATGTTCAATAAACTAATGATAATCAATGGTCTTTAACAAAACAATTAGGCTTGTGGATAGGATACTTAAATATATTTAAGAATTACCGGGGAATTAATTGCTTTACATTACCTGGAGCGCTCAGGTCCTCAATTTTTAAGGTCTCTTGTATAAATCTTACTATTCCCCAAACAGAAACCATAACAAAGAGGGCTATGATTCCCCAAAGCATCGTACTCTTTCCTTTCTCTATCTTTTCTTTATCATCACCAGCAAGAATAAAATTTGCCAAACCCCAGAGAAAGAATAGAAGTGCTAAAGACACCACTAGCGGGATTAACAGTAAGATAAGACTACCTATTCTTATTAGGAGATTGTCAAGACCCTCTGCAAAAGCAAACAAAGGAAACAGGAACAGGAATACTGGGATAATTAAACTAGATTTTTTCATATTATTTTGATTAATAACTATTTAAAAAAACAGCTCCCAATAACTATACCCCAAAACTTGTTTGCAATAAACCAATTATCCCCCAAATAGAAAGCATCACAAACAAGATAATAACACCCCAAAACATCGTACCCTTTCCTAAATCTTTATTTTCTTTGTCCTGCACCTTACCTTTATCTGCATTAAGAATAAATTGAGCAATTCCCCAAAAAAATCCCAAAAGTGTCAAAGCAACTATGATAGGGATTACCTTGCCCATAAGTTTCACCACTATATTAACAAGACTATTAAAATCAGTTGGTGCTGCAACGGCAAATGCTAAGACTGGGACAAAATACAAAGATAAGCTTTTAATTAAGATTTTCATTATTATGGTCCTACTACCTCCCTTGTATACCTTCTACTGTGCCTATTATAACCGTCTTCAAAACTTGTGCCCCAAGAATAATGGCTCCTCCAATCAGAATCCAGAAAAGCGTCCTTCTCGCCGTTTCAATTTCTTCAGGATTTCCTCTAGCTGCAACAAATTTGAACCCAGCATAAATTATAGCTAAAGGAATAACATATTTTCCTACATCAACTACAAACTCTAGAATCGCTGTAAGAAGAGCAGGAATTGATTGTATATTAGTTGGAGGTTTTAATCCTTCACCTCCACCTGAGGGACTAGGAGATGTTCCTTGGGACTCCGCCAATAAAATTTGAGGTAACAGTAAATAAGAAAAAGCTGTGAGTAAAAATATCTTATTTCTAATTATGTTAAAAATTTTCATATATTAACTAGAAGGATTACTAATTGGGGAATCTGCCACCCCAAATATGTCCAATATCGTTGAAACAATCAACCACACCGCCACTACAAACACGAGACCCAAGCAACATAAGGATAATTACAGGAATTTTTGCTTTCTTGATTGTATATACCATCTACAATTATTATATATCCAAAGGATAAATTATTTGTCCACAACCAGAGCATTCAACTCAATGTTAGCTCTCTTGACAGACCAGCTAATTCTCTCTCTGCCAGAAATAATACGATTAATCATGTTTTCAAATATTAAATTTGTTTTTTCATAATCAGGATCTAGGAAGGCGCTTGATATCAAAGCACTCTTGTAAAACAAATCTTCAAACTGAAGTCCTGGAGAATTGGCTAAGAGACCTCTCCTTACTGGTGGAAGACCGGTAATTGATGAGAAAGAGGCAATATTGTCTTCCTTTATGAGCGCACTTGCGACTATGACAGCGGCATTGGTATTTTTTGATCTCTTTAACACTGCTAAAGCCTTAATATCTCCATAGACCCTTCCAAAACTTTCACTACTTGATTGAGGGAAGGAAGCAACATCAAAATTTAAATTCGGATTTTTAAGCCTAATTTCCGAAAGCTCACTAGCAAAACCAAAATACAAAGCCAGGTCTCCCGAACTGAAAGCATCTATGGAATTAGGTAGAGAACGATTCCATGAATAGCTAGTTTTGGTTGGGTTGCTAAATTCTGTATAAAATTTAATGGCGGATTCGGCTGGAACAGTTACACGATCAAAATCTTCAGACAAAATTACTCTTAAAGAGTCATTCAATGGATCTCTGATAATAATAGGATTGCCATTTTGCATTATTAGAGAAAGAATAATTTCCTTGGAATTATTGATGTTACTATATTCCCCTAAAGCAACAGCACTTTTTATTATGTTTAAAGCATTGTCCTTCTCTGTTACACGTTCAGCAAAAGGAAAAAATTCACTCCACGTTTTCGGAGGAATAGAAAAACCGTTTTTTTGCAAAATATCCCTGTTCCAATACATAACCAGAGGGTCAACACTTATAGGGAAAGCCAAAACTCCTTCGCTTGATAGAAAAATTTCTCCACCCTCAATAAAAGTGTCTTTGAAATCTCTTTCGGATACAACTTCGTATGGTATAGGCAAAATCTTATCCCTAAATCTTAAAAGATTGCTCGAGGATAGAATTATAATATCTGGCTCCTCACCGCTGGCAATAGCCTCTACTACAGAATTTACAAAATTACTTTCGTCGACCTCTGTATACAAAATGTTGTAAGCTTTGTTTGTGTTGTCGTCAAACTCTTTTAAGAAATTATTAAAAGTTGGGGTGTCTTCCGAGCCCCAGATGGCAACTTCTATATCATCAATAGTTTCGTCCCCCCGAAATGTAGCAAATAGAAAAATTCCAACGGCGGCAAAAATTATAAAAATTACTAAAATTACTACTTGAAAAGATTTCATCCCAATAATTTCGCTATAAAACCATAATGGTGCTCCCCAGCATCAAATAATATTTTCTTAATTTCGAAGTTATTGTCTTTAAATAATTTTTGAGCATCTTCCTCTGATAAAATATGTTCTTGTTGTGGGCCAAGACCGGAAAATGAATCAGACCAGTCAACAACTAAGGCTTCCCCTCCTGTTCTCAAAATTCTTTTAGCCTCAGCAATAAATGAATTTTTGTCTTCAATTAAAAACAAGATATTTGAAATAATGACAGCGTCAACAGAATTATCTGCCAATTTGGAGCCAGCCTCTTTTTCTAAATTAGCCCAAATAATTTCAATATTAGAGATTCCCTTTTGAATTGCATCATTTTGAAGCTTCTCTAAAAGGCCATTCTGGACATCTATGGCATAGACCTTACCACTCCCAACCTCTTTAGAAGCCAGCATAGTATAATTCCCAACTCCAGCACCTAAATCAGCAACCACCATGCCGTCATTCAAGTTAAGCTCTTTGAGATTTTCCTTAGGGTCCGTAAAAGCCATCAAAACAATTATAACTTATTTAAACACAAACCAAAGAAGCAATTGAGTCTCCTGACCGAAGTTTCATAATCCTAACCCCTTGTGTTTGTCTTCCTAAGCTTGGAATTTCTTTAAGTTCCGACCTAATAACCTGACTATTTTTTGAAATAGCAATTATTTCCTGACTTTCCTCCGTCACAACACGGCCCGCTATAATATTCCCAGTCTTACTCGTAACTTTGGCAGTTTTTATTCCAGAACCACCCCTTTTCTGAACTTTATATTCTTTCAAGTCTGTCCTTTTACCATAACCATTAGCACTCAAAACCATTAGTTCCGGCTTATTATAGGTTTTCCTAATAACTTCAGCACCAATAACATAATCCCCTTTTTGAAGTTTAATCGTTTTAACTCCAGAAGCACCCCTCCCCATTTCACGAATATCGCTCAACTTAAATCTAATTGATTGGCCTTTGGCAGTTGAAATGATTGCGTCATCCTCTTTGTCCGCCAGTCGGGCAGAAACAAGCTCATCGTCCTTAGCAAGCTTCACGGCTATTAGACCGCTTCGTCTAACGTCTTGAAAACTTTCTGCGGCAACTCTTTTTGAGATTCCTTTTTTGGTAGTTACCAACAAAGTACTCCCTTCTTTTTGAGTTTTTGGAGTAGCTAAAATAGAAGTAACTCGTTCGTCAACCTCCAAAGAAAGATAATTCATAATAGACTTTCCTTTTGTAGCCCTTTTCCCTTCTGGAAGCTCATACATTTTTATTTGATAGACTTTCCCTTTATCTGTAAAAAACAAAAGATTACTGTGGGTTGTAGCCGTCACAAAGTTAACAATAAAATCTTCCTCCTTGGTATCAAGGTCAACCACACCGACTCCTCCTCTTTTTTGAGTTTTATATTCCTTTGGATTAGTCCTTTTTACATATCCTCCAGAGGTAAGGACTAATATACTTTCTTCATCTGGGATAATATCCTCATCTGAAATATTCTTAATTCCCCCCTTAACCACCTTAGTCCTTCTATCATCTCCATACCTTTCAATTATTTCATTCAATTCATCCTTAATAACCTTTAAAATCTTCCTTTTACTGGATAGCAACTCTTTCAATGATTTAATAAGTTTTTGAATTTCGAGAAGCTCCTCTTGAATTTTTCTCCTTTCAAGTCCGGCAAGTTTTTGCAATTTCATTTCAAGAATCGCTGTGGCCTGCAAATCACTGAATTTGTATTTCTTCATTAAGTTGGCATGGGCCTCTTCTGCGTCTTTTGATTTCTTTATTAGGGAAATAATTTGATCTATATGATCTAAGGCCTTGTTAAGCCCGATTAGAATGTGCTCTCTTGCTTCCGCCTTTTTTAAATCAAACTCCGTTCTTCTTTTAACAACCACTTCTCTGTGAGAGATAAACTCTTCAAGAATTGGTTTCAGAGAAAGGGTTTGGGGGACACCATCAACAAGGGCAACTAAATTAAAATGGAAGGTGTCTTCAAGCTGGGTGTGTTTGTAAATGTAATTTAAAATTTTCTGAGGATGAGCATTATTTTTTAAAGGAATAACAATCTGGATATCGGAAGTTGATTCGTCTCTTATATCTTTAATGCCTTCTAACTTTTTGTCTTTAGCAAGCTCTGCAATCTTTACTATCAAATCAGCTTTATTAACCTTGTAGGGGAGCGAGGTAATAACTATTTCAAAACCTCCTTTTTTTGCCTCGTTAATTGAAGCCTCACCACGAGTGACTACACCACCGCGCCCATTAGCGTAAGCGTGTTCAATGTCTTTCTGGTTGTAAATAATTCCGCCCGTTGGAAAATCAGGACCCTTAACAAATCCCAAAAGATCTCCAGTAGTTGCATTAGGATTATCAATTAAATGAATGGTCGCATTAATAACTTCGGTCAAATTATGGGGAGGAATATTTGTAGCCATTCCGACGGCAATACCAAGTGTTCCGTTTAGCAAGAGATTTGGAACAGCAGAAGGAAAGACGGTTGGCTCTTGTCTGGTCTCGTCGTAGTTTGGTTTAAAATCAACTGTCTCTTTTTCAATATCTTTCAAGAGTTCTTTTGAAATAATTCCCATTTTAGCTTCGGTATAACGCATTGCAGCCGGCGGGTCGCCGTCAATGGAACCAAAGTTCCCTTGTTTCCAAACTAACAGATATCGATAAGAAAAATCCTGACCCATTTTAACCATGGCATCATAAATGGAAGTATCCCCGTGGGGATGATATTTACCTAAGACATCACCAACCACTGTGGCAGATTTTCTGAATTTTGCACCGGAGGTTAAACCCATTTCATTCATAGAGAAAAGAATTCTCCTATGAACTGGTTTTAATCCGTCTCTGACATCAGGAAGAGCTCTGGCTGTAATAACAGACATTGCATAATCAAGATAAGAATCGCTCATTTCGGAGCTTATACTTCTTTCTACTACTGCTTTTCTGGGCATCTCTTTCCCTTTCTTTTCATCGTCTTTCTTTGCCATATTTATACCCTTAATATTACCACTTTTATGGCTTTACTGCAACGAAAAAAGTGGATTAATAGACTGTGGTAAAGCCTTCAAAAAGCTCTTCTATGGAGTCGATTGCAGACGACAGAGAAGACCCAATAGATTCAAAGGGACCAGCAACATCTTCAGTGGTTAATTGACCGATTCCTTCTCCGCTACCTGAAAAAAGAACCGTCAACCAAACTGCAACGAGAATAAACATTGAACTCAAAGAAATAACTAGAGCCATTCTCCTTCTTTGCTCCTTTGATTTCTTTTGTTGTCTTAAAATCCAATCAAACATTAGAACTTTCTAAAACTATAATCTCTCCGTCTTTCGTCGCTAGAATACTTTTCTTTACAGTGAGCTTGTCTATCGGAGCAAGTTTGGTAATTCCCTCTTCTTTTAAGAACTTACTAAGAGAGTTCTTTTCTCCAACACTATCAAAGTGCATTGGAATGATAACATTCGGAGAAATCTTAACAGAGAGTTTGTAGGCATCTGAAGCGTTCAAAACACCTTCATTCCCAATTGGTACAAAGAGAATTTCACTGTCATCAATTTCTCCCAAAGTACTCTCACTAATATTTTTATCTCCTAAGGCACCCAAAAAACATAAATTGATTCCCTCGATTGTCACTTTGTATATAGTGTTGATGTTTTCCTTTCCATCATAGTTTGAAGATGAGAGAAAACCCTTAATAAAAATGCCTTGAATTTCATACTCCCCAGGCCCGTCAATAATAAAAGTTTGGCTACCGTCTTTCTTAGAAAGCCCTCCCACTCCATCAAAATCAGGATGATTCAAACTAACAATAGCAATATCCGTTTTGAACCGAGGAGGACTTATTTTCTGTTTTGACCCCTTGGAAACAGGATTAAAAATCAAGGTTAGATTTCCGGATTGAATCCTAAAAAACTCTAGTCCACTATAAGTAATAACCATAGAAGGTTATTTTAACAGAAAAAGTTAGTAGAGATAAACCCTCTTATTTCTCTTGTGGGCTTCAAAATTTTTAGCATAATGCGTTCTGCCGTGCCTGTCAGATAGGTAAAATAGGAAATCGCTTTCGGTTGGGCGAAGGGCTGATTCAATTGAATTTAACCCTGGATTCGAGATAGCGCCTGGGGGAAGCCCTCTATATCTATACGTGTTATAAGGAGATTCAATATCTAGATCCTCCAAAGTAAGCTCAAATGTGTTTTTGCCAATTATGTATGGAAAAACGGCGTCAACCTGAAGTGCCATGCCAATTTCTATCCTTTTCCAAAGAATGCCAGAAATCATTTCTCTGGTCTTTCGTGTTCTAGCTTCCTCCTCCAAAAGAGAAGCCATTATTATAATTTCTTCAAGAGAATACCCACTTTCTTCAATCTCTGGAAGAAGAGGTTCTATCTTTTCTTCAAAGGTTGCCCCCATGGTGAAAATAACCTGTCTTGGGCCAACACTCGGCAGAAATTTATATGTATCTGGGAACAGAAATCCTTCTTTATCTTTAGCCAATCTTATAAACTCTTCTTCGTCAAAATCCTCAAAATTCTGTTTTAGAATCTTTCCTATTTCAACGATAGTAACACCTTCTGGGAAAGTAATTCTGGTCGGGTAAATTCCACGTTCTCCCTTGGAAATCCTTGATAAAACAGAGAAAAGATTAAGTTTTCTACTAAAGAAGTAATCACCGGCAACAAGGTCTTTTTGATTACCGCTAATAAAAGCAAAAAATTTAAAAAGGGATGGATATTTTACAATTTTTTCTTCATCTAAAAGAGAGACAATTTCTTCTAGAGACGAACCTTTTTCTATACTAATAACTTGGTTAACTGGAAAATCACTAGGTGCTATGAAAAAAATTATATAAACAAAAAATAGTGTAAGAAAGAATCCTAGACCAGATCTAACAATTAATTTTTGGTTCTTTCTATAGAACCCTCTCCAATTAAACTCTTTAAAATCAAAATTTAAAAGGTTGTTAAATGACTTGTTTAAATCCATGATTATAGCGGAAGATTTGGAGGAGGTTCGACTTTTTTAGCTTCCATCCTAGGCAGTGTCGGTGTTTCAACCACACTTGGAGGAAAATGAAAAATTGTAGCCAATTCTTCCGTATTTAAAATAAAGTCTCTTATATTATGCCTCGTCTCAAAATGAGCTCGTCTAATATAATGATTAAAAAGCTTTCGTTTCCTTTCGGCCAATCTTGAACCAAGAGGATCCATCCACGGCGCGTCAAAATCAGTTGTTTCTTTACTAACAGGTTTGAACCTATTCAAGCCAGAAGTATACTGTTTAAAAGAGCTCATCATTCCACTAATAGTGGATACATCAAAATATTCTTCTTCCGCAAGATAAATAACTCTAATAGCGGTATCAAAGCCAGGTTTGGAAATAGCTCTTTCTACTGATTCAATAGTTTGTTGCTCACCCTTACTTTGAACAAACATCTTTATTTTTGGATCGTCTTCCTTGTATTCTTCATCCCTTTTCATCATCACATCAACAATTTCTTTTCCTTCCTCTTCCCAGTTTTTCCTACTCTTGCCTCCAAATGGCTTTTTTATTGTTTTTAGTAGTTCCTCAAGAAAAACTTTTTTCTTATATTTCTTATGAGCTCTGATTAAGGTTTGCATCCAAACTTGTTCCCCTTTACCAATCGAACCTAAAAATTCAATAGTAGAAGCAATCGGGTCAATCTTAAACTCTTCCTTCGGGTCGGCCTCAAGACCATAATCAATATATGTCTTAATCGGATACGGGTCGTCTTCATCTAAAGTAAACATAGAACCAAATAATTCTATCTCTTTCGGGTCATATTTAATTTTCTTTGTATAATCTTCTGCCTCAACAACCTCGACACTAGGATATTGAGCGTATAATTGAGTTTCAACCATTTTAGAAAATTTCTTCCGTGTCCATATGTAAAATCTGACTTCTCCCTCAATGGAAACAAGTTCTAGTGAAAACCAAGGTCTTGTTCCACCTTTCCAGTATTTCTTGTAAAAATGACCTTCCCCACCAGTCTGAAAAAGAGTTTGTAAAAAGAGCTCCATAGCTTTTGGAGATTTTGATATTTCTCGTGGAAGTTTTATTTGGAATACCATAGTTTCTTCATTTAAAAGAGCGTCTGCCACAACATATCTTTTCCAAGAGCTCCAAAAAATTAAAAAGAGGAAGAGAGGGAGCCAGAGGAAATAAAAATCAAAAATAATTCCAAGACCATCTTGAATTATAGAGAAACTGCGCATTAAAAATATTTCAAGCATAATAACTCTTAAATTATACCTATATAAAGAGATTTTTTAAAACCAAAATCCGCTCTTTCGAGCGGGTTTTAGTTTTTTAGATTAGACTATATCTTCCTCTATTATCTCTTTTGAAAGCTTTTGTATTTTGAAGATTGACCACAACGGTATTCGGCTTAACATATCTTTCCTTTAAAACAAGATCCACAATTTCGTCTTTATTTAAAGAACCATGTTTTTTCAAAATATCCATGATGACATCTTTAACTACTCCAGTTGAATAACCCCATTCTCGAAGAGCATAAAGGCCTCTTCCAACTAAAACAAATCTTTTGTCTTTAATTAGTTCGTTGTGGCATGTTGCAATATGGGCTTCCTTGCCGAACATCTTTTTTATCTTTCTAGCTACTTCGGAGAAATGAAGAGGCGAACCATGTGCCCTTATAACAAGATAGGCATAATCCCTCATACCCTTCAAGGAAATGTTCGGAGAAGACGACAGACCCCATTCTCCCAGCGGATTCTTGTCAATTTTTTTTGAAATAGAAAGCCATCTTTTTATAATTTCTTCCTTCTTATATTTATCTGAAACATCCTTAATGTAACCAAAAAAACTATTAATGATATCTGCTTCTGAAACTAAATCCTGATTGGATAAATTTTTATAAATCTTCCTAATTGAATCATGAACTTTATCAGAAAGAACATTGTCTACATACCATCTGTGTTTGAATTCGTAATCTTCTCTTTTCTTTTTAAAAGGATCTCCTAAGACAAGAAGGAAATTAATATGATTCTGGGTTTCAGTATTATTTGTTACATAAGAAAGAAAGTCGTCTTCAGAAACGACACCCCCTAAAAAATCAATTAAATCTTTCAGTTCTACAAAAATCTCATCGTGTTCTCCATACAAATCAGACTTGGCAATAGTATTAAGGGCATGATTTTCAATTTGTCTAACACGCTCTCTAGTAATCCCATAAATACCACCAATAGCTTCTAAGGTAAGTTTTTCCTTATTTTTACCCAAACCGAAACGGCCCTCAAGGACATCTCTAGACCTCTCTGGCAAAATTGAAATAAGTCGTTTTGTTACTTGTTTTGGCTTAAAAGTGATAGTTGTCATAACTATTTACAGATTAGCATTATTTCCTTACAGAGCTAATATATGGCTCTATTAAAGGGAAATAAACTAGGTAACTTTATTTTAGCACCAATATTAGGGTCGGTCAAATTATAGAATGATACTTAATTGTACCCTAAATGACTATGTTTATGAGCTTATTCTTTACGTAAATTACTCTCTTTATTTCTTTTCCTTGGACGTGCCCTCTTACCCTCTCCTGTGAAAGAGCAACTTCTTTTATTTTCTCTTCATTAGACTCTTCGGTCTCAAATTCCCCTCTGACTTTTCCATTGACCTGAATCACAACCAAATGTTTATTTTTTGCTACTTTATTTTTATCATAGGCTGGCCAAGGTGTCAAATGTATTGATTCCTTTTCTTTCAGCTTTTCCCAGAGCTCTTCTGTTATATGTGGAGTAAAAGGAGCAAGGAGGAGAAGCAGGGTCCGAAAAGCTTCTCTGGGAATATCTTCCTCCTTCTCAATTTGATTAAAGTAAATCATCATACTACTAACTGCGGTATTAAATTTCATCTCTTCAATATCCTCTCCCACTTTTTCCACAGTTTCATGCATCAGGGATTCCAATTCAGAACTCATTCTTATATCTGAAACTTTTTCACTTGCCCTCCATATTTTTTCTAAAAATCTTCTTGGTCCCATCAGTCCATCATTACTCCAAGCAATTGCCTGATCAAAAGGACCCATAAACATTTCATACACCCTAAAAGTGTCCGCCCCGAATCTGTCTACAATATCATTAGGATTAATAACGTTACCCCGGGACTTGCTCATCTTTTCATTATCCTCGCCAAGAATGAGCCCGTGTGAAGTTCTTTTCTTATACGGCTCCGGTGTAATAACAACCCCTATATCAAAGAGAAACTTATACCAAAAACGGGAATAGAGGAGATGAAGTGTTGTATGTTCCATTCCACCATTGTACCAATCAACCGGCATCCATTTATCTGCTTTTTCTTTATCAACTAAAACTTTGTTATTTTCAGGATCAAGATATCTCAAGAAATACCAGGAGGAACCGGCCCAGTTTGGCATAACATCGGTTTCTCTTTTGGCTTCCTCTCCACATTGGGGACACTTAACATTAACCCAATTCTCCGCCTTGGAAAGAGGGGATTCACCTGTTTCACTCGGCATAAAGTCTTCAACTTCTGGTAGCTCAACAGGAAGCTCTTCTTCTGGTACTGGTACAGGGCCACATTTGGAACAAAGGATCATTGGAATTGGTTCCCCCCAATACCTTTGTCTTGAAAAAACCCAATCACGAAGCCTGTAAGTGACAGTCATCCTGCCTCCAACAGATTTAGTAATTCCCTCTTGAGATTCTTCAATTGACTGACCATCAAATTCTCCTGAATTAACAAGAACACCTTTTACATTATCCACGTAAGCTTCTTTTGAAATATCGCCGCCGGAAATAACTTCTATAATTTCTAAACCAAACTTTTTGGCAAATTCATAGTCTCTTTTATCATGCGCCGGAACCGCCATAATCGCACCAGTTCCATAATGAATCAGAACATAATCTGCAACAAAAACTGGGATTTCCTTGTTATTTGTAGGATTAATGGCTTTCAAACCTTTTAATTCCACTCCTGTTTTATCTTTACCTTCTGCTGTTCTTTCTATATCAGTCTTTGTTGCAGCCTCCTTTATATAATTTTTAACCTCATCCAAATTTTCAATTTTATCTTCAAGTTTATGTATGAATTGATGTTCTGGAGAAAGAACCATGTAAGTAGCCCCATAAAGAGTATCCGGTCTTGTAGTGAAAACATTTATCTTTTCTTCCAAATCCTTAAGAGGGAAGTCAAGTTCGGCTCCACGACTCTTTCCTATCCAATTTTTCTGTTGAACCTTGACTGGCTCTATGTAATCAAGAGGTTCAAGATCATCTAAAAGTCGTTCGGCATATTTGGTGATGGCGAGCATCCACTGCTCCTTTTCTTTCTTTTCAATTGTTCCATCACACCTTTCACAAACTCCCCCAACAACTTCTTCGTTAGCTAAACCAATTTTACAATCCTTACACCAATTAATTGGAATTTTTTTCTTATAGGCCAAATTATTCTCGAAAAGTTTCAGAAAAATCCATTGTGTCCATTTATAGTACTCGGGGTCAGTTGTCTTTAATTCCCTGCTCCAATCAAAAGAAAAGCCGATTGATTTTAGTTGTTTTCTATAATTTTCAATTGCTTTTTCTGTAGTAATTTTAGGATGAACCCCTGTTTTAACTGCATAATTTTCTGCAGGCAAACCAAAGGCATCAAACCCTATGGGATACAGAACCTCAAACCCTTCCCGCCTCCTTTTGCGAGCAACTATATCCATTGCTGTATAACTTCTGGGATGGCCAACATGAAGACCTTCTCCAGAGGGATAAGGGAATTCGATAAGAGAATAGTACTTGGGCTTAGTTGAGCTTTCGTCTACTTCATTTTGTTTAGTCTCCTCCCAAGTTTTTTGCCATTTTTGTTCAATCTTTTTGTGGTCGTACTCACGCATAATAAATCAACTACCATTTCAGATTATACCAGCCACATCAAATTGTCTAACAAAATCCTGCCCTGTGACCAAACAAGACCTGCCCTAATGTTCTTAAGGACATCAGAATAGATCTTGAAAGCTCGTGGTATCGGAGTAATCGTATTCTTACACTTTTAATTAGTCTTTCAGTTTCTTAATACCAACCCAGATTAAAGCCAAAAGGGCAACGCCGAGCATTATAACTCTCAAAATGTCGTCCATATCTGACCAATATCTGATTGAACCAATTATTAGAGAGAGAACACCACCAAGAGAAAGCCCAATGGAAACTGAAGTAGCACTAATGAATATTCCAGCAACTAATGAAGCGACTCCCAAAATCACCAAAACAACAAAGACATTTTTGTTGTAAACACTTCTTTTATCATCAAATTCCTGTCTGCATGTGAAATCGGTATCACAATATCCAGTCGCTTCACCTTCTGTTAATTCAGGACCTCCTGTCATTAATTCAGGACCTCTCATAAGATAAGGGTCTTTTTCACTCCACTGGCCACCTTCGTCAATACATCCTTCTTCAGTATCTGGTTGAACTCGAACTTGCTCTTCGGTGCAGAAATCAGTGTATTCTGGAGAATCGTAGACAAGCTTGATAGCAAAACTAAAGAAAAGATTTAAGACAACAATAATCCCCAAAACTAAAATCCACTTTAAAATATTAAAATGTTTTTCTTTTTTTATCATTTGATTTTTATCTAAATTTTCCATATTTTTAAGTTAAAAATTTGTAATTAAACAAATCATACACTTTAATTTTTGGCTCTACAACAAACTTTTTTACTTCCCCACTCCCCTGTTTATACTTGACAGAGTGATATATTCCATGGCGTGATTAGAGGGAGGATTATGAGCTCTGCCCATTTTTATATCTTAAACTCAACCACATCCCCGTCTTTGACTACATAATCTTTCCCTTCTGTTCTAACTAATCCTTTTTCACGAGCATGAGCATATGAGCCAACGCCAACTAAATCTCCATATTTAACTACTTCTGCTCGAATAAACTTATCATGAAAATCGCCATGGATTGCCGTTCCTGCAACAGGAGCAGTTGATCCCCTTTTGGTGGTCCAAGCTCTGCTTTCTTTTTCTCCCGTCGTCAGAAATGTAATCAAGTCAAGAATTTCATATCCTTTTTTAACTAAAGAATCCAGACCTCCTTCATAGTCAGATACTCCTAAAAGCTCCATTTTGTATTCGTTCTTTTCTTCTTCATTTAAATCTTTAACATCACTTTCAATGCCAACGTCAACAACAACATAAGAAGAATTTGTATCTTTAAAAAATTTTATTAACTCTTTGTATCTACTATCATTACACTCGTCCAGATTTTTAGCATCGGCTTTTTTATTCAAAACATAGAGAATCGGTTTCATTGTCAAAAGATGAAGAGTTTTGATTATTTCTTTTTCTTCTTTATTCAAATCAACTGAACTTGCAAGCTTCCCTGAATCGAGTGCTTCTTCTACTTTCCCTAATACCTTTTCTTCTAATAAAGCTTTCTTGTCTCCTTTTTTTAAATCCTTCCCTAAATTTCCCTTTCTAGCTGTAACAGTTTGAAAATCAGCCATAATAAGCTCCAGATTAATAACCTCTATATCTGAAAGAGGATTAATTTCACCATGAACATGGTGGATGTTTTCATCCTCAAAAATTCTAATAACCTCGGCAATGGCATCAACTTCCCTAATATTGGAAAGGAATTTGTTCCCAAGTCCCTCCCCTACCGAAGCGCCTTGGACCAATCCTGCTATATCAACAAATTCAACCACGGCTGGAATAGCTTTCTCGGATTTGGAGAGTTTAGTTAATCCATCCAACCTATAATCAGGTACAGGAACGACGCCGATACAAGGGTCAATTGTACAAAAAGGATAATTCTCTGCAGGAACACTATGCTTGGTTAAAGCATTAAAAAGAGTGGATTTCCCCACGTTCGGCAGCCCTACAATTCCAATCGAAAGTGACATCTTAATTATTTAAATTCTTTAGCTCTTCTTGATACCTCCCCATAACTTCCATTGATGCAGTCATTTGGTCTTTCCCACCTTCAACCTCTTTT
>MPMA02268846.1_pt1 | contig 15614 bp, 18 predicted proteins | sample 1617361 | NCBI WGS metagenome assembly MPMA02 (sample SAMN05944807, study PRJNA350692) | marine metagenome | biome: marine; feature: ODZ; material: water; isolation source: 180 m water sample filtered on 0.2 um supor filter | place: Pacific Ocean | collected 2012-04-08 | depth 180m m | reverse complement strand
CGGGTCGTAGCTGCCCGGGATCCACGAGTCGGCACCCGCTCGAAACATCAGCGGCAGGTCGCTCCACGTGTCACCGCCCGGCTCGCCCGGCCGCGCGATGGTCGCGGTGCGCCACAGTTCCTCCCCGGTCTCAGCGTCGTGCGCGGAGATGAAACAGACGTCGTTCTTGTAGTTCTGGCACCCAGTCATGCCGGCCACGATCTTCCCCTGCACCACGATCGGACCGCTCGTATACCGGTAGCCGAGCGCGTAGTCGGCAACAGTGTGATCCCACGCCACTTCACCCGTCCGCGCGTCGAGGGCGACGATGTGGGCGTCCGACGTGTTGACGTAAATTTTGTTGCCGTAGATCGCAAGCGAGCGCGTCCGCATGCCAGACCCGACCGCATCGAGTTCATCAGTTGATGCCTCGAACTGCCTTCGGTGTTCCCAGAGACGATCCCCGGTCACCGCATCCACGGCCTGCACGACGTTTCGTGGACTCGGGATGAACATCACGCCGGCGTGCACGAGCGGCGTCGGCTGACTGAGGCCGGGGGGCAGCTGCCACGACCAGACCAGTTGCAGCTGGTGGACGTTATCGGTATTGATCTGGTCTAGCGGACTGTAGCCCCACCCATCGAGGGTGCGCCGCCAGTTGAGCCAGTCGGCGGGATCGGGATTCTCCAGCATCGCATCGGTGACCGGCTCAAAGTCCCGGACTTGAGCGCCCGCCGTCACACAATCCAGGAACAGGACGAGAGCCACCCCAAGTGCGCGCCGACGTCCATTCCTATTCATATCGGACCTCCTTCCCGACCGTTGATCCGTAATCGAGCGGTGGAACTCCAGGTCGCGGTGGATGACGCCTTGCTCGTGCGCCGGCTTCGAGGGCTTCAGCGATCTGCTTCGCGATGGGGAGCGCCTCATCGATCGGAATGGGACCCTGGTTGATGCGGTCCGCCAGCGTCGGCCCCTCGACCAGTTCGAGGACCAGCGCCTTGACGCCCTCCGCTTCCTCCAGCCCGTAGATGGTCCCGATGTTCGCCTGGTTAAGAGACGCCAGGACCTTGGCTTCCCGCTCGAAGCGGGCCAGCCGGTCGGGGTCGGACGTGAACGCCTCGGGCAATACCTTCAGCGCCACGTCCCGGTCGAGCTTCGTGTCCCTGGCCTGATACACCTCGCCCATACCGCCCTCACCGATCTTGGCGGTGACCTCGTAGACGCCGAGGCGGGTGCCGGGAGTGAGGGCCATGGCCGTTTCCGTGAGTCGTTGAATTATATCGCCCGGGCGGTTGGGGGAGGGCAGGGCGTGGTCGTCGGGCAGGGGGCGAATGGGATGCTGACTGTCCCTAAACTGTCCCTGTCAGGACCTCACTCCTCGTATTCTGACGCACTCCTCTCAGGTCAGCTCCCCGTGCGACGCGGGACTCATGCCGCTGTTCAGTTATGGTTGAGCCCCGTCGCCCGACTCCCGAGCTTTTCCTTGAACCCGGCCTCGCGGGTAAGAATTTCGTCGCGTGCTGAGGTCTTCGGCAAGATTTGTAGGATTGAGAATCTGAAGCCAACTGGGTAGGCCCTTGGCTGTGCTTTAACGAGCTGCCGGAGGTGCCTGTTGCCGCCGTGGCCCGAGCGCGCATACTGTCCCCATCGGCCCCATATTCCTCCGACGCCGGAGGCGCTGCCTACGTAGAGTCGCCCCGATGCTTCCGCGAGAATCAGATACACGCCCCCCACGGCGGACAAGCTCGCCTGCCAGTCGCGATGGGCTTCGGGTTGCTCAAACAGATCGCACAGCTCCTCGTAAGTGAGCGAGAACTCCAAGTAATCCTCGAACGCAGGAAGGCGGCGACCGGGTGACACGATTTCGAGCACGGGCTTGTCTCTCAGCCGCTGGTGCCAGGCTCGCCCCGCCTTGCCCCAGTCGATGACGACACGGTCTTCGAGGTCCGCGAACCCGTCGACGCGCTCGAACTCGTAGAAGTGTTTGCACTCGGCCCGCCATTGGCGCGACCAGGGGCATGATGCCGGTGCGGGTCCGGCGGAGGCGGGCCGCACGGTGACCTTCCTGAACACACCCCAGAACCGCGCCCGAGTTCCGGCGAGACCAGCAAAGGCGACAAGTTGGTCTGTCTTGTGGAAGATCGCCGACGACTGATAGCCCTGATAGAGTTCGAGCCAACCGTGTTGCAGCAATTCACGCACGGGATACCGCGCGTGCTGGTGTCGAACCAACTTGGTTTTCGCGTCGGCGTCCAGACCACGCAGCGACAACAATTCAACGATTCCTAGCGCCATTCAGCCCCTCCATGGGTACATGGTGTCGCGGGCTTGATACACCTCGCCCATGCCGCCTTGGCCGATTTGGGCAGTGACCTCATAGGGACCCAACCGAGTGCCGGTGGCGAGGGCCATAGGCTTCCTGGGTCAGCCAGCGCCACACCTGTGCACGGCCCTGATGGAGACACAGTCTGAGAGTCCAATCCTTGAAGGAGGCTGCGCCGCCACGCCATGACCGGCGTCATCTGCCTGGTGAGGGGCGACGGACGAGCGTCATGTCCGGGGGCAGGGACGCCAGGGGCAAGGTCTGCTAGCAGCGGGTCGATCAGGCCGTTCTCGCGATCCAGGCAGTGCGCCGACGCTACACCTGGCCCATGCCTCCCTCGCCGATGAGGGCGGTGACGTCGCAGTGGCCGAGACGGGTACCAGAAGTGAGCGCCATGTACTTCAGAAGAGTCGTTGGATAATCTCGGCTGGCCGGTTCTCGGCGCCCAAGGAAGGCGCGTCAGGAGGGCGGGGGACTGTCCCTGGACTGTCCCTAAACTGTCCCCATCAGGACCTCACTCCTCGTATCTAGGAGCACTCCTCGTAGTTTTCGAGGATCGGCTATCTGACTGAAAACACCGAATTACTAAGAAAAACGCCGGTCCTGGATCGGACGCGGCCAGAACTTAAAATCCTGTGGAGCACTAGCTCCGTGCGGGTTCGATCCCCGCCCTCGGCACTTTGTTTTCAATTACTTACGGGTTCTGTCGACTGACCGAGCTTTGGCCTATTTTGCCGATTGTCCCTGAAATTGTCCCTGCGTCGAAAAGTTCCCGCCCGCTTCCGAGGGGGAAGCCGTCAAGAATCCCTTGCCTCGGAGGCGTGCGCCCGTTCCGCGGGCGTTGTCAAGTTGCCGATGAGAGCGCGGTTCTCCTGGTGGGCACTGAGAGCCTGCGCTCGGTCAGCAGGCGCACGTCACCGCAGCCCAGATGCCGAAGGAGCGCGTTCTCAGCAGACGGTAGTGAACAGCGCGGAGCAGATGTCGGCCGACTCGAAAGAGATTCTGTACGACGCCGTGCACGGACGCGAAGCGTTGTAGATGGGCGGCCGACTTGAACCGCCGCATCTGACGTTCCCGCTGGCGCGTCGGTTGATGCGCGACCTCTGCTCGATTGTTTGCGTACTGCCGGGTACTGTGGAGCACGGATGGCATCACGGTGCGGTGCGCCGCCGAGTAGCTGCGCAGTTTGTCGGTGATGAGCCGGCGCGGCTCGCGGCCTTGTCTGTTCAACAGCTTACGGAAGAACCGCTTGGCCGCCTGGCGATTCCTTCGTGACTGTACGAGGATATCGAGGACGTCGCCGTCCTCGTCCACGGCACGCCACAGGAACTGCTGACGCCCCTGGATTCTCACGAAAAGTTCGTCCAAATGCCAGGTGTCGCCCTGGCGGCCCCGCCGGCGCCGCAACCGGCGCGCGTAGTCGAGCCCGAACTTCCGACACCACTGCCGAATGGCCTCGTACGTCACGGTGATGCCGCGTTGGGCGAGGAGATCCTCGACATCCCGAAAACTCAGGCCAAAACGGTAGTACAGCCACACCGCGTGACTGATGATGTCAGCAGGAAATCGGTATCCGCGGTAGCTGGACGGCTGGCTCGTCATTGGGCTACTCTGCCACCTGCCGGCTGAACTTGACAATGCCCCGTGGAGGCATGACATCCCAGTGAAAAGAGTCATAGGAGCACATCACGAATTCCATGACGAAGCCTTCGCATCGGCCTGGGCTACCCGCTTCGTACCGACTCCGGAACGGCTGGAACTGTTCGCACTCATGTCGTCGGAAGTGCAATCACACATTCCAACGAACGGCTGCATTGTCGAACTCGGTCTCGGCCCTGGATATCTGGCCGAACATCTTCTGAACCTGCTACCCGGCGTGCACTACTGCGGTATTGATTTCTCCCGCCCGATGCTTGATCTTGCCCGTCACAGGCTCAGAGCGCATGCGCCCCGAGTCGCCTATCTTCAAGCTGATCTCGTCCAAGACAACTGGCGCAGGGGTGTGCCAACACCTGTGCACGCCATTGTGTCAACGTGGACTTTGCACGACCTAGGCAGCCGCAAGCACGTCTCTGCCGTCTACGGGACTTGCGCACGGATATTGCAAGATGGTGGCCTGTTTCTGAACGGCGACTTCATCAAGCCTGAGCTGGCCACACACGAATACGAACCGGGACGATTTGAGATAACGACCCACGTCCAACTACTGCGGCGGGTGGGATTCAGGGATGCTCACTGCTTGGCGGTGCTGGAAAATGAACTCGAGTCGCCGACGGCCGCACAGAACTACGCGTGCTTCAAGGGCTTAGCCCAGAGACCGGCCTAAAAGGTAAGCGACTGGCACTGAGCTTCAAAGCTTAAGCCACCGCCGCCGGGCCTGATCCGCTTCGGTGGACAGGTTGACGACGCCGGGTGATGGTATCGCCTTTCGTGATTAGTAGAGAGTGATGATGGGTGTGATCGCTGTGGGAAACCGCGGTCTGTGCGGTGTTCCAAGTCACTTGTGGACGCGTTCTTCGCATCCACAGGGACGGCAGCGTCCATAGCCCGCGCGCGGCGTTCGAAGTTGGCCGGGCTGATCTTACCCGGGGGTCGAGTGACGGCGCCGCTGGTTGTAGAACACCTCGATGAAGTCGAACAGCTCCCTCTTGGCATCGCCACAACTCTCGAAGTGTTCGCCGAGTTCGGTCTTCACCGTCGAGAAGAAGCTCTCCATGACCGCGTTGTCGTAGCAATCGCCGGTGCGACTCATGCTGCACGTGAGGTCCTGCACCTTCAGGATGGCCTGGTAGTCCTCACTGGCGTACGTGCATCCCCGATCCGAATGATGGAGCAACCCCGGCCGCGGACAGCGACGCTTCATGCGACGCGCGGATCAACACCCGGAGCTGCTGGTCCCGCTGCGCGTGGGCCGAGACGGGCGAGCACTCGAACTAGAGTTCCTCTCGCCGTGACCGCGAGCGCAGCACCGGCTGCGGTCACTCGAAATGGAGCGACTCGATCGGGTCGAGCTGCGCGGCCTTCCACGCGGGGTAGAAACCGAAGACGATCCCGATCGCGGCGGCGAACCCGGCCGAGACGGCGACGGCATACAGTGGAACACTGGGAGCGAAAGTGAACCCACCCGGCCACCGGACGAACCGGGTGACCCCCTGTGACGCCGCGAATCCCAGACCGACCCCGATCAGCCCGCCCACGAGGCTGATGGCAATCGCTTCCACCAGAAACTGCCACAACACGTCTCTGCCCTTAGCACCGACCGCCATCCGCAACCCGATCTCGCGCGTGCGCTCGGTCACTGACACCAACATGATGTTCATAATGCCGATACCGCCGACGATCAAGGACACGATCGCGATCGCCAGCGTGAACATGATCATGCTCTGCGTCGTCTCGGTGAGCATGTCGTTCATCTCCTCCTGGGTGCGCACCATGAAGTCGTCCTCCTCGCCCAGCAGCAGCTTGTGTTGCTCGCGCAGCACCGATGCGATCTGCGCCGACACCTCCTCGATGTCGTCGACCGAATAGGCCGAGATGGTGATGCCAGAGATGTTGGTGCCGTCCCGACCGCGCAGCTTCCTCTGGACGGTCGTATAGGGCGCGAAGATCGCGTCGTCCTGGTCCTGACCGAACGAGCCCGAGCCCTTCGCCTCCAGCACGCCGACCACCTTGAACGCCTGGCGACGAATGCGAATCGTCTGGCCGGTCGGGTCGGCCCCCTCCCCGAACAGGGTGTCGCGCACCACCGATCCGAGCACGGCGACCTTCGCGGCGCTGTTGACGTCGGTCGGGCTGAAGAAGGTACCGTGCTCGATGTCCCAAACGCGGATCAGCGGCAGCTCGACGTCGGCGCCTTCGATGCGCGTGAACCAATTCTGCCCCCCCGCCACCACCTGGTCGCGGGTGGCGACACTGGCCGTCAGATACCGCGCTCCAGGGACCTGGCCTCTGATCGCATCGACATCGTCAGCCTTGAGTCTCGGAGACGAGCCCATGCCCTGGCTGATGCCGCCATCTCTGAAGTTGCCGGCGCGCACCGTGATCAGATTCGTGCCGGCCGACTGGAACTGCGCTTCGAGTGTCCGCTGCACCCCGGTGCCCAGGGCCACGATGGTAATCACGGCCGCGACACCGACGATCATGCCGAGCATCGTCAGCGCCGTCCGCATTCTGTTCCGTCCGAGCGCTTTCAGGGCCACACGAAAGATGACGAACAGGGGCATCGACTCTCATTCCCTCCGACGTTTCACGGGAGCGTATACGGTAGAGGAGGTTGTCTGGTCATTGTTTTCCGCCTTCGGGCTGTGGGCGGCAAACAGTTGCTAGTGACTGCTTACAGGGCTGCGTCGGCCGACCTGGTAAACAGCGGCCAACAGGGTAGGACCAACCTGCAAACCGTTGGCTGACGTGGCGTGGTGTGCCCGGGCCACTCGCACCGGCCGCGAGAGCGACCAGGACGCGCCCAGCAGAACAGCGCCGAGGCAGTAGACGTCAGAGGCGAATGTAAGGACCGCAGCCGCCGGCAGCCCCGAGCACCTGGCCACGCCCCAATCGGCTACTTCTGCATCCTTGCGAACTGCAACGTGATCGCTTCTTTCGTCAAGTCCCACTTTTCGATACAGAAGTTCGGGTAGCCATCCGACACGTCGTCGAGCGAATAGACCGTTCCGGTCAGTCCGTCGCTGACGAATACGCCTCGGCGCTCGCCCTGAGCCCTGACACCGTCTTCGGTAATGCCCCACCCAAACCCTATGAACGACCCGTTGCCTTCCTGGGTCGGATTGTTCGTGAAGTTATAGGTGAGGAACACCTTGCCATAACGTTGCACGGTTCCGGTGGCGTTGACCTGCACACCGTCGCTCGTACTGGTCATCGAGGTGATCTTGAGCTCGAACGTTTGCGTCTCCTCTTCGAGTTTCAGTTGATCGGCTAGAGACATTTGCGGCTCCTCCTTGCAGTAGTATATCGCTTACGGTCCACGAACACCTGATTCGGCGGCGGCGCTCCTTGTGTGCTGTCGATACCGCGGGGGCGCGGCGACCGGCGCAGCCGGTCAACGGCGGTCGAGCGGGGCGCTGGTCGAGGGCGGGACTGCCGACCTCAGGTGCGTGCCACTCTGTGGCACGTTTCACGTCTCAGCCGCACTCTCCTGAACTCTCCTGCACAATTTCGTGCGTAAAGAGCAGTGTGATCGGCACTGTCAACTTGATGAGGGCAGCGCGGTTCTCTGGCTGGAAAACCGACCGTCGGCGCTCCTTCAGGAGGCGCAGGTCACCGCATTCCAGACCTGAAACGCCCGCCTTCTCAACAGCCGGTGATGGATGGACCGTAGGAGATGTCGGCCCACTCGGAAGAGATTCTGCACCAGGCCGTGCACGGACACGAACTGCTGCACGTGGGCGGCCGACTTGAAGCGCCGCATCTGCCGCTCGCGTTGACGGGTCGGTTGGTGGGAGACTTCGGCGCGATTGTTCGCGTACTGGTCGGTGCAATGAACCACCGAGGGCATCACGGTGCGGAGCGCCGCCGAGTAGCTGCGTAGCTTGTCTGTGATCAACCGCCGAGGCTCCCAGCCTTGGCTTTTCAACAGCTTACGAAAGAACCGCTCCGCCGCGCGGCGATTGCGCCGAGACTGGACGAGGATGTCGATGACGTCGCCGTCCTCGTCCACGGCACGCCACAGATACTGCCGCCGGCCCTGAATTGTGACGAAGAGTTCGTCCAGATGCCAGGTGTCGCCCATCCGACCCAGGCGTCGCCGCAGGGCTCGGGCATACTGCGGTCCGAACGTTCGACACCAGCGCCGAATCGTCTCGTGCGTGACCGTGACACCCCGCTGAGCCAGCAAATCTTCCGTGTCGCGGAAGCTCAGACCGAAGCGGTGGTACAGCCAGACGGCGTGACTGATGATTTCGGCAGGGAATCGATATCCGTGATAGCTGGGAGACTCGTTCGTCATCGGCCCACTCTGCCACTTGCGGCCTCAAGTTGACAGTGCCTCTGCGAAGGCTGAACGGGGAAGTTCTACTAGCGAGGCGCTCGCTTGATCTCGATCGAGGCGGTGAGCCACTGGTCGCCTCCGCCGAGCTCCCAGGACACTGGACCAGAGGGGCCGGCCCTAGCGTGCCGCGTGTCTGATACCGCCAGCCCGACCGCACGCACGGTCGCGTCGCACGCTGATAACGGCGGACCGCAGCCATTCGTCGGATCTGTCACAGCATCGGGAAAGGACACAATGTTGAGCCGTGATGAGGGAGGTTCGTCAGACAGAGCCAACGCCCCGGGAAGGAAGATTCCGGCTTCGTCCAGTTCGCAGACGACGATCCGCAGCACACGGGAGCCGTCTTGAGTGGTCGTGATCGTAGGCGCCGTGGGTGCGTCCGATGACCCGCGGTCTGGACGCGCGACGCCCACGGGGGCGTCGGCATCCACGTTCGAGAACCGCAGCACCGCGCCCGCCGCCCGTCGCATGCCTCCCCAACTGAAGGAGGCGGTGGTCTCCGACCCGTCGGCGATTCTGTAGTAGACCGCCAATTGACACGCGGTCCCCTCCCCGTCCGCCTGACACAGCGCGCCGTTGAAGCCAGCGAAGCCAGGCACTTCCGTCCATCCATCGGGTCCAGATGTGTTCGGATTCGCCTGGATGCCGAGGATGGCAATGAGGAGGTCCGCTCGTCCACTCACGCCTGGCGGTACAGGGATAGACACTGAGCTGGCCCCTGCCGGCCCGGTGTCGCTGGTCACGGCGTCCTCGAAGGACGGACTCGAGACGCAACCAGCGAAGAAAAGGCTGGTCGCAACGGTGGCACGCCATGCCAATTGGCGTGATGACCTGAGAGAATCGCGGGCTAGCCAGCCTCGAATTGAGCACATAGGAAGCCCCCTTTGCCCCACCCTGCCGCCCCACGACGGGGCGTAAGTATACCGCGCCCGCCGGTCCGTCAAACACCCCTTTTTCGGGACGCCCCAACGTCGCTGCCGTGAGCAGGAATAACGGGGCGAAAGTCGTTACCAGATCCGGAGGGTTTTGTTGGACAGCCGGATCGCAACCACGCACGGTCGGATTACGACGACAACCGTCGGATTGTTCCGTGGTACCGATCGGCGCCCGCCACGATCAGCGGCGGCTCAAGTGCTGCGGTGACGCTAGCAACCGAAACTATGGAAGACCCAGATCTCGCCATTCAGCGGGAAGACCACGACGCCGTAGCCAATCGCAACCCCGGGTTCCGGGTCGCTCTCCGGTAGGGGCATGAGGCTTGTTGGAAGTTCCCACACCGTCTCGCCTGTCCGCCCGTCGCGCGCGATGATCGCCCGTGTCTCGATCGTGAACACCAGTCCGCCTTCGTGGTCCACTGTGAGGAGCGTACCGCTAGGAGTGGAATACAGTCTGGAATTGCGAACACCATCGTTCTGCCAGCGGAGTGCGCCGTCGACGACGCTCAGTGCGGCGATCGATTTGGCCAGCCGTACGAATACCCGCCCGTTGGCCACGGCGAGGCTGGGCTCCGGATCACGAGCCTGTGCGCTCAATCGGGTGCGCCACACCCCAGCGCCGTCGCTGGCCCGCAGCGCGACCACGTCGACACTCATCGGCGGCGCGTCGGAATCGTCCGCAAAACCGGTCACAAAGATGCGCATGTCCTCAAGGCTCTTGCCGCTGCCGTCAGGGCGCCAGACAACTGCCGCACGGGGCTGGGACCTCAATGGAGGTTCCAAGATCGATTCCCAAACGACCTCCCCGTCGTCCCAGCGAAAGGCACGGACCGAGTGGCCATCCGCGAGCACGACCAGGAACGGCTCATCAGTTGCCGGATCGAAGGCGACTGCTGGTTTGCTGCGAGAAGGCCCGGGGCCGGCGGCAACTTGCCACACTACCGTGCCGTCGGTCCCTCGCAGGGCACTGAGAATCGGACCGCCGTCTTCCGTTCTGTGGCTCAGCACGCGGCCATTGCTCGCGGTTGGGCTGCTGCCGACCACACGGCCTTCCATATCGACGTTCCAGAGCTCGGTGCCGTCGTCTGCCCGCAGCGCGAGGAGCTGCTTGCGCCGGTCGCTGTTGATCGATCACCTTCAGCTCCGAGACTGTGAGCGAAACCACGGGTTCTTCCCTCAGTACACTTGAGCGATGAACGCGATCGACGGGATGACCTGCGCCAAACCCGGATGTGACAACCGTGGAAAACCGGGCCTCAGCATCGTGGGCCACGGTTCGTTTGCAGCGAAGTCGGGCCGACGACAGCGGTACCGCTGCAGAGTCTGCGGGGGAACGCTCAGCACGAACACCGGAACAGCGTACAGCGGTCTTCGCTGCAGTCGAAGGGAATTCAACCAGGTCGCGAACCTTCGCGTCGAGGGCGTGAGCATTTCAGCGACCTCCCGGGTCACGGGCCGGTCCCGCAACACCATCGCGCGATGGCTCGAGCGGGCCGCGACAGCGGCTAAGCGACTCAACCAGCGGATGCTGCACGATTTCGACATCATCGAGCTGCAGGCTGATGAACTCTGCACGTTCATCCGCAGCAAGAGCAGACCCACTTGGCTGTTCGCGACCATCGAGGTATCTTCCCGCTTGTGGGCGGGGAGCGTGTTCGGCCGCCGCTCCTCTCGAAACGCCAGGGCTGTCCTCAACGACGTCATCTTCCGCGGACGCCTGGTTGGATGCCCGCTGATCGCCACCGATGGCTTCGAGTACTACTTCGGTGTGATTGGGGGCCTCTTTGAATCAGCGTGCGTCTATGGTCAAGTCCTCAAGACTCGGCGAAACGACCGTGTCGTCCGGGTCGAGAGGCGCGTGAAGATCGGCACGGCCAGTCGGCTGAAGGCCGCTCTTTGGGCGTCGGAGGATTCCGCGCCCCTGAACACCTCGTTCGTCGAGCGCCTCAACCTCACGATTCGCCAAGGCTCGGCGTACTTGCGCCGTCGCTCGCCCTGCCACGCCCGTGGCGCCGACCAGCTCCGCGGGCACGTCGAACTCCCGCGCTGCTATTACGATTTCATCCGGCCGCACAGGGCGTTGAAGATCGGTCGAGAGACGCGGACGCCAGCGATGCAGGCTGGTTTGGTGAGCGCGCCAATGAACTGGAGCGACATCTTCATGGTGCCGGCCCCACACTGCGTATTCTTGGTCGCGGTCGTGCACATGCCCTGACCGTCCGGCTCCTGAAAACTAGCCCAGCCGCGCTGCCAACGTTGTCGTGGCCAAACGAGCACAGACCGGCCGCCTGATCAACAGCGAGTGGCGCAAGCACCCGTGAGTGGTATGCTGAGCTGGCCTCGGATGCGTGGCTGCGACCCGTTGGCAGCCGGCCTCCACCAACTAATCACCATCGTGATCTGGTTCGTCCCTTTAGTGATTGGTAGAGCCAGCTTTTTCATCACCCTGCTAGACTGTCGACCAGCAGTCCTCCTCAAACGAATCCGGAGAGGCGACATGGCCAAGTACGAAGTACCCGGCATGAAATTGATTCCGCAGCGCCTCAACATGTCGTGTTGGTACGCCAGTGCGAAGATGATCATAAACTGGCAAATGGGCCGTTGCCGACAGTCGTTCACCAATCTTGTCCCACCAGAACTCGACGCGCAATGTCGTGCGCTTCGCGGTGCCGATGCCGGCATCACAAATCCGGTAATCGTGCAAATGGCCGTGCGCCTTGGGCTCAAACAAGTCCCTCCCATGTCGGAAACATCCAGCGACATCGAATCGCTGCTGCGAGGACACGGACCGCTGTGGGTAAACGGCGACCGGCACATTGTGGTAATTGCGGGCGTCGATGGTGACCGAGTTAAGGTGTACGACCCGTGGCCACCGGATCAAGGCAAGATTGAATGGCGACTGCTTTCCGGTTGGCTCTTTCGCGAGACTGCCGGAACCTACAAGGTTCAACGCGGCGATTCACTTTCGGCCATTGGCCGGCGGCATGGAGTTGACTGGGGGAGGATCTACAACCACCCGAGCAACGCCGCGTTTCGTGCAAAGCGGCCCAATCCGAATCAAATCCAGCCCGGGGATGAAATCTTTATTCCCACATCCGCATCCGACATGGATACCAGTGGCGCGGTCTCCTTTCTGTATCTTCCAGGACTTCCCAGACTTTCGTAGACACTCCTGCTGACTAAAATGAGGCAGCAATCAGGAGTGTGGAGATGGGACAGCAACGCTACACGGACGAGTTCCGGCTCGAGGCGGTCCGGCAGGTCACGGAGAAGGGACACGCCGTCAAGGATGTGGCTGAACGCCTCGGCGTATCGACCTACAGCCTGTACGAATGGGTGCGGAAGCACCGGGCGACCGCGAGTCGCGCGACGACTCGTCTGACAAACAAAGACGAGGAGATTCGCCGACTGCGGACGGAGTTGAAGCGGGTCACGGAGGAGCGAAACATCCTAAAAAAGGCCGCCGCGTACTTTGCCAAGGCATCCGGGTAAGGTACGCGTTCATTCAGGAGCATCGGCACACGTTTCGGGTTCGGACGATGTGCCGGGTCTTGCGGGTCGAGCGGAGTGGGTTCTACGCGTGGCGACAGCGACCGGTGTCCAACCGAGCGCAGGACGACGCCCGATTGCTCCGACAGATTCGCGACTTGTTCACGGCCAGCGGCAGGACGTATGGGAGCCCGTGGATCCATCGAGACTTGCGGGAACTGGGAGAAACATGCAGTGTGCATCGGGTCGCGCGATTGATGCGCCAGGACGGCCTACGGGCGCAGATCGGCTACAAGCGCCGGTGGATCGCCAGCGGCCCTCCGGCCCGGGTCGCAGCCAACCGACTGAACCGCATGTTTACGGCGGACGCGCCCAATCAGGCCTGGGTCGGCGACATCACGTACATTCGCACCGACGAAGGGTTTCTCTATCTGGCGGTCGTGTTGGATCTGTTCTCACGTCGAGTCGTCGGCTGGTCGATGCAGCCCACGCCGTCGCGCGACTTGGTGCTGCACGCCCTGCTGGCGGCCGTGTGGCGTCGCCACCCGACGGGGCCGGTGCTCGTCCACAGCGATCAGGGCAGTCAGTATGGCAGTCACGACTACCTCACGTTCCTCGCTGCGCACGGTTTGGTGCCGTCCATGAGCCGTCGGGGCAATTGCCTCGACAATGCGGTGACCGAGAGCTTTTTCTCGACCCTCAAGAAGCAACGGATTCGGCGACGCGTCTATCCCACGCGCGACGAGGCGCAGGCCGACATCTTCGCGTTCATCGAGTTGTTCTACAACGTCAAGCGGCGACACAGTCACGTCGGCGGGGTGTCGCCCCAGCAGTTCGAAGCCGACTACGCGCAGAGCTTGCAGGGTGTCTAAAGAACCCTGGGAAGTCCAATGCTCCGAAAAACTTCCAAATAAATCAACATTCACTGGTGCACACTGCGCACCGTTACCTTCGAATCAACGCCAACTCCATTTAATCCAAAAACACGGTGGATTTGATCTTTATCAGGTTTCCAACAACGCAACGGTCATAAGGTAGCGCGGCCTGCAACCCAAGACCTTGAAAAGGCCATAATGACCTATCAGCAATCACGAACACTGACCAGAACCGCTCTTTTTCTGCTATTTTTGTTTGCCCCTTTGTTGGATATCTTTCGTTTTGACCTCGAACTGCGCCATTTCATCATCTTTGGTCAAGAGTGGTCCCCTGGGCTTGAATCAGTGCTTCATGACGGTGCAGGCAGTACAGAGGCGGCTGGGATCATGTCTATCAAAGCCTTTATTCCGCTGGTTGCCTTTATTGGCATCGCGTTTCTGTTAATTTGGAGATTTGGCCGTATCTACTGCGGTTGGTTATGTCCGCACTTCAGTGTGGTTGAAATGATTAACCAGTTGATGTTAAAGCAATTAAATCGCATTACGCTGTGGGAATCTCCTTCAAAACCCAATAGAAACATTGTCCCCCGTTTGATTGTTGCTGCCGTTGCCGTTGGCATGGCCTTCACCTGGTCGGTCAGCCTGCTGAGTTATTTATTGGCCCCGGTGCCGCTGTTAAAAGACCTTGTAAACTTTAACCTCGGGCTTGGCTCCACTTTCTTCATTTGTGCCGCCACCGTCACTTTTTCTTTCGACTTTATTTTTGTCCGCTACCTGTTTTGCAAATATGTCTGTGCGCTGGGTTTCTTTCAAAGCCTTATCTGGATGGCCAATCAAGAAGCCATGGCGGGCAAGTTCGACCGCGAGCGAGCCAAAGCCTGCCGGGATTGTGACAAAGAATGCGATAAAGCCTGTCCCATGCGGCTGCCTACTCGCAATATGAAGCGGGCCAAGTTTGCCTGCACCCAATGCGCTCAGTGCATTAGTGCCTGTGAGCAAGTGCAAAAAGACAATCCTGAAGGGACTTTGCTTAAGTGGGTCAGCGGCCCGGAGGCTGTCGAGATTGACCGACCTGCGGCACCACCCACGAAATTCAGGCTAGAAGAGATAACGCGGTGACGTTACGGCTTACGGCTCACGCGGGTGCGCGGCGTCCCACTCGCGGGCGAGACGTTGGGCTTCGGCGATCTGCTCGGGGGTCATGCGCTTCGCAACTTCGTCGCGACTTCTAGCCGAGCTCTCCCTCAGCAGGTCAGTCTGTAGTCGAGACGCCGCGAGGTTGTACCAGATATGCGCTTGTACGTCGTCCTGCGGCACACCGCTGCCGTAGGCGTACCTGGCCCCGAGGTTGTACTGCGCGTCGGCGTTCCCCTGCTCGGCCGCCAGCCTAATCCAGCGCACCGCTTCGGCGTCGTCTAGCGGCACGCCGTCGCCGATCTCAGACAGGTGGCCGAGGTTGTACTGCGCGTCGGCGTTCCCCTGCTCTGCGAGCACTTGGAGTTCGGCGACTTCGCCACGCACCCGGGGTTGCGTGCAACTCGCCACGGTCAACGCCGCGAGGCTCAGCACACCGGCCACGGCAATCAACCGACCGTAGTTCGTCATCGGTAATCCCCGTTTAGAAGACAAATCCTCTCTTAGTCTGTCAGCACACTCCCAAGAAGTCACGGGTTGGTCTCTGTCAATGCCCGCACGCTCCGTGTCCGAGAGGGTCCCAAGACCGAGAATCCCGTCTAGGATGTCGGCCTCGGTGGACACCTCAAAAGCGGCCATTAGTCGACACGTCAAAGCCGGCCATTTCGGGCATGGCTGAGACTGGTGGAGTTCTACCCCGCGGCCCCCGTCTGGCGCAAGTCGGTGCGGACCTTTGACCTGCCCCCCTGAAATCGTTCCAGCCCGAGCGGTAGAATTCGGGTGTCACGACCAGGAGGTAGGATGCCACGCAAGCGCGTCGGTACTGAACAGATCATCACAAAGCTGCGCCAGGCCGAGGTGGAGTTGAGCCGCGG
>MPMA02133467.1_pt1 | contig 15845 bp, 18 predicted proteins | sample 1617361 | NCBI WGS metagenome assembly MPMA02 (sample SAMN05944807, study PRJNA350692) | marine metagenome | biome: marine; feature: ODZ; material: water; isolation source: 180 m water sample filtered on 0.2 um supor filter | place: Pacific Ocean | collected 2012-04-08 | depth 180m m | reverse complement strand
TTATGGATTCTGATGCTTGTCCATTCTTAAGGGACAAGAAATGTGCAATTTATTACACAAAACGCGCTTACATATGCAGATTATTTCCATTCAACCGCGGCCCATTCCTTGATGTTGGAGACAAACCAACAAAAAATAATATGTTTGGGACTTGCGACGGCATGAATGAATTAATGCCATCAATTCCAGAAAACTATGAAGATGTGGTAAAATTCCTTTCAAAAGCATTTCCAGACGGCTCTTTTGAAAATGCAGTTCAGTTTGATTACATAACTGAATGGATTAACAGAACAATAATAAACTTAATGAAAGAGAAAAAATTAAGGCCTGCTATAAATTATCCTTACAATCTTTTCTTGAAAAGGTTCAATAACGCAGAAAAAATAGATTTTACTGATTTTCTTGAGCAAAGTGGTTATATCGACAGCAAAGAAGAATTGATTAAAGGGTTTGATGATAATCTGGATGCTAAACAGAAAATTGAAGAGTTTTTGCAAACGCACTGACCAAATAATAATTTTTATAAATGCTTAAGATAGGACTTAATGAGAATGATATCTACACAAGAAATGAGGGTTTTGGAAGATAATTGCGGCATTCCAAGAGTTGTCTTAATGGAAAATGCTGGCAAAACAATATATAATATTCTAAAGGAAAAATTTGACCTGAAAGACAGAAGAATACTTATTGTACCTTATCATGGAAATAATGGGGGGGATGGTTTTGTTGCTGCAAGATACTTGGCGGGTGATACAGAAGTTGATGTTTTGTTTGTTGGAGATGATTCTAAATTAAAAAAAGAGGCATTAGCAAATTTTAAAAAAATAGAAAACAATGAGAAAATACAAATTCTTTCCTTGGAAGCAGTAGATTTTTCTGACTATGATATAATAATTGATGCTATATTCGGCACTGGAATTGATGGGAAAATAAAGGACCCTTTGGCAACATTAATAACAAATCTTGGAAAATCCAAGACCTATAAAGTATGTGTTGATGTGCCATCTGGCATCAATCCAGATACTGGGGAGAAGGCAAATGTGTTTTTTGAGCCGGATCTGATAATAACTATGCATGACATTAAGAAGGGTTTAGAAGGCTATAAAGATAAAACCATAATTGCCGATATCGGCATTAAAACAATGCCTCCTAAATAGAATACAAGGATAATAAAATGAAGTATATAACAAAAAAAGACATCGAACTGCCAAAAAGAAAGAAGTCGAGCAAGAAGGGGGATAATGGCAGGGTTTTAATTATTGGAGGCTCTAAAGAATATGTTGGGGCGGTTGCCCTTGCTGGCTTGGCTGCTTTAAGGTCCGGTTGCGATTGGGTTACTGTTGCGGCTCCAGAAAAGGTTGCTTGGGCCGTTAACTGTTTAAGCTCTGATTTAATTACTGTAAAACTAAAAGGAGATTATATTTCTTTAAAACATTATGCTCAGATTAATAAATTAATAAAAAAACACAATACAATCTTGATTGGAAATGGAATTGGAATCAAAAATGAAACAGAACAATTAATAAATAAAATAATTAAAATTGATAAAAATAAAGTCATAGATGCGGATGGATTAAAGCAAATAAGGTTGCAAGATGTTAAAAATACAGTACTTACACCGCATCATAAGGAATTCAGCATTTTATTGAAAAATTCAAAATTAAAGAAAAATAATTTTAAAAAATACTTAAATAATAATGTTATTTTATTAAAGGGGTCAACTGATGTAATAATATCAAAAAATAAAGTATTGTTTAACAAAACAGGAAATGAGGGAATGTCAAAGGCTGGAACCGGAGATGTTTTAGCAGGACTAACTGCTGGTTTTTTGGCTCAGAGCAAAGATTTACAACAAAGTGCAATAAATGCTGCTTATTTTAATGGTTTGATTGGAGATATATTGATGAAAAAGAAAAAAGGATTTAGTTTTCTTGCAAGCGATATGGTTGAAGAGATTAAGAAGTTAGTTTGATAAAATATCTTAATAAGTCGGGTTAATTACATTTTATTCTAGATTCGAAACCTTTAAATACTATTAATTCTAATAATATAAAAAACAATAATAAAACCATTAAAAATACTATTAATACCATGGTCAAAGTACAAAAATTACCGTCTGGACAGCTTGTAGTTACTATACCTAAGATTCTGGCAGAGTATGAAGGCTTGGAAAAAGGCGCAGAAGTTGAGTTCAAGAAGCATAAAGAAGGCTTTATCCTTAAGGTAAAAAAAGAGGCAAAATGAAATTGGATGAACTAGCTTCATTAATGGGAAAAACAAAAGATGAATTAATTGAGCAATTGAAGCAAACTGATGTTATTGAATTAAGATTGACTGAAAAGGCAGATAAAGAAATTAAGGATAATGGAAGTATGGAAATAATATAAAATGGTAAAAATTAAATATTATGTATTAACAAAGAGGTAAAAGATGGTTGTAAGTGTATTTGTTGAATTAAGCATTGTTATCATTATTGCAGTAATTGTTGCTGGAATAATGCGGTTGTTAAGACAGCCGCTGGTTATAGGTTATATTCTAACAGGCATTATAGTAAGCCCTTATTTTTTTAATATAGTCACACCTACAGATGCCATTGCAACTTTTGCGCAGATAGGCATAGCGTTGCTTTTATTTATGGTAGGATTAAACTTAAACCCAAGAATAATAAAGGATGTTGGCAAGGTTTCTTTAATTACCGGAGTTGGCCAAGTTATATTCACTTCTGTAATTGGATTTTTCATAGGTAAGTTCTTGGGCTTTTCTACTATAGTTTCAACGTATATTGCTATTGCTCTGACATTTAGCAGCACCATAATAATCATGAAACTTTTGTCAGATAAGGGAGACCTAGAAACATTGTATGGAAGGATTGCTATGGGCTTTTTAATTGTTCAGGATTTAATTGTAATAGTTATCCTGATGGTTATATCATCAATTCCAGCTGGAATAGATTTTGCTACTTTAGCACTTGAAACTGTTTTAAGGGGTGTGGGTTTATTGATTTTATTATTTCTAATAAGCGTTCATATCTTTCCGCGTATAACTCAAGCCATTGCTAAATCACAGGAATTTTTATTATTATTTTCAATTGGCTGGTGCTTTGCAATAGCCAGCCTTTTTTATTATTTGAATTTTTCAATAGAAGCAGGAGCGTTAATAGCAGGCATTACTTTGTCTTTATCCCCATACCATTATGAGATTGGCTCTAAAATGAAACCATTACGTGATTTTTTTATTATTCTGTTTTTCATATCACTAGGTTCTCAAATGGTTTTTACAAATATAAGCCAATATGTAATTCCCATACTAATCTTTTCAGTATTTATACTTATCGGGAACCCGCTTATAGTAATGGTATTAATGGGCTTGATGGGCTACACTAAAAGAAACAGTTTTTTAGCAGGATTAACAGTAGCCCAGATAAGTGAATTTTCTTTAATTCTTATTGCATTAGGAGTTAATGTAGGACATCTGACAAATGAGATATTATCTCTTGTGACCATTGTTGGTTTAATAACTATTGCTGGCTCTACTTACCTTATACTTTATGCAAATAAGATATACCCCCATTTATCAAGGTATCTGGGAATATTTGAAAGAAAAGGTGAAAAAGTCGATGAACATAAACACCATAAAGATGAAACTTACGATATTATTCTTTTTGGGTATGACAGAATTGGCTATGATATCCTAGAGTCTTTTAAAAAAATAAAAAAGAAGTTTCTTGTTGTAGATTATAATCCGGAAACAATAACAAAATTAGCAAAAGGGGGCTTTGATTGCAAGTACGGCGATGCAAGCGATTCTGAATTGCTAAATGAGTTAAACTTTTCAAAAATAAAAATGGTTGCCTCAACAATACATAACTTAGATACAAATCTTTTATTGATTAACAAGGTCAGGGAATCCAATAAAAAAGCAATTATAACAGTTGTTTCTCATCAGATTGATGAAGCAATGAAATTGTATGATGCAGGCGCAACTTATGTGCTTATGCCTCATTTTTTAGGCGGGCACCATGTATCTACAATGATTGAGGCACATGGATTGAATCTTAGTAAATTTTTGAAAGAAAAGGTTGCCCATGTTGAACATTTGAGAATGAGGAAGGAAGTAGGCCATGAGCATCCATTACATGAGAAATAACAATATCTGTAAGAAACATTTTTAAATCAATATCACTAACTCTATCTAGTAATGAAACCCAAAGAAGAAAAGAAACTCAGGATATTAGCAGCTGGCGATATACATGGAGACACAGGGCTAGCTGAGAAACTTGCAGAGAAGGCTGAAAAAGAGCATGCTGATTTAGTTATTTTATGTGGAGATATTACCATGGCAGACCAAAGTACAGATAATTTAATAGGGCCTTTTGCAAAGAGAAAGGAAAAAGTATTGCTTTTGCCTGGAAATCATGAGACTGTAGCTACTACAGATTTTTTGTCAGAGCTCTATGGCGTGAAAAACTTGCATGGTTACTCTGTCAAGTATAAAGATGTTGGAATATTTGGCGCTGGCGGAGCAAATATCGGCTTGTTTCAATTAGATGAAGATGAAATTTATGGTTTGTTAAAAAAAGGTTTTAACAAAATTAAATACTTAAGTAAGAAAATAATGGCAACTCATGTGCATCCTTCTGATACTAAAATGGAAAAATTTACAGAATTCTTTCCTGGAAGCAAGGGCGTCAGAAAAGCAATAGAAAAATTTAATCCAGACTTATTGCTTTGCAGCCACGTACATGAAGCAGAAGGCATAGAAGAAAAAATAGGTAAGACAAAGGTTGTTAATGTAGGGAAAAAAGGAAAGATTATTGAGATTTAGTCATTCGTATTCTTCAACTTCAGGTATGTCTATCCCAATATCATCATCTCTTTTTTCTTTTTTATCTTCAGTCTCTTCTGTTGTACTTCCGGAACTTGTATCATCTCCAGAACCGCCACTAAACATATTAAACATACCATTGCCAGAGTCTCCAGAAGAGCTGCTATCATCAGTACTTTCAGAAGAACTGCTAGGTGTATCATCACCAAAAAGATCAGAACTTTGTTGATTGCTATCTCCACTTGGGCTGTCATCACCAAAAAGGTCTCCCTGGTTGCTCATGATCTCTTGTTCTCCAACCAACGAAGAAAGCATCTTGATAACTTTCCTTAATTCCTCATGGCTGTCCTCTTTTGTGTCTATGGTTATTTTCATAGTAAATTACTATTTTGGGTAATTAAGAATATAAAGTTTTCTATAAATTGTATTGAAAAATCCAATAAGTTTAAATATTATTTGTTCGATTTAATTATTTAAAAATGACAAACGAAGGTGTTGATGATATTTTCAAGGACTTTGAGCATAAGATAAAGGATAAAATTGAAGCTGAGCATGCAGACAAAAAAGAAACCCATAAAGCTCACGAGAAAAAGTTAAGCGAAGAAGAACGTCTAAAAATTAAATATCAAAAAGCAGAACATGCTTTGAAAGAGGAACATAGGAAAGAAAAAGAAGCCCTGGAAGAGAAGAGAAAGAAAGAAGTGGTAGGGCACGAAACTGTACATTCTGCCAAAAGCTCAATAAATATTGAAAAAGCTGCGTATGTAGCTGTAATTCTTGTTTTGGCTGCATATATTGCTATTGATTTATCTTTTTATCACAAAGCAGGTGTTGATATAGAAAGTGACCAAACTATTACCGCTGCTGCTGTTAAAGTAGAGAATGAAACTGATGATGTTGAGGAAGAAGTAATAGAAGAAGAACAAGAAACTATTGAAGAACTAGTTGTTGAAGAAGAAAAAGAATTGTCAGGAGTAATTACATTAAATATTGACAATATTTATGCTGAAATCCCCAATGAAGACAACGATATGGGCTATATCAATAAGATTGTTTTTACTATTGATAATGGCAAAGACAAAGTTCTAACCCCCGTGGTACAGGTTTATGCATATGATAGCGAAATGGATGAGAAATGGGAGACTTGGGTTAGGGGAGACTATACTTACAAAGCAGGCATACCCTCTGGCAGCCAGCATACAGGGATTATTGACCTAAGCCCAAAAACCTTCATAAACCTCGATATAAAAAAGAACATTAGATTGACATTGAATGATACTGAAGATGGATTTATAACTTCTGTAAATGAGAAGGCAATTATTTCTTGATTTTGAAAAGGTTTAAAAATAATTATTGATACTCTCTCAGAATAAATGAGATTTTTAGCATAGCAAAATGGATTATAAACCCTTAAAATATACAATGGATTATCTAAGAAATTTGTATGATGGTTTTAATAATCTTGCTCAAAATATGGGAGATTCTATGACTCCTAGTTATGGATATTCTGGATTAGAACGTAATATTGTTGATGTTTATGGAGACTTTTACCAATCAAATGTAACAGAGTATGGAAGTATAGGCCAGATATTTTTATTCGCCAAACCCAAATTTAGGGGGAGACGACCCAGGGGGAGTAATCTAAAGGGATTACATAAGAGGTACCATAGACCTACACATAATTCAGAACTCCTATTAGGCAATAACGTGGATGACTTAATTAATTGGCAAAATGTTAAGGATCCAGAAAAAAAAGCAAAATTAATAATTATGGCAAGTAAATTAAGCAGAGATAATCCACTCTATGGCCGTGTCCCAATTCCTACCGGTGAGGAAAAGAAATTGTCTAGGGAACGGAGTTATGGAAATATTGAAGAAAACTCGAGTGGTCAAGTTGAATATCCCCTGAGTGAAGTTGAAGAAGACTTGAATAGTAAGCCTAAAGATGGGAGCTTGATAGGGAAGGTGAGATCAATAATCAATAAACTCTTGATAAAATGAAGCCTTAATAATTTACGAACATTTTTTATTCATCTAAAAAACGTTTTTAAAATTCATCCAAACATTATTCACAACTTCTTTCAATTCCATATTCTTTATTTCTGCAATTTTTTTATATGCCTCAACAACAAAAGCAGGTTCATTTCTCTTGCCCACTTTAGTGTGTGCCGAAATTTGGTTTGGCAAATTTCTAGCACCAGTAAAAGGACTTAAGTAAGGTGCATCTGTTTCGCAGAATAGCTGAGTAATAGGAATTAATTTTACATTTTCCTGGAATTGGAAGCTTTTTGTAACATTAGTTGGAATCGTTAAATACCAGTTATTGTCAATTGCTTTTTTAACTAATGACTTTTTCCCACTAAAACAATGCATTATTATTTTTTTTAATTTAGAGCTCTCTAGTATTTCTACAGCATCTGCTTCAGCTTTTCTTGAATGTACAATGATGGGTTTATTTAATTTCTCAGCCAAAGAAATCATTTTTTCAAATAATTCTTTTTGTTCTTCAATATTATCCTTAAACCAGAAATAATCCAATCCCACTTCACCAACAGCCATTATTTTATTCTTATTCTTCTCAATAAATTTTATTTCTTCATCAACATCAAATTTATTTTCCTTTAATGGGTAATCTCCGGATTCTATTTCTTTTTGCAAGGTTTTTATTGGATAAATTCCCAATGAAGCTTTGACAATATCATGCTTATCTGCCATCTCAAGAGTTTTTCTGTTGGTCTCAGGATTAATCCCTGCAGTAAGAATTACTTTTAAGCCAGCTTTTTCAGCATTATCAATTACTTTATTTAAATCACCCTTGAAATAGCAGTGGTCTAAATGACAGTGTATGTCTATGAGCATTTGCAATATTAAAACAAAAATGTTTATAAAGGTTATTACATTAGTTTTAATTATGGATACTGTAAGGAAATCCGGCGCATAAAGAATTCTTTTATTTTATTAGTTCAATAACTTTTAACCATTAATTTAATTTTGATTTAATCCAATAATATATCATTACGATGGAAATAAAAATAATAATTTTTGAAAAATAAAATAATAATATCATTGAAAATATAGAATAATTAAGGGGGTAATAATGTCAATCTATAACAAAAACAAGAAATGGAAAGGCCATTTAAAGAATTACATGAATATGGACAGGTTTCCAGAAATAAAAGGCTATAATTTCGATGAAAAGTTTGATTTTAAGAAATTTATTGGAAGCTACCAAAATATGGGTTTTCAAGGTTCAAATTTAGGAATGGCATTCAATATATTAGAAAAAATGCTTGAGGAAAAGAAGAATGAAAAATTAAGCATTTGGATGTCTTTTACAGGAAACATGATAAGCTCCGGAAACAGGGAAATTATTGCATATCTAGTGAAAAACAAATTAATAGATGGAATAACAACAACTGCAGCTTCTTTGGAAGAAGATGTTATTAAATGCATTAAGCCATTCCATTTAGGCACTTTTGACATAAAAGGAGAATTTTTATTGGACGAATCTATAGGAAGGATAGGCAATATTTTGGCTCCAATGGACAGGTATCTTTATTTTGAAAGATTTTTTAATGATTTTTTTAAGAAATTAATGAAAGAATTTAAGGGAATTCCATGTACATACGAGATCACAAAAGAAATGGGAGAGTACATTAAAAAACACACATTAACAAAGAAAAATTATAATAAATCATTTTTGTACTGGGCAGCAAAGAACAAAATCCCAGTTTTCTGTCCAGGAATAACTGACGGCGCTATGGGTGACTTAATCACTTTCTTCAAGAGAAAGAATCCAAAATTCGCAATAGATGTTACTAAAGACAATTTGGAACTTACAAAAATACTCCAGAATACAAACAAAGCAGGATGTATAGCCTTGGGTGGAGGGATTGCAAAGCATTTCTTGTTAAATTCAGCAATATTCAGGGAGGGATTTGAATACAGCATCTACATAACAACAGCAAATGAATATGACGGCTCTGATTCCGGCGGCAATCAAGAAGAAGCAATAAGCTGGGCAAAGATAAAGCCAAATGCCTCAAGAGTAAAGGTTGTTGCTGATGCTACGTTAATATTTCCGTTGTTGGTTGCTGGGACTGTAAGATAATTTCACTTCTCCATCAATAAATCAGTCAGCAAAGCAGCAGTTTAATTCTGGAAAGAATTATTTGGTAACTTTTCCTATTGCCAGATTATGCGCTTGTACGTAATACTTTGCAAACTCTTTCCAATCAGCCAAGGTTGATAGTTTCCTGGCTTCCAATTTCTTTTCAATTCTTTTTTTCCTCGGCAGTTTTGTGACCCAATACATCATATTCACCAATTCGCTGATTATTTTCTCTCTCTTTTTATTCTCTGTTTTTAATACCAAAATGCCTGGTTTTTTTCTTTGGTCGCTGTTCTTCAGAATAAATTTTCCGAATCCAGAAACATCGGATGTAATGGACATGATAGCATTAGCAGCAGTTTCTAATGGTGTATATCCCCATGGTTCATAAAGAGAAGGAAAAATTCCAAGATGCATACCTTTTATAACTTCATCATATTCCATAGACAACAAACCATCAGCAATTGAGACTGGTGCAGGATAAAATATCATCTTTACTTTATCATTTTCCTGATTATCCAATCCGCATCTCAATAAAAATTTCATTATTATATCATTTTTCTTTAACCCCTTGAATGCGGATATTGGGGGATTTTCAAATTTCCCCTTTTTGAACTTTAGCATTAATTTTTTACTTTCTATCAGAAAATGTTCATCAAAAAGAACTTCTCTTTTAATTTCATGACGGTGGATTAAACTCGTAATAATTCTTTTTTCAAGATGGGGTAATTCTTCTCTTACAGCATGCTCAATTGTATCGTAAACAGCCAAATTCTGTAAGATTTGTTCATTAGATTCTTTCGCTGATGTCATTATAAACAAAAAAACAAATATAGTGTTTTGGTAATCTTCTTTCTTTAGAATATCATTTAATTTGGCAAGGGCTTCAAATAATATATCATAGCCTTTTGTTGTTAATTCGTATCTGCCAGAGGTAAAGAAAAGTAACGAATGTGGTATATCCACAGGATGATATGGTAAGAAATACGCATTCAAAAATCTGTAGATTCTTTCTTTAGATTCCTGGTGATATATTGCTCTTTCTTCCAAGGAAGGAAATCTGTTCATTTCTAAACCGTTTGGTGTTATTACATCCGGTTTTCTTCCTAGTATATACTTGCATTCCCGAGCTACACTATCGCTTACTGTTGTAAAAATATCCGCTTCCTTTACCAACTCTTTCTCTAAGAGATGCGCATCATATATTTCATATCCAAATGTGTCTTTATATCTCTTTGCTCGAGCATTTCTAGCAGTCCTATTTTCTTTGAGATTTTTTTTAATTTCATCATATAAGTTTTCCTTATTAGAAGCGATATGTCTGCCCAGAACAGTTGCATGTGTTGTAAACACTGTTTTAACATTACAATTATGCTTTTTAATGTACAAAAGGGCCAACCCACTTACCCATTCATGGATATGAACAACTCCTTTTTTGTTGTTATATCTCTTAATTTTAAGCAGTTTTTCTATTAGTTTGCCAGTTGCATACCCAAATAAAGCAAAGCTGTCATAATATTCAAAATTATATTTAACACGAAATCCATAATCCAGTTTAATTTCTTTATTTATTTCTTTTAGTTTCTTACTATACTTAGAAGTGTCAATCATTATAGCAGTTGGCTTTCCTGCAACTAAGAAAAAACCATAATGGCAGATAATACCTTCTTTTTTCAGTTCATTAAAAACTCTCTCAATCCCAGGATCATCAATTTTTTTTTCTTCAAATCCTGCTTTAGCTCTTATAGTGTCATAAGGGCCAATCACCAAATAATTGTTGTTATAGTATTTTTTCATAAACGCTGATTTAGATTCAACTACAACATGTATGCCCCCAGTACCCAGTGCTATAGGTAATTCAATCAGAAAATCAGCTTTAGGTTTTACCTCTCTCATCTTATCCTAAATTTATTAAGTAATAATATTTAAAGACTTTGTTTTTTAATTAAAAATTCAGTTGCAATAACCTACTAAGTAGGAATTTTGTCAATTCTTGGTTTAAAAGACTGCTTTTTAGTTTCCACATATTCCTTGAATTTTTTATCTGAAAAAAGGGCGTTACAGTAATTATACAATTGTCTTAATCTTCTTCTACTCAAGAAATCCAGCATAGTACGTTTAAAATCTTCTTCCATATCGGGTCTTACAACAATGGACCAAACAATAATATAAAATAAATTGCCATGAGGGGTGCTCAATCTGAAAATCCAATTATCAAAGGCTCTTTCTTCAGCAGCACTTAGCTGGTCTGATGATTTACCAGTCAATCCAAAATTTCTTTGTTTTTGTAATTTCCTTAAGGCCGCGAAACCTTCATTGATACCCACAAGCTTAAAGTGGATTTCACCATCTTTATCTTCAAATTGATATAAGGGTGGATCAGTATCTATATAAAAGACCTCACCATTGCGAATGCAGAAATTTCTTAGAAAAAAATCACTTAAATATTTGTGACCCGCTCTTAAATCCTTATAAGCGATATCCAGCAATTTTTCATAAATTTCAATTATCAATTCTTTAGAGGTAGTTGAAGTTCTAAAAATATCCTCAACATTATTGTGAATGAATTCTTCCTTTAAGGCTACTTGATAATTATTTTTACCATGACTTATTACTGCAAAAGCCCCCCTTGGTGGTACATTTATTCCAGCATTTCTATAGTAATCATAATATTCATTGGTTACCCTTTTTCTTTGTTTAGCCTCTTCTAAAGTTAATCCTCTTTTGATTACATTCAAAATCCAGTCATTACTTCCACCATATTTTTTCAATACATAAGGTGTTCCAGCAATTGCTGGTTCAATTAGTAGTGGGGCACATGTTGCGCCTTCATCCAGCCTTTTTATTTTAATCCTCTCTCTTAAAGGCATTGTTTCATCATAAATTTCCTTTAAAAGGTCTCTCTCGTTTCTATCTCCTGAAAGGCCGTGTTCGTATAGGAGAAATGATTCTTCCTTAACTAATCTTAAAAATTCCTGAATACCTTGAGGGTCTTTATTATCCAAATCCTCATTGTGTTTTAGCCATTCTATTTGAGCTATAATTATCTTTCTTAAGTGGGTATACACATTATTTAACAATCTCATTCTATCCAACATTGAGGATAAAATTAGTTGTATATCAGGATCAGATTCCCGGTCAATAGCTCCATTAACTAATTCCAAGATTCTTTTGTCATATTTCCTGTCTTTTTTAAAGAGTGCAGATCTAAAAAAGCCATTTTTTCAGCGTCTAATAAATCATCTTTAATACGCTTAAAAAATTTTTGAGTAGATTGTAATTTTGCAGATTTCCAAAGAGAAGCAAACCTCTGTACAATTTCTAATTTTTTCTTATACCTACCATAGTAAACTTCAAAATCCCTTAGTTCTTGAATTACTTCTTCAGAAATAATGCCTATCACACTATTTATTTTTGGGTGGCTGAATATATTCATAATTTACTTTTATTTCTACATATTAATAAAACTTTCTCCTAGAAAAAGTATAAAATTCCTAACTCTTTCTAGCAACACCAACAACAAATTCAGAAATCTTATTGTCAAAATATTCTCTCTCTGTTTTTAATGATTCTACTTCAAATCCTGCTTTATTTAATACCTTGCTTATGCTTTTCTCGTCATAAAACTTTCTCCTTTGGCCGTCCTCAAAAACCCAGACATCTTCTGCAATCTCTTCACCCTTGCCATAAAGATGGTCTCCTTTTCCTTTTACTCCAAATACAATTCTGCCATTTTTTCTCAATAACTGATGCATTTCTGAAAAGATTACATTAGTCATAGTGGGCTTTGTATAGTGCAGAAAAGAATGCGCATGAATCACATCAACAAAACCCTTCATCATATTATTCTGTCTCTTAAGAGCGCTCCATACATCCTCATTTACTACTTCTATGTTTCTTATGTTTTTACTGAGGGTTTGTTCCCCAATATCATCAGCAGCAGTTTTAGTCAGTTCAACACTAGTAACTTCATCACAATATTTTGAGAAAAAAATAGAATCCCTTCCTGTTCCTGCTCCTAAATCCCATAATACTCTGCCTTTTATCTTTTTAAGCAAAGGCAATGTGTAATTAACTGCCAGGTCACTGGGTTTAACGCCAAATCTTAACTTATCATCAGACCATATTTTTTCCCAGCACTCTTTAAAGTTTACTATCTCTTCCAAATATTCTATTATGGCTTTATATTGGTCCTGGCTATATCCATTTGGTCCACGACCTATAACACTACTCAAAATTTTAAAAGCCTTTGAATTAATATCTGCATAAATAGTTTCTAACATGAATAACCCCAATAAAACAATAATCCTTAGTCTTTAAAAACCTATGGTTTCATTTTGAAAAAAAAAAGATACAATTTAGTTAAAAAACAAAAAATTTAAATACTACAAAAATAATAGCTGTTTCATTATGAAACTTACAAAGAATGAACAAAAGACGCTGGAGCTGATTCTAGGCAACCCTAAAATAAAAAATCAGGAGATTGCTGAGCGATTAGGGCTTACTAGCCAAGCCATAGGTAAAATACGAGGTAATTTACGCAAAAAAGGGATTCTGATGGGCTATGAAGCTGTCTTGGATTACGAGAATATGGGCATAAGACTATTTGCATTGTCTTTGGTCAAGATAATGCCCAAGGCATTTAGAAAATACGACAAAGATGAAATAAATAGGATTATACAACCGCCTAATGTAATAGCGTTGTTTACTGTACCGCAGACGACAATCACACATATAATACTTTATGCCTTCCGCAACATTGCGGAATATGATCATTACTTTAGAACATTGCAAGAAAAACTAGCGGGGCTAATGGAAGTCAAAGAATCCTATGTTTTTTCAAATAACAGCTATATAAAGAATTCTTCCAGAGACCTTTTCTTTAAAATATTGACAGAAATGGGGACAGAGAAAATAATGCCCACTCCATTAAAGCCGAAAATCAAGGGAAAATGAATGTTATAAACCAAGAGGTAATCAAAAATGATGCATAAATTTTCAATAGTTGCATACTTAAAGCCTGCTTTAGCCAAAAAAATCAGAAAACTGCAAAAAAAAGTTTCCAAAGCAACAAATTCAAACGCTATTTTAAAATTATGGAAACCACATCTTACAATAGGTTCAGGTGTAAAAGTATCTGATAAGGAACTTAAAGGATTATATGCAGATATGAAAGCAGTAATTTCCAATTTCAAGTCTTTCAAAATTACCATAAAACATTGCGATTCTATGGATGACTGGACTGGAGGAGAGTTACCAGGACACACGCCCTATGTTATATACCTTAAAATCATTTTAAACAAAAAACTTTTAAGATTAGCGAAGATTGTAAAGAAAAAGGTTACTGATAAGAGAAAGATTTGGTATAGGCAGCCCTGGCCTTACAAGCCCCATGTAACTCTTGCATATAGGGATCTGAGTAAAAAAGCCTTTATCAAAGGAAAAGGAATTTTTGAACACGAAAAATTTTCTGGAGAAACTGTTATTAATCATATATCTCTTGTCAAAGAGAATAATAGCGGTAAGTGGATAGAATATAAAAGATTTAAATTTTAGAATTTACTTTTTTCTCTGAACTACAAAAACTTTTATAAACCCAATATATTGCCCAACGGACTATGAAAACCACAATCGACAAAATAAAGTCCATGAAAGGCAAGGAAAAGATATCCATGCTTACAGCATATGACTGCTCGACAGCAAGGTATATGGATGAGGCTGGAATAGATATAATATTGATAGGAGACAGTATGGGAATGGTTGTTTTAGGCTACAAAAATACTTTAAGCGTTACAACAGAGGATATAATAAGGCACACAGGAGCTGTAGCAAGAGGTGCAAATAATGCTTTGATTGTTGCAGATTTGCCTGCTGGAGCTTATGATGATAACGAAGCTGCTGCCTTAAATGCAGAAGCATTAATTAAATCAGGAGCCGATACTGTTAAACTGGAAAATGCTCCGGAGATTGCAAAATTCTTGGTGGATAATAAGTTTGAAGTAATGGGACATGTTGGCCTAACACCCCAAACAGTTACTGATTTTAAAGTGCAAGGCAAAGAAGAAGAAGCTGCTAACACAATAATTAAGATGGCTAAAGACCTGGAAGAAGCAGGTTGTTTTTGTGTAGTTTTAGAAGGGATTCCTCGTGAATTGGGTAAAAAAATATCTGAAATGCTTTCTGTTCCTACTATAGGAATTGGTGCTGGTCCTGACTGCGATGGCCAAGTTTTGGTTGTAAATGATATACTAGGCCTTTATGATGCTTTTACTCCTAAATTTGTAAAAAAATATGCACATCTTGCAGATGACATGAAAAAAGTATTTAGGGATTACATCAAGGATGTTAAAGAAGGAAAGTTTCCCGAGGATAAGCATAGTTTTCATTAAAAATAATTTAAAAAGTATGAAGCAAAAAATATTGGAAAAAGAATAAAAAAATTAATTATCTTTGAATTGGTGCTCGGTTGATTCGGAACCTCCTGCAGCGTTTTTCATCCTATCTCCTTGCACTGCCGTTCCGAAATTGTCAAAGAACTCAGATCCCACTGCTATTTGGTGTTTTATACCTTTGTAGCCCCTACTCTCCGCTCTTTCCTCACGAGCTTGAATATCTCTCAAGAAGCCCATACCATCTCCAGGAGTATTAAATCGTTCAGCATCCTCAAAAGCTGTAACTCCCTTTTGTCTCCATTCTGGTAAAGTTGAAAATGGATAACAGTACCCAATTTCAACAAGTTTATCTGCAAATTCATCTATCTCTCGATTAGATAAATTTGCGGCCCAGTTAAAAGAAGGAGACATATTATAAGTAAACTCTGCCCAAGAGGCTTCTTCACGAACTCCTTGAAGGAACTCTAAAGCGACTCCTAAGTCAGGAGTTCCAGTTTCCATCCAAAGTACATCTGCAT
>MPMA02259828.1_pt1 | contig 15848 bp, 16 predicted proteins | sample 1617361 | NCBI WGS metagenome assembly MPMA02 (sample SAMN05944807, study PRJNA350692) | marine metagenome | biome: marine; feature: ODZ; material: water; isolation source: 180 m water sample filtered on 0.2 um supor filter | place: Pacific Ocean | collected 2012-04-08 | depth 180m m | reverse complement strand
CGTAATATAATATTGATTCTTGCTGTTATATTAATTGTTATAGGTTTGTCTGGTTGCTCATATCCTTACGCACCACTAGGCAACAACTAATAGCGATGACTCATTTGGAAGAAAAGCTTAAGAAGCAACTTCGAGAAGCTAAGGGAGAACTATCCATGCGTAGACCGCTAGATACCATGGATGAAATTGCTTACAAAGAATTAGAAAAAGAGAATGGTGATTTAAGAACTTCAATAGGTCATAGGATAGAACGAGTGGAGGAATTAAATGCTATCACTAGAGAACATCAAAGTAAAATTGAAATTTTAAAGAAAGAGATAGATTTACTCAGGGATCAAGCCCAAATAGATAAATTAGAATCAGACAAAGTTTATTCCACAAATACAACATTAATTCAAAACATTAAGACTCTACAGGATGTTGAAAAGGAACATAAGAAGTATGTTGGAAATTTATTAAAAGAATTAGATTCTAAAGATGAAAAGATTCAAGCCCTCCTAAGTAAAGATCAACTTAAGTTAAGAAAACTAGGAATCTTTTGAACATCTTTACCAAGTACTCCATAGATGAAATAAAGCTATTGAGAACAGTAGTAAAGAATGTACATATGAAACATTATCCTAAGGACAAGAAAACAGATAAGGAGGCAGATAGGATACTAGAAACAATTACTCCTCAAACATTGGAGGAGTTACATAAACTAGCAGTTGATTATGGGATCACTAACTTATAAGCCCGATGGAGAAATCCTAAAAAAATTTTTAAAAGATCATAGTTTCTTTAGAGGACTAAGAGGTCCAGTAGGAAGTGGTAAGTCGGTAGCGTGTTGCATAGAAATTATAAGACGAGCTTTAATTCAAAAGCCAGCCCTTGATGGTAAACGTAAATCAAGATGGGCGGTTATTCGTAATACCAATCCTCAATTAAAAACAACAACAATTAAAACTTGGCTAGACTGGTTTCCTGAAAATGAATGGGGAACTTTTATTTGGTCTGTCCCTTATACTCATAAGATAGCAAAAGGGGATTTAGAACTCGAAGTTATTTTTCTAGCCCTTGATAGACCTGAAGATGTAAAAAAATTACTCTCTCTCGAACTGACGGGGGTATGGATTAATGAAGCACGAGAAATTCCTAAATCAATTATTGATGCGTGTTCAATGCGGGTAGGGCGTTATCCCAGTATGAGAGATGGTGGTGCATCTTGGTATGGTGTGATATGTGATACCAATCCTCCTGATACAGATCATTGGTGGTCTATCTTAGCAGGAGAAACTATTATTCCTGATTACATTACTAAGCAAGAAGCTAAGATGTTAATTAAACCTGACAACTGGAAATTCTTTAATCAACCTCCTGCGATGTTAGAAGAAAGAAATTCATCAAAAGAAATTGAGGGGTATGGTCTTAATAAAGATGCTGAGAATCAAAAGAACTTAACTCCCAACTACTATAAGAATATTGTAAGAGGTAAGACAAAATCTTGGATTGATGTTTATGTTTTAAATAAACTAGGACAAATTGAAGATGGTAAACCTGTTTATGAATCCTTTAGATCAGATGTTCACGTTGCCAAAGGAGATGTCGCAGTAGCCGATGGTGTTCCTATTTTTATAGGAATGGACTTTGGTTTAACACCAGCTTGTATTTTTGCACAAAGAATTAGAGGAAGATGGGTTGTGATTGATGAATTAGTTGCTGAAGATATGGGGATTGTAAACTTTTCTGTAATACTTAAACAACATATGTCAACCTTTTTACCAAGGGAATTTTATATATATGGCGATCCTGCGGGGGATCATAGAGTACAAACAGATGAAAGTACACCTTTTCAAATCCTTAGAGGTAAAGGAATTTCTGCTCGACCTGCTCCCTCAAATGATGTAACACTTAGATTGGAATCAGTTAATTCTGTTTTATCAAGAATGATAGATGGGGAAAGTGGATTATTAATTGATCCCAAATGTAATAACTTAATTAGAGGATTTAGCGGTGGTTATCACTATAGAAGACTTCAGGTATCAGGAGAACGATATGATGAAAAGCCAAATAAAAATAGGTTCTCCCATATTCACGATGCTCTCCAATATTTATTATTGGGTGCAGGAGAGGGTAGGTCTTTGACATTAGGCAAAAAATTTAATAAACCTATTGTAGCAAAAAGAAATTATAATGTATTTGATGTTAAACCAAAATCAGTTTACGAAAGGAGAAGATAGATGTGTGTAGGTCCATTTAAACCACCACCAATGCCTGATCTTCCTCCACCACCACCTGAAGCGGAATCGGTAAGACAACAACGAGAAAGACTCCGTAAACAGCAACAAGCTGAAAGAACAAAAACTAAGCAACAACAATATGAAGATAGAGTTGCGGCTTACACAGGTAGAAAAGGTAGACGATCACTTTTGACTGGTAGAAGAGGCGGAGAAGGTTTTGAAATTGCAGGTAATATGAAAAGCAGCTCAACCTTAGGAGCATAATAAATGGTAGTAGAAGTAAAACCACAGGCATCAGCTTCAACAACTGAGAGTCCAGTAAAACAATTACTAAATCGGTATAACCACGCTAAATCCATTAAGGATATGTGGCTTCCCGTATTTGAAGAATGTTATGAGTTTGCTCTACCTCAACGTGAAAGTTTCTTTTCAGAATCTATTGGTAGAAGAAGAACCGATAGAATCTTTGATGAAACTGCAGTAGTTGGTGTACAAGAATTCGCCTCTAGGTTACAAGCAGGTATAGTTCCTAACTATGCAAGATGGGCAGATTTTGTTGCAGGATCAGAAATTCCAAAAGATCAACGAAGAGAAGTTAATTTAGCTTTAGATGAAACAACAGAATATGTTTTTGAAATATTACAAAATTCAAATTTCTCACAAGAGGTTCACGAAACCTTTTTAGATATAGCAGTAGGTACTGGATGTCTTCTTGTTGAAGAGGGCGATGCAGTTCAACCTATTAAGTTCAAAGCAATCCCATTACCTCAAGTCATTTTAGATTCAGGACACGATGATAAGATAGATCACGTTTACCGTAAGCGAATGATTCGTTTCAAAGAATTATTAATTGCTTATCCTAATGGAACACTCTCAGAAACAATGGCGATGGATACTGAAAAGAATCCTGATGCTGAATGTGAAATTGTCGAGATAGTTTATAAAAATTATTACAATACCAAACAAGAAGAATATAAATTTTGTGTTATTGCTCCAATGTATGAACACAAGATAAGTGAAAATACTTTCAAAGGATTAGGTTCTAATCCATACATTGTTTATCGTTGGTCCAAAGTTGCAGGCGAAGTATACGGAAGAGGACCATTACAATTAGCGATGCCAGCAGTTAAAACTTCTAACTTAGTTATAGAGTTAATTCTTGAAAATGCACAAATGGCAATCTCAGGAATGTATCAAGTAGAAGATGATGGTGTAATTAATGTCGATAATATTTCCTTAATTCCCGGGACTATCATTCCGAAAGCGGCTGGCTCTTCAGGACTACAAGCAATCGCACCAGCAGGAAACTTTAATGTATCTGATTTAGTTCTTAGAGATATGAGAACAAATATTAAAAAAGCTTTATACAATGAAATGTTAGGAGTACCGAATGAAAAAACTCCTATGTCTGCAACAGAAGTCGCAGAAAGAATGGCTGACCTTTCAAGACAAATTGGTTCAGCATTCGGAAGACTACAAGCAGAATTAGTTAATCCAGTTTTACAAAGAGTAGTTTATATTCTTAAGAAACAAGGTAGAATTAAAATTCCAGTTATTAATGGTAGAGAAATAAAAATTAAATCTTCTTCTCCATTAGCACAAGCACAACATCAACAAGATGTGGCAACAGTTGATAGATTCTTAGGAATGGTTCAAGCTAGAGTTGGTCCACAGTTATTAAATATTTTAGTCAAGCAAGATGAAGTTGCTAAATATGTTGCTAAGAAATTAGGTGTCCCTGAAGAATTAATTAGATCACCAGAAGAAATGCAGATTGCCGCAGGACAAATGCAACAAATGATGCAACAAGCTCAAGGAGTTGTCGGTGGGGCAGAACAAGCTAATGGAAGCCAAATGGAAACACCACCAACACAAGAAGCAGAACCAATACAAGAAGCAGAACCAGCAATATAGATGATGCCATATGAAAATATATGTACAAATCTATTCTAGTTATTTCTGATCTTCATATTCCGTATCATCACAAAGATAGTTTCGAGTTTCTAAAAGAAATCAAAAAAGAATTTAAACCTGACTTCATCGTTAATATTGGCGATTCGTTAGACTTTCACGCAATCAATATGCACACACACGATCCTGATTTATTTTCAGCAGGGTATGAATTAAAAGCATCTAAAAAATATATTAAAGAATTAGAATCTATTTTTCCTAAAGTAGTTGAAGTAGATTCAAATCATTCAAGTTTAGTTTATAGAAGAGCATTAAAATTTGGAATGAGTAGATCATTCTTAAAAGACTATGCTGAATTTCTTGGAACAAAGAAATGGAAATGGGTAGATGATTTAACTTTAGATTTACCTAATAAACAAAGATGTTTTTTTACTCATGGAAGATCAGCAGATATTTTAAAAGTATCTCAGACAATGGGAATGTCGGCAGTTCAAGGACACTATCATACAAAGTTTCTTATAAGCTACTGGGCTAATCCTGATAATTTATTCTTTGCTATGAATGTGGGATGTTTTATAAATCAAAAATCGCTAGCGTTTCATTACGCAAAGAATTTTCGCACACGCTTTGTCATTGGTTGTGGAATTATCTTGGATGGATTTCCAAGATTATTACCAATGGTTTTAAATAAGAAAGGTAATTGGATAGGTAAACTTAAATGATTATACAATGTAAAGATTATTTCTATAGTCTACTAGAAACTTATGGAGGTAAAATATCTTGCTGGGCTTGGAGTAAAAGATGGAAAGATAAAACAAAAGGTACAGGATATGCCTGATAAAATTAATCCAGCATATTATCAGGCAGGTAAATGTGAATGTGGCAGAACATTACAAACCTATGATTATGTAAAAGACTTACCTTATGCAGATGCAACTGCTATTAAATATATAACACGACATAGGGTAAAAGATGGTGCAACTGATATTAGAAAAGCAATATGGTTCTTAAAGGCGATCTTGAAAGATGAATATAAAAATGATAGTAACATAGGATGAAATCAGAACAACCCAAAACCCTAATAGGTTTGGATAATATGACACGCAGTCCTGATGAAGAAGAGAAACTTAATATGGTATTTCTCGCAACTTTTAATACACCATCTGGTAAAGAAGTCTTAGCATCACTAAGAAAAATTACCATTGAAGCTGTAGCAGGTGGAGAAGTAACAGATAATACTCTTCGACATTTAGAGGGACAAAGATATTTGTTTGGTTTAATTCAACGAAGAATTAATAAAGGATTAAGTCAAACTATAGTAAAGGATAGGAAAAAATAATGGCAGAAGAACAAGTGAAAGAACAACCAAAAGAAGAACCAAAGGAACAACCAAAGGAAGAACCTAAAGTTGAACCAAAAGAAGAAACGAAAACAGAACCAACTGTTCAAGAAGATACTAAAGTTATAGTAGAAAGACCTGAGTATATTCCTGAAAAATTTTGGAATAAAGATACTGGCGAACCTATTTTAGATGAACTAGGTAAGTCTTATAGTAATCTTGAAAAGTTTGTTGGTGGTAAAAAAGAAGAAATGAAGAAGACTGTTGTGGATGAATTACAAATTCAAGCACAACAAAATAGACCTGAAGAAATAAATAAATATGAATTACCTAAACTTCCTGAGGGAATAACCGAAGATATAGTTATAGCCAATCCGATTCACGACTGGTGGAGAACTTATTGTTGGAATAATTCTCAGAACCAAGAGCAATTTCAAGAGGGTGTCAATAAATATGTTGATATGTATTTGGGTAGTCAACCTAATATGGATGATGAAAAAAAGAAGTTAGGAGAGAATGCTGATGCAAGAGTTAATGCAGTTAATAATTGGGCATCTACATTCTTTAGTCAAGAACAATATGATTCGATTGCTGGAACTCTTGGCAAATCAGCCGATGGTATAGAAGCATTAGAAAAAGTTATTGATGCTACTAAACAAAATGTTTCACGTGCAAATCAAGTTAGCCAACCTGAAAGACCATTAACATTAGCAGACGTAAAAGCTATGATGAAAGATAAAAAATATTTCGATTCAAGGGATCGTGATCCAGCTTACGTCAAGAAAGTAGATGAGGCATTTCATAGACTTTATAGATCATAATGTTAATAGTCGAAAAGACTATACCCGATCATTGTTTTTCTTTAGCTCCCAATCTCAAGGCGATAGATCGGTATGAGATAGCAGTATTAGGGTATGATCCAATTCATGCCTTACTACTGCCATTTCGTTATGCAAGACCAAACACCTGTACTTATACAATTTTAACCAAACATACTAACGAAGTTGTTGCAATCTTTGGAGTTATACCTACAAAAACAAATCCTAAAGTTGGATATATTTGGTTCTTATCTTCAAATTTATTAGACAAATACTATCGTTATTTCCTAAGAGGAAACAAAAGATGGTTATCTTATATGGAAGAACACTATGAATATCTTTGTAATTATATCATAGCCGAACACACATTAAGCATTCGATGGTTAAAATGGCAGGGCTTTACTTTTTCAAAAGAAATACTTGTCAAAGGAGTAAAAATGTATTACTTCTATAAGAGATTGCATTGTGCAATCAAATTAGGTACGCAGCCCGTTTTGAGGGAAATCGGTCCATACTGGGCAACCGAATTAAGTCATCAAGGATAACTGTTTTTATTAACAATAACTGACAAGGAGAAAAGTTATGAGTACATCTATCTCAACTGCTTTTACCAAACAGTTCGAAGCGGAAGTTCATATGGCATATCAACGTATGGGTTCTAAACTTCGTAACACGGTAAGACAGTTAAATAATGTTACTGGTAGCCAAGCGAGATTCCAAAAAGTAGGAACTGGTACAGCTGTGTCTAAATCAAGACACGCACAGGTTCCAACTATGGATATATCGCACAGTACAGTTGATGTTACTTTAGCAGACTATTATGCGGCAGATTATGTCGACAGATTAGACGAACTAAAGACTAACATTGACGAAAGACAAGCACTTTCTCAGTCTGCTGCGGCAGCACTTGGAAGAAAAACAGACTCTCTAATCATAGATGTCTTAGACGCTGGAAGTAATTCGAACAACATAGTTCACGGTTCAGTAGGTTTAACACTTGCTAAATCTTTAACTGTTTACGAAGCTTTCGGCGGAGCAGATGTCCCTGATGATGGTGGTAGATACTTTGTAGTATCTCCTGCAGGATGGGCTGATCTATTACAATTAGATCAATTCTCTCGTGCAGAATACATCGGAGAAGCTGGGCTTCCTTACGCTGGCGGTATGACTGCAAAAAGATGGTTGTCTTTCACTTGGTTTGTACATTCAGGACTTTCTATTTCTACAACTACTAGAGATTGCCACGCATTTCATAAAAGTGCGGTAGGTGTTGCTAATGGTTCGGAAATTAGAACAGAAATAAATTACATTCCAGAAAAAGTCAGTAATCTTATCACATCTTATATGTCAATGGGTGCAACAATAATTGACGCTAATGGTGCGATTAAGGTTCAAATAACAGAATAGGAGAAAATTAAAATGGCATTCGCAATAGCAGACTTAAAAAAAGTAGCTGGTGGGTCCGTTGGAATTTGGCACTATTCTTCAACTGACGCAATCAGTACTATAATTGGTACAGACTACTTTCTAGCTGCGACTAGCGAACTTAAAGTAAACGATATAATACTTTGTGTAGGTTCAACTGGCGGAACTAGAAGTGCAGACCTCGTGGTAGTATCCACGAATTCTGGAACTTCTGTAGCAACGATCAACGGTACAGCATAGTAACATAAGACGTATAGGCGGGGTGCTTGCATTCCGCCTACACTTAAGATAAATAAATGAAATGGCTGATAGTAAATATGATATTTGTAGTAAAGCATTAGTTTTAGTAGGTGCTAATACTATTTCAAGCTTTACTGAAAATACCACAGAATCTAAAGTAGCCAATCAATTATACGAATCAACACTAGAAAATCTCTTAACAAGATGTAGATGGAGATTTGCAAGTAAACAAGCCGCATTAAGTAAGAAAACATCCGATCCAACAGCCAGATATAAATCAGCTTATTCATTACCAGCAGACGCATTTATTATGCACACCGTAACTGTAGGAGATGCTGTAATTAAATATGACCGTTACGGAGATGAAATCTTTACAAACACAACATCAACTGATACAGTAGTTGCTGATTACACTTTCCAACCAAGCGAAAGTGATTTTCCTCCATACTTCAAACAGACGCTAGTTTTCGAGCTAGCGTCTTTGTTTGCAGGAGCTATCGCAAGAAACGATCAACTATCAGAACTGTATCACAAACGAGCAATAGCACAGCAGGCGATTGCCAAAGCTATTGATGCACAGGCACAAACAACTAGAAGAGTAGATGTGGATCGATTTAGAAATGTTAGAAACGTAACTTCATTTAATAAAATCGATGCCAAATCTCCTTAATGAAATGCTATGGCTAGACAAAGAGTACATCAAGCAAGTTTTCTACGAGGGGAACTTGATCCTACTATCATATCTCGTGTCGATGTTGCGGCTTACGGACAAGGTTTAAAAAAAGCTAGAAACGTCATTCCCTTAAACCAAGGTGGAGTTGAAAGAAGAGGAGGAACTCTTTTTAGAGCAGACCTAGGAGGACCAACTCGTTTGGAAAGCTTTATCTTTAATTCTACTCAAGAATATGTATTTGCTTTTCAGAATCAAACATTAAAAATTTATACAACAGCAGGAGTATTGGCGGCAACTTTTACTTCTTGCCCTTGGATTACATCAGAACTCTATGAATTAAATTTCACACAACAAGGAGATACAATGATTGTGGTTCACGAAAATATAGTACCACAAGTCATTACAAGAATAGGATCAACTTCTTTTACAAGAACTGCATTTGGATTTGAAACTAGCGTCAATGGAGAAAAGACTTATCAACCTTATTTTAAATTTGCTGACGATAGTATTACTTTAGATATTGATTCTACTACTAAAGGTACGACAGGTGTTACTTGTACTACCTCTAGTGCTTATTGGATTTCAGGTTATGTAGGTATGGTTATCCGATACCACGGAGCAGAATTAACAATTACAGGATATACTTCTTCAACTGTAGTAACTGCAACTTTAAATGATGATGTTGAAATAGAATTGGATGCTGATCCTTTTGCTACTCAACAAGGTTCAGGAGTTGTTAAAGTTACACAAGTAGGACACGGATTTTCTACAGGTGCATCAGTTACTATCTCAGGAGCTAATGATATTTTTGATGAGGATGGTAATGGTTTAGCAACTGCAAATATTAATGGAACTTTTAGTATTACAGTTTTAGATGACGATCATTGGGAATTTACCGCAGGTGGAAGTGATACTGCTCTTGAATCAGTAGATGGTGGTGGAGTAAGAGTTGTTATTGTAGGACACCCTCCTACTAGAAATTGGGATGAACAAGTATTTTCTTCAGTTAATGGTTATCCAAAAACTGCTACATTCCACGAACAAAGATTATATTTTGGTGGAGTAACTGCATTACCTGATGGTATACAAGGAAGTAAGATTACAGACTTTTATAATTTTGATGTAGGCGAAGCGGCAGATGCAGATTCAATACAAATACAAATTGCCTCAGATCAAATAAACGAAATAAGACATTTAGTATCAGCAAAACTATTACAGATTTTTTCAAGTACATCTGAGTTTTATTTAAAACCACAAATAGGAAAACCTATTACACCAACTGATATTCAAATTATTAGACAATCGACTTTAGGAAGTCAGTTAAAAGCGATGCCTAGAATATTTGATGGTGCAACTATCTATATTCAAAATAATGGTAAGACTGTAAGAGAATATTTTTATGGTGCAACAGCAGAAGAATTTACTTCTAACTCTATTAGCTTATTATCCAATCATTTAATTTCCAGTCCACAAGACTCAGCAAAGATTACATCAATGCCAAATCGTACAGAACAATTTTATTTTCTTGTAAATGATGATGGAACAATGGGAATTTTTACTTCACAAAGAGCAGAAAAAATTGCAGGATGGATGTTATGGTCCACAGATGGAACTATAGAATCTGTTACTTGTACGACCAGTAATATTTACATAAGTGTCAAGAGAACAATCAATAGCTCAGATGTTTATTACCTCGAACAATTTGCATCTACCGCTTTTGATCTGCCAACAGATATGACAGTTACTAAGACGATTTCTGCAACCTATCAACCTCACGGAACGCCTTTAGTAAACGGAACATTCAGTTCTACCACTACATTTATTGGAGATGGTTTTACGAATGCTCCAAGCCAAGGAGAAACATTCCAGTTTGCAGGAGCAGGTACGGTCTATACAATTCAAAGTGCTACTGCGACAGGTAATAGCGGAGAATATACTATTGTTCTTAATGCTAGTACCTCACAATCCGATGGTGTTGCATTACAATTTGTAACTTCAAAAGTCTTTTCAGGATTAAATAGTTTACCTGATATGAGATTAAAAACAGTTTATCTTACTTCAGGATCAGCCGAGGGAAGTGCAATTTATTATTATGGATCAGGAACAGTTGATGCTAATGGTGTAGTTAGTATTACTACAGCTACTTCATCAGCCGATATTGGTTTGAATTATGATATTACACTAGATACTTTACCCATTGATGCTACAATTCAGAACGGACAATTAACAGGGTATCCTAGGAAAATTGCCAAAGCTGTTGTAGAACTATCTTCAACGTATAATATGAAAGTTAATACGAATGATGTAATTCTTACAGATGTAACTTTGAATACATCAGGCGGATTAACAAGTTTTACAGGAAAGAAAGAAGTGTATTTTTTAGGATATAATTTAGAACCCAATTTAGAAATTACTCAATCAGCACCATTACCTATGAGATTACTGGGCTTAACAACGGAGGTATATTACTAATGGACCCTGTTTATCTGACATATCTGGCAATCGCACAAATTGCTCTAACCGCTTATGGAACAATGGCGAGTGTCAATGCTCAAAAACAAGCTATGGCTTATCAGGTCATGCAGCATGAACTTCAACAAAAACAATATAAGGATCAAGCAGATTCAGAAGCATTAAAAACTTTAATGGATGAGAATGATAGAAAGAAAAAATATCTTTCTCAAATCGATGAGAATAGAGCATTACTTTCAATTACAGGAACGACTGCGGATTCTGCATCTTATCGTGCATTCTTTAAAGCAGGTAAAGCAGTAGTTAAAAGTGATTTAGAAAAAATTAAATTAATGGGAACTGAAAGAAGACTAGCGGCTTTATACGGAGTACAGCAAGCTGGAATAGCAAGTCAAGGTGTAAGAGCAGGTGGTAAAGCTGGAATCATTTCAACTGTTGGAAGAAGTTTAATGGGTGGTTATAGAGTAGTAAGGGAAACAAAACCTAGTTGGTTTTATGATAACTAGTTGGTTTATAGAATAATGGCTAAATTAAAAAAAGAACAATCAGAAATAAAATATGTAGACCAGATTGGAGTTAATCAAGGTGCAGGTTTTAGTGTTGCGGCTAGAAGTCAAATACAAGCGGCAAATCACTTTAATAATTTAGTCAGCCATTTTGCAGACTTTGGATTAAAAGAATTAAAAGACCTCGGTAAGAAGATGGGAGAGGATGCGGCAGAAAACGCTAAGTTTACTGAAGTAGAGAAAGATTATAAGCATCCCATTACAGGCGAAATTGAAAAACAACTGGTCCCTGATAAGATACCTGATGCTAGTGTCGGTCAACCTACTTGGTTTGAGCCAACTGAATCAATGCAAAACGCATATGATAAGGAGATTTATAATAAATATAAACTGGAAGTTGAGTCCTCTATCCGAGGAATTATTTTAGATGAAAGAGCAAAAGCGATTGAAAGTAAATCTAATCCTAGTGAGTTTAATCAAATTATACAGGCAAGAATAGATCCACTCTTAGATAATTTAGAACCTAAATTTTCTACTTTAATGGAAACGTATACTGAAACACAAAGACAAACACATTGGTATCAGGTCCAAGATGCTTTTGTTAGGCATAATGAGAAAGTTGGTAATGCAGCATATACTGCTCAAGTTATGCAACAACAAATTGAAATTGAAGCGATGTATATCAATGGAGTAGATAATAAAGAAATTGAAACTAAAGAGAAAGAATTAACAGATTTTATCACTAATGCCAAAGCTGCTAAACGGGTTGGTGCTTTAGCCAATGGAGATAGAGTGATTAGTTCTATGAACGATTCCAAAGCAGGCAATAAAATAATGCAATCAATTATTCCTGACAATATGAAAGACTTGGCAATTTCAAAAAAATTAGTTGTTTTAGAAAATCTCAAAAAATATGAGATGCTTTTACAAGGAGGAGTTAAAAAGATTACACTTAGTACAGGAGAAAGTATAACCGCACCTGACTTACTCAAGAAATTTAATAATAATCAAACTGCTATAAATGCGATGAGAATAAGGGTAAGTCAAATTGTTCAAGATTATAATATTAATATTGGAGATGAAACTAAAATTAATACAATGTTGTCATATGTACAACAAAATATACAGAATGCACCAACAGGTGTTGCTGCGTATTTTGGCAATATGAGTACTGCTAACATTACTGAGTTGTTACAGGAACCTCAAGTTATAGAATTACTAATGTCTGAATATAATAAACTTGCGGGTGTTACACAAATTACAGATTATGTAGACGCATACCAAGATGATGGTTTTGTAAAATACGTTTTAAGAACCACAAAACATTTACCAACTGCTATGAAAAACGGTATTGAAAATACATTTACTGAAATGAATCAAGTAGGATTAAATCGTCTGTATGATTCTAGTTTATTAAGAATGCTTACTAACTTTCAACAAACGCATATTAATCCTGATGGTACTACATCTAGCCAAACTATAGATATGTTAAAATCTGTTGGCTTTAATGATGAAGTTATTGGCAAAATTAGAACAATGGAAAGTTTATTATCTATGATGTCGATGTCTAAAGCTAGGCAATTTACTATAGAGTGGTATGAAAAGTTAGATAAATCCAAAGTAGGTAATATTAGGGAATTATTAGATGAAAACAGCAAGGTTACACTTACTAAAGTGAATGAAAGAATTAATGCACAAATTGAAGAGAAATTAAAAAGGATGAAAGGTGTATGGGGATTTAGAAAAGAAGTAATTTTTAGTGAACGTCTAGCAGACTTGGTAAGAATACAAGTACATAAAAATATTATAGATGGTGGAGGACTGATTAAAGATGTTGATGCTGTTGATCCATATGTTAGCTCCGCTTTAGCTTTAGTAATGAATCATAAAACAAATTTTGGAATAGACTATCATACTTATACTCCATTTAAGAATCCTGATGGTGAAGATTTTGAAGATGCAGAAAGATGGGTTTTGATGCCAGCCAGCAGATTTTATTCACTACCTAATGCAAAAGGAGAACTGTCTGTAGAGTGGATGAATGATGAAATTATGACATTAGTTAAATCATCAATGGAACATCAAGAAGGTTTTAGTTATACATTTGGTAAAGATATATTTCTACAACCAACAGATAGTTTTAGTATTCCTCCAAGATATAATCTTGTTTATTACAATGTAACAAGTGGAGAAGCTACAATGCTTCAAGACGATAATGGTTTTCATATTGTTTATGATCCCAATATTACTTTTCAAAAAAATAGCGATTTGATTGTACAAACTGAAGAGTTTAAAATTAATATGGATAACGCAAAACAAAGCAGAACACATTATATAGAAGATAATACAGTAACCGATTCAGGTATTACTAAGAAAGAAGAAAGAATGTTAGAAAACTATAAAGAAAAATTAGGAATGACAGAAATTACATCTGCAGAATCAAAACTAACAAGTTTTAAATCAGAAATGAAAGAAGTTGATTCAATATATGACGAAAAATCTTTTTCAACTTACATGAAAACAGTAGAAAATGATAAACTTATATCTGGAAATGTAAAAGAATTTAGACATAAATCAAGAGAGGATAGCTCCCGCAAACGTGGTTTAGATACTATAGGTTTTGGACATCTTCTTACTGAAGATGAAGATAAAAATAACAAAGTATATGGTTATGATTTATCAAAAATAACAAAAGAAAATGTACTTGAAATTTCAAATGATATTTTAAGACAAGATTTAGAAAAAGCAGAAAAAATATTAATTACAACTCATGGTAATAAATTTATTAATTTAGATAACAGAAGAAAACAAATGTTAATAGATATGCAATTTAATGTAAAAAAATTTAAAAACCCAGATGTTTTTCCAGAATTTAAAAAAGCATTATTTGCTGGTGATGAAGCAGGAATGGAAAGAGAATACATAAGATCATTTAAAGTTAAAGGTAAATTTATAACATTGGCTAGAAATAAATTTTTTAAAGAATATTTTTTAGATAAATAATATGGCACAATTTGGATAGAGATGACTGATTTAGTAAACTTACTAGAAGATATAATACCTGAAAAGAACTATACCACAGAAGAAAAACATAATCTTACTGTTTTAAAAGATACACAGACTGGTTATGGAGGAACATTTGCTAATAGAATTAAACCATTAAGTTATGATGCTGGTTATAAATCTGATGTGGCTGATGAATTTGCTCTATCTTGGTTGTGGGGGCAAGGGATTGAACAAATTCCATCACTATTTGAAATAGGATTAACTCCTATTGATCTTGATTACGATCCTTTTGATGTTGATAATTTAAAAGGATACGAAGAATTTGCATTAGATTTTGCAGAAGTAAGAAATAAAGAACACCACGATTTTTTAAAAGCTCAAATTGATAAAAATAATGCAAGACGAACAAGATTGGCTGCTAGTCGAAGAGGAATGTCTGCGGCTCTTCTTGGAAATATTCTTAATCCCGAAAACTTTGTACCTATTCCTTTAGTGAAAGGCGTAAGTATTGCAAGGAACGCTATAAAGGGTGGATTAATTTCAGGAGGGTTGGTAGCTGCAACGGAACCTGTGCGTAGGAGTTTAGATTTAACTGCTACACGAGAAGAAACGATGGGCTATATTGCTGCGGCTGCTTTCTTTGGAGGTTTATTTGTAGGGGGTATATCGGCTTTCAGTAAAGGTATGCACAAACATACCATCAAACCTACAGGTGGTATTAATAAAATGGCAGAAAAATATTGGAAAGCACATTATAAAACTGAGGGTAGAGTAGATTGGGAAGCTAATGGATTTATTTATAAAGTTAGAGATGATTTATATGATGTTAACGTAACTCCTGATAGACCAACCAATGTCAAACAATATGGCAGAACTAAATTAGCTCATCTTATATTTAAAGGGAAACAAGTTGATAAAACTGAAGTAGCTAAACAAATTAAAATTCTTAATGATGAAATCAAACTTATTACCGAGGGTAAGAAAGTTGGTATAACATCTAGTCTTGATGAACAAATAAATACAGCAAGAGCAAACATCGCTAAAATAAAAAAAGCTACAGGCAATAAAGGTCAAAAGGATGAGGCAACAGCTTTATTGGGAAAATGGGTTAAAAAATATAGAGAGTTATTAGATCAGCAAAATAAAAAAGTTGCCCCTGATAAAAGAATCGCAGAACTAAGAAAACGAATTAAATCATTAGAATCAAAACTAACAAGAGAAGTAAAAGATAGATTAATT
>MPMA02137028.1_pt1 | contig 15852 bp, 12 predicted proteins | sample 1617361 | NCBI WGS metagenome assembly MPMA02 (sample SAMN05944807, study PRJNA350692) | marine metagenome | biome: marine; feature: ODZ; material: water; isolation source: 180 m water sample filtered on 0.2 um supor filter | place: Pacific Ocean | collected 2012-04-08 | depth 180m m | reverse complement strand
CACGCGCGGCATGCCGATCTTCACGTTCTGGCGCAGTTCCAACACGTCGTCCGAAATCTTGCCGCTCGGCGTGGATTTTTGGTTTCGCGCAAATAAACCTAAGCCGCCGCGACGTGATTTCGGCTCCTCGGCCAGGTCGGGATTGAGAGTGCTGACCTTTGGCGGGTTCGTGCTTCGGAACACCGCCAGCCCTGCTTTCTCGACGAAATTGGGATGCGCCTTCTTGACGGCCTCCATGCGCTTGTGGACCGCCTTCACGTCTTCGATGTCGTCGGCGGCGCCCTTGTCGCATGTGGCGATGATGAAGCGCTTGTTCACTCCGTCGCGGGTCGTCGTGTCCACGAACGTGCGGAGGCACTTGTTCTTGCACAGGCTGCACCGGGTGGACTCGTCGCGTGTTGCGGTGAACTCCAGCGTCTCCGCGGCAGCCATGCCGATGAAGGTCGTCTCCTGACCTGCCACGATTCGCGCCGCTTCGAGCGCCGCGCCGATCGCCCCGCTTTCGCCGGGGAACTCGTGCACCTGGACGTTGCTCTCGGGGACCTTCGACTTGATGAAGTCGTACTGCGCTTTTACCGCGGCGAGGTTGTGCTGAGTGCCGCCCTGGAGCACGAAATTCGATCCGAGCCTGCTCAGATTCGGCTCCGATACCACGTAGAGCCAGATGTTTTTAGGCAGGACCTTTGCCAGTCCCGCCATGATCTCTTTCTCTTGCCAGCCCTGTTGCTGGAAGTTGACGATGTCCGTTTCCATGAACACCGCGCATCCATAACCGAACACCGGCGCCTGCTCGGCCTCGAACGCCATCTCGGCGTAATCCTCGACCTGGCACCCGAATCGGGCGGCCGTGCTCTGCAGGAAATAGCCGTTGCCCGCGGAGCACTGGGTGTTGAGCTTGAAGTCTTTGACCTGGCCGTCCTTCAACACGATGACCTTGATGTCCTGCCCGCCGACGTCGACGATCACGTCAACGTCTTTGTGGTAGTGCAGGGCGGACTGCGTGTGCGCGACGGTTTCGACGATCGCCACGTCGGCCTCGAGCGCCTGTGCAAGCAGGTCCTTGGCGTATCCGGTTGTGCCAACGCCTTGGACCTCGAGCGTGGCTCCCTGGTTCTCGACGTGCTCACGGAGCTGCTTGAGCAGATCCTGAGTGTCTAACAGCGGATTGCCCTTGGACAGTTGATAAGCCTTCGCCAACAAGGTCCCGGATTCGTCCACGAGGACGGCTTTGGTCGAAGTCGAACCGCCGTCGATTCCGATGAACGCCTCGACGGTCTGGCCCGGCACGAAGGTCGCGGCCTCCCAAGGCTTCTTGGTGAACCGCTCCTTGAACTCCGCGAGCTCTTCCGGCGTCCTCCAGAGACCGATGTCGCCCGACGCCTCGCGCATCTTCGAGCGACCAACCTCAACGAACTGGCTCAGCGAATCCGTGCCGGAGTACTCTCCGATGTCCGGCTCTTCGCTCTTGCCGTAGATTGCCGCGCCGATGGCGCCGTAGTACTCGGCGTTGTCCGGGACGAAAACCAAGTCTCTCGGATCGACGCCGTTGGGGATGGGGACGTTGCGCTCTTCCCAGATCTTCGGGATGTTCTCTTTCCAGCAATCTCGAAGGCTCGGGATGAACGTGTTCGGCCCGCCCAACAACAGGACGGTCGGGCGCAACGTGTTGCCTCGGGTCAGAACGCTGAGGTTTTGCTGCACGATGGCTTCGAACAATGACGCCATCAGTTGGTCGGAGGATACGCCTTGTTTCTGCAGGCCGTTGATGTCGGTCTCGGCGAACACGCCGCATTTCCCGGCGATCGGGTGAATCTTGACGCCTGCAAAATTGAGCGCACCAAGATCGTCGCTGGTGAGCTGAAGCTTGCCGCTGATCTTGTCGATCACCGCGCCCGTTCCGCCAGCGCACTTGTCGTTCATGCTGGGGACTTTGCGCTTGGCGCCGGTCTCAGGATCTGTGAACCAGATGATGATCTTGGCGTCCTGGCCGCCGAGTTCGATCACCGAGCCGACGTCCGGGTACAGATGCTCTGCCGCAAGCGAAACCGCGTTGACTTCCTGGATGAACTTCGCGCCGACGAATTCGGCCAACAAGTTGCCGCCGCCGCCGGTCATGAAAATACGAAACTTGTCAGCGGACTCGGGGAATTCTGTCTCGATGTCATGCAGGAAATCGAGAACTTTTTGAGCCTGACGGGTGTGATGACGTTCGTAGCGTCGCCACAGGATTTCGTTGGTCTGAGGGTCCATCACCACGGCTTTCACCGTGGTCGAACCAACGTCGAGACCTATCATCAGGCTACTGGTTGGAGCGTCGAACTTAGGAGGCGACGATTGCGCCCCTGTCTCATACGCCGTATTCACCATCGAACACCTCACGCGGGGCATTTAACCCGATCGGGCTGTAGTCTACGCTATCGGCGTTTACCGAACAAGGTGAACGTGCATCAACGACAGGCTAATTCGTCTGATGGGGCCCCGTCGAACCAGCGCAAACCACCAACGCCACGACGCAAAGCGCACTCCGGCACGGGCGACGAGCTGCGGCGCTGACGCCGACGGGCATTGTTTGTCCATGCTGCGGACGCTGATTAGGCGTCGGACGGCTATGGTTGTAATGAGTAATCGACGATGAATCGTTGCGCGGGTTCTTCGAGTCATCAAGCCTGTTCTGTCCCACCCAACCGCCCGGGAGCGTTGCGCACCGAGTCCTACTTTCTGTTTGACTCTACCACGAATTTCTGCATCGGCCACCCGCGAAGAGGGATGGGATGGTGATGTGCGACTCGGGATCGTTCACCTGCCATGAGATCGTGCCGTTCGATGTATGCCAACCGTTCGCGCCCAATGTCCCCGTGACCGTGGGTGTGATGGTGGGGGCGGTCGTGTCGGGAGACTGCGCGAGCGCCACGGCCGACGAGGCGCCGAGCGCGATGCCCACGATCAGGACCGTGACTGCCGCTCGTATGATTCGACGCATGCTAACCTCGTATGTCGATGACCGCATCTTATGGCCCGCCTGCTGGCTGAAGCTCGACTGCGCCGATGTCGCAATGCATGGCGAGGTCGCCGTCACCGTCTCGCGGTCGCTCGAACCCGCACTGGTCGGCCGCTGGCAGCTTGCATCGTTCCCGTTGTCGATCGCAGGGCTTCCAGCCAGCGGTTCGTGCGTCAGGGGCGTGCAGCCGTTGTCTGCGAGCGGACCCAGCATCGGATCGACGAGGCTTGCGCTCGTTCCCACTTGGTAGCCGCGCCCGATGTGAATGCGCACATTGAAAGATCGAATCGAAACTGCTACGGCGGAGGACAAGCGGTTTTTCTTGGAGTGCTCAAGTGCCGAGGTTACTGCTGGCCCCTCTTCGATCCGGTTGTCTCTTGCAGTTTCAGAATCAGAGTTGTCCGCTGTGTACGGCAGTCCGGCGAAGCCCCTGGACCCCAATTAATCGCTCATTAGCTCATCTACGCGCACACACATGTCTGACTTGCGTGTTCCCTGGTGCGTCCGCACAGTTGGTCGACGACGCTGTTCGTCCCGATGGAATCGGGACGAACAGCGTTCGAGGCGTGAGGGTGGGCCAAACCACCCCGAAAGGGGCTACGCGAGGGCATCGACCGCGTTCTCGTCCACACCCATCAAGCAAAACCGGCTTGTCGAGGAACCACGGAGGCAAAATCGGCGACGTACACTTGTTCTACGAACTCGGAAAATCGGCCTACAAAAGCCTTGACACGAACAATTGTTCGCTATAATGTTGTTGTAGATCACATGAGCGCCTATCGGCAACAGGCGCCACGAAACCGAGGAGCATGATCGAATGGGACAGCCGGTGGTACATTGGGAGATAGCAGGAAGAGACACCGCCAATCTCCAGGCGTTCTACCGGCAGCTTTTCGGCTGGAAGATCACCGCCGCCGACGCCATGGATTACGGCTTCGTTGAAACGGGCGGGGAAGGCGGAATCGACGGCGGCATCTTTCGCGCGCCGGACGGCACAACCCCGCATGTGACCTTCTACGTCGAAGTAAACGACCTAGGCGAGTACCTGGCCAAGGCAAACAGGCTCGGAGCTCAAACCTCGATGCCGCCGACTCCCATGCCGGGCATCGGCGCGGCGGCGATGTTCACAGACCCGGAGGGCAATACAATAGGCTTGTTCACCGGACAAACCGTCAGTTAGCCCGGGAAAAGGGGCCAAGTCAACTCCTTTCCCCCGGCGTCTATCCCTCTCCGCTCCCCCGAAGAGGGATAGACGCTTGTGTTTGACGTACGGAGGCTAAATTGAGAGCGTCGGGGAGCGTCAAGATACAAAGTTCGATCGAGACGATCTTCGAGTGCCTGGCGAACGTGCAGAACCTCGAATCGTGGATGAACGGGGTGTCGGAGCCGCGCATGACGTCGGCCGGAGCAGCCGGGTTAGGCGCTACGTTTACGAGCGTCTACACGTATGCCGGCAAGTCTCATCGCGTCACGTACGAGTTCGTCGAATTCGAGCCGCCAACGCGACTGCTTTGGCGCTCGACGTCCGGCCCGTTCCCGTACGAATCCGCGATGACGCTCGAGCCTGACGAAGACGGCGCGCGCGTCACCAACTCCGTCGACGCGGGCCCGACCGGTCTCGTGTCAGCCATCTGGTTTGCCGTGTTCGGCCCGATGCTGCGCCCAATGCTGCGCCGTCAGCTTAGACGCGAGCTGACGACGTTGAAGGCGTTGCTGGAAGATGAATCGCAGCCTGAGGCATGAGCGTCAGTTGTGGGTTTCGTCAGCGTAAATCCGCCACTCGACAATCAAGCCTTCGCGGACTTCCGCGGTCCACACCAACGTCTCGTTGGCTTCGATCGACGGAGGCACGTGCGAGCCGGTTGTCCCGCCGATTACCGCGACACTGTCTCCGCTTTGCAAGATCGTGCGGGCGTGAATTCGATAGTCTGGAACTCCGACAGATATCCAGCCATGAAGTTCTTGTCGCCGCGATGAACTCGACCCGGCGCATCGATGAACACGATGGTGTCCGGGAGCAAAGATGCGATGCCTCGAAGGTCACCGTCGTTCACATGGGCGATGAAAGCTCTCACGATCTCTGTCGGCGATGTAGCGGCCATGTTCAAACCCCGATCTCGCTACCAGCCGACCGCCGCGCCGTCTGCGCGAGGCTCGCTGGCGCCGGTGAGTACGCCTGAATCGGGATCGCGACGGATGACCTGCCCGCTGCCGAAGAAACCCTGATGCGGCGGCCTGACCATGGCCGGGTGCCCTTTGGCTCTCAGGCCGTCAACGAGATCCGACGCAACAGCGTCTTCGAGGTAGACGCCGTCGCCGACGCGTACGCTGAATCGGTACGCGTCGAGTGCAGCTTGCGGGCTGAGTCCGTGGTCGATCATGTTGACCAGCACCTGTAGGTGGCCCTGCGCTTGCTGCATGGCGCCCATGACGCCGTATGAGATCGCGAACTCGTCGTCGTGCGTCACCATTCCTGGGATCAGCGTGTGGAACGGTCGCTTGTTCGGCGCCAACACATTGACGTGGCTCGGGTCAAGCGAGAACCCGGCGCCCCGGTTATGGAGCGCGACGCCAGTGCCTGGAACCACAAAGCCAGCGCCAAACCCCATGAACAAGCTGTTGATGAACGAGCACGCGTTGCCGTCGCCGTCGACGGCGCTCAGGTACACGGTGTCCGGATGCACCGGAACGAGCCCGGGACCGACCTCGGCGATCGCCTTGTCGGCGCGAATCTCTGTGCGACGGGAATCGGCGTATTCTTTCGACAGCAGTTCCGAGACGGCCGCGGTCATGTGATCGGGGTCGGCAATGTGCTGGAGGCCGTCGGCGAAAGCCAGTCGGATGCACTCGATCAGATGGTGGTACGCGTCCAAGCTCTGGGAGCCCATCGCGCCGAGGTCGAATCCCTCGGCCAAATTCAGCGCCATGAGGGTGTTGACTCCCTGGCTCGGCGGCGGGCACTGCCAGACGGTGTGCCCGCGATAGGTCGTGCTGATCGGCTCGACCCAATCCGCCGTGTGAGCCGCGAAATCCTCTCGCGTCAACCAACCGCCCTGGCTCTGCACGAAGTCGGCGATCCGTCCCGCGATGTCGCCGCGATAGAACGCCTCCGCGCCGCCCTCGGCGACCGCCCGGAACGTGTTGGCGAGTTCGGGCATCCGCATGATCTCCCCGGTCCTCGGGGCTCGGCTGTCGATTAGGAGCTCGCCACCGGCCGGTCCGACGCCGAGCCTGAGACCGCTTGTCTCCCACGCTCCGCTGATGACCTCCGAGACCGGAAAACCGCCTTCGGCGTACTCGATCGCCGGGTCCAGAACGTCGGCCGGCGACATCCGCCCGTGAGCCTCGAGGATCGCCTCCCAACCGCTGGGCGCGCCCGGAACGTTCACGGTGTACGGGCTCTGATTCGGAATCTCCGTCAATCCTTGCGATATCAGGTTGTCCGCCGACGCATTGGCCGACGATCTGCCGCTGGCGTTGAGCGCACGCACGCGCTTTTCGGCGTTCATCCACACCAGCGCGAAAACATCGCCGCCGATCCCCGTGGACATCGGTTCGACGACATTGAGCGTCGCCGCGGTGGCAACCGCCGCGTCAACCGCGTTGCCGCCCTCCATCAAGATGCGCAGTCCCGCCATGGCGGCGAGCGGTTGCGTAGTCGCGACCATCCCGTTTCGCGCCGTGATGTTAGAGCGCCTGGAGTTGAATTTCATGCGATATGTCCTTCTGATAGCGCGGCGACCGCTCTGCGGTCCGTAGGGGAGGGTTTCAAACCCTCCCGTTGCATTGCTGTGCGATACCTATCGAATAATTTGAAAGGCACCGCCTGTAGATCGGTGCCTACACGATCATTGTCGGGCGATTACACGGCAGTTTTCGAACGAACAACGCAGGAAGATTCGCGGCGGACCGATAGTTTCTCCGTTCGTGGTGAGCCTGTCGAACCACCTCGACGCTCCAAGATACTGGCAGCCCGGATTGACGAACTCTAACTTCGGGTCGCTATGTTGTGCCTGCCCGCCTTGCCCCTATGACCGACGCCAGCGCCTTGTCGACGTCCACAACTCGCGGCCCGTTGGTCGATACGCGGACGGTGACGTCGTGGTCGCCGATAAGGCTTAGCGAACGCTCGCCGTCAAGGGCGATGGTTCCGGGGCGCAGGGTGATCTCTCGCTCTTGGTCCGGTTCGAGAATCTCCCAGCTTTCGATGTCCACCTCGCGAACCATCCCGGGCGCGATCGGGGCGACCACCGATTCAGATTTCTTTCCGAACGTGATTCGCAAGCCTTTAGGATCGCCCAGTGAGATCGGGTGAAGCTGAGCGCCAATCGCCGATATCCCGATGTTCGCTGGGTCAGCCCGGCAGAGAAACACCTCGTGGAGGGTGTCGATGTCCCAGATGGCCCTCGCGCCGACGAACCTCTCCGTCGAGACGGCCAGGTCGACCAACGCGATGTCTCGGAGCTCGCCGTCGACTAGCAGTTCGAGCCGTGAACTTCGCGTCGTAGTCGATTCCGGATCGACCATCCCGTTCGCAACTTGGCCCGCCGCGATGCCAGCAACGGTGCCTTCGATCATTGATGGGAACACGTTGTTGGTCCCGGTCGAGATGGGCATGATCGGAACGTCGCCGCAGCCTTTGGCGACCACGCGGTTGGTGCCGTCGCCGCCGAGGGTGATCAGGCAACCGACCCCGGCCTCGCGCATCGCAGTCGCGGCTTTTGTCGAGTCCTCTTCGGCATGGAAGACGGACATTTCGACGAACTCGACGTCGAGGCCGAAGTTCTCGCCGTCCAACGCGCCACGACCAAGCTGGCCCGAGTCTGGCATGAGCACCACCTTGTCGACGCCGACGGCATCGAGTCCGGCCAGCACGCGTTTGAGGATGTTGACCTTTTCGTGGTTGGGGACGAATCTACCCTGCGCTACCAGACGGCGGATGTCCTTGCCCGCCGCGGGGTTCGCAATAATGCCTACTGAGCCCAAACTTTAGGACTCCCCGAGCTTCGGCTCGAGCCAACTCGTCGATTCCAGATTGGCTTTCAGCGTCCGCATGAACTCGGCGACAGGCACGCCGTCAAGGGCGCGATGGTCGAACGTGACGCTGGCGTGCATCATCGATCGGATCGCGATCTCGTCGTCGTGCACCGCGGCCTTCTTCGTCACGCGGCCCAACCCGAGTATCGCAACCTGGGGCGGGTCGATGATCGGTGTGAAGGCATCGATGTCGTATGACGACAGCGACGTGATCGTGAATCCGGCGCCGCTCATGTCGTCGATCGTGATCGTATTCTTGCGCATGCGGTCAGCCAAGTCGCGCATCCCTCTGGCCGCGTCGAGGAGGCTGAGCGAAGCCGCGTCCTTGAGCACCGGCACCATCAGGCCGTCCGGCGCCGCCATCGCAAGCCCGAGATTTACGTCTTTGAGCAAATGCACGTTTTCGCCGACCAGGTGGGCGTTGAGTCGCGGGTGCTTCTGCAGCGCGTCGGCGACAGCGACGATCACAATGTCCAGGTCCAGCGGCCGAAGTCGATGCGCTCTCCACTCCGATAGCAGCGAGTCTCGTAACGCGACGAGTTCGGTGACGTCGATCTCGGTGGTGAGCGTCACCTGCGCCATCGTGTGGACGCTCATCGCCATCCGTTCGGAGATCGTCTTCCTGAGTCCGGTCAGCGGAACCGTTTCGGCCACGAGATCCATATTGATGGCGGCTGCAGGGCTGTCGGCGAGCTCGCGTTCGACGTCCTCGACGAGGATGCGACCGCCCGGTCCCGTGCCTTCTATGTCATCGATGTCGATGTTGTTCTGTCGAGCCAACAGCCGCGCCGCGGGCACGACCTGGACCCGACCAGCGGGTTCGTCGCGTTGAGCGATCGCCGCGCGGACGTCGTCCTCGGTGACACGGCCGTTGGGACCGGTTCCGGAGATGTCGTCGAGCGGCAGGTCGTTCTGTTGTGCAAGACGCCGCGCAACCGGGGTCACCTGCCTTCGGGCGCCCGCGGCGGCGGGAGCGCTGGATCGCGGTCGGGGAGTGCGGGCTCGTCGTCGTGAGACGACTTCGGGTCGAGGCGGGTTCTCGCCTGGCGCGCCGATGACGACGACAACCGTGCCGACCTTCACCGTAGAGCCTTCGGTCTCCATGATGTGCGCGATGACGCCGGAGGTCGGCGACTCGAGTTCCGAGTTGATCTTGGAAGTCTCGACCTCGACGAGCGGTTGCCCTTTGCCGATCTCGTCGCCTTCCGCGACGAGCCACTTGACGAGGGTCCCTTCTTCCATGTTCATGCCCCACTGCGGGAGCATCACGTTGTCGGCCATTGGTCCATCCTCGGCTGAACGGGTATCAGGATAGGGGCGTTACTTCATCGTCGCGTGGACGGCCTCGATGATCTTGTCTTCGTTCGGGAACACCAGCGGCTCGAGGGCAGGGCTGAACGGGAAATGGCAGTCCAGGCTGGTCACTCGCTCAATCGGCGCCTGGAGGGACCAGAAGCCCTCCTGCGAAACCATCGCAGAGATCTCCGATGCGACGCTGCAGCTCTTGTGAGCCGGATCGACGACGACCAGCCTCCCGGTCTTTTCGACCGATTTGAGGATCGTCTCGTGGTCCAGCGGTACGATCGTGCGAGGATCGATAACTTCCGCGGATATGCCGTCTTCATCGAGGGTCTCGGCGGCTTCAAGCGCCCGGCGGAGCATTCCCGCGATGGCGACGATCGTGACATCGCTGCCTTCGCGTTTCACGTCGGCGACGCCGAATGGAATCGCCACGTCGTCGTCGGGAACCTCGCCGCGCCATCCGGAGAGGTTGTTGTCCTCGAAAAACATCACCGGGTTGTTGTCGCGAATAGCCGTCTTGAGCAGACCCTTTGCGTCAGCCGGCGTGGTCGGGATGACGATCTTCAGGCCTGGCACGTTAACGAACATCGGGTAGGGCCGGTCCGCGTGGTGCGCGGCAGGGTTGTTGCCGTATATCATGCCGCATCGGTAGACGATTGGCAGATCGACCTGTCCCCCGAACATGAAGCGCATCTTCGCGGCCTGGCTGATGAGCTGGTCCATGGCGACGTACAGGAAGCTCGCCAGCGATTGAACGATAGGCCGCATGCCGACCGCCGCCGCGCCGACCGCCGCGCCCATGAACCCTAGCTCGGACAACGGCGTGTCGACGACGCGATCTCCGAACTCCTGCGATAAACCGCCCGTGACGCCGTAAATGCCGCCTCGGATGCTCTCACCCATGAGGAAGACGCTTTCGTCGGCGCGCATCTCTTCTTTCAATGCCTGGTTCAATGCATCCGCGTATGTGATTTCAGCCATTGTGTTGGTCTCCTGGAGCGCCCTCGAGCGCAACCGTTGTTCTCAATCCGGTGGGGTTGTCGACTGCCGAGTTACGTGGTGACGGGATCGGCAAATAGGTCGGTGAGCAGATCCTCCGGCTCCGGATACGGGCTCTGGCGCGCGAACTCGAGCGCGTCCTCGATGGCGGCGGTAACCTCTGCTTGAACGGCATCGACCTCCGCCTGCGACGCCACGCCTTGCTCAACGAGCCACGAAGAGTGGATCTTGATCGGGTCGCGCTGACGCCATCGCTCGACCTCAGCCTCGTCGCGATACGACTCTCGAAGAATCCGAACCAGACCCTCGGAGTGGTCCTGGTATCGGTACGTGCGGGCTTCCAGCAGCGTCGGGCCTTGTCCGGACCTGGCGCGCTGAACGGCCTGCGCCGCCGCCTCGTACACCGCCAAAACGTCCTGTCCATCCACAAGCACGCCGGGCATGTTGTAAGCGACCGCGCGGTCGGAGATGTTCTCGACGGCAACGGTATCGTGGAAATGCGTCGTCACCGCGTACTGGTTGTTCTCGCACAAAAAGATGATCGGGAGTTTCCAGATCGAGGCCATGTTCATCGCTTCGTGACAAGCCCCCTGGTTGCTTGCGCCGTCGCCGAAGAAGGAGACCACGACGCGGTCGTTGCCCTGCATCTTGCTGGCCATCGCCGCGCCCACGCCGACCGGCAGTCCCGACGCCAGGATGCCCGACTCACCGAGGATGCCGATGCTGAAGTCGGCCAGGTGCATCGAGCCGCCCTTGCCCTTGCAGTATCCGGTTGCCTTGCCGAGGATCTCAGCCATCGCCTTCCGGACGTCGCCGCCCTTGGCGATTGGATGCCCGTGGGAGCGGTGGTTGCCGGTGATGTAGTCGTCGTCTCGCAACGCGGCGCATGCTCCGACGGCCACGGCCTCCTCGCCGATGTACGCGTGCGCCATGCCGACGAGTTCAGCCGCCTGCACGAGGTCGACGACCGTCTCATCGAACCGGCGGATCAACATCATCCGCCGCAGCATCCGCATATACTTCTTTCGATCGTCGTTCATCTCGGCCTCCACACGCTGGTATGCGATCAAATCGCGCCCGCCGCCTCGATCCGCGACGAATAATCGGGCGAGGTCAGCAGGCGAGGGCTATTATATAGCATCGGACGCTGGCTTTGGGCGGGGGGAGCGGTTGAAGTGAACCTGGCAAAACACAGGGCGGACTGAGACGCAGCGTTCTGGGCGACGTCAGCGTTTTCACCGAACTAGGAACCCGAGCGAACAGCGAGACACGCCCGTCGCGATCAGAAACCTGCTCGGCATCGCGTGGGGCGAGCGAGCCTTCGTCAAAAATCACGCGATCCCGGCGGGCAGCGATCCGGATCGGTCCGCTTGCCGACGATGCGCGCCATCAGGGCATCGTCCGCCAGCACCGCCTCCAGCCGTTTGCGACCGGCGTCAGATTCGTACCGAGGCCCAGGCGACGTCTTGGGTGGGCCATCGTTGTTCAAGTGCACCGATGAGTTCGACGATATGTGGAACAAGATCATCGGCGCAACCCATGAAGCGGGCGATGGTTCGCACGGAATGTACCAGACCACAAGTCCTCATCGACGACCAGCTTATTGTGTTCTTTGACCTTCTCCATCCTCGCGCGTAGACCTTCAGCCGTGTTCACAGCCGTGGGCGGCGGCAATGGGACGGAGGTCGAGGCCAAAGCTCGGAACGGTTTATCGGAGGCACAACCAACTAGCAGACTCGCGGCCGCTTGGATTGCCAGCAAAGCGACGATGGCGATATGAAACTTGTTTCGATGAGAGTTCCGCAAATTGAACGAGCCCCCTTGATATCCGTCGCCACCAGCGCTGACGACTCAAGGATGAGCATTCTGCAGCGCGGCTTGCGGGAATCACTGCGTTTACCAAGTCCACGCGAGCGTACGTGACTCGAAGGCGATGTGCAACGCATTTCTGCCGAAGTTTCACGCAATCCGACAACAATCGCGTCCATCCGCCCGCCGCTACCCCTCGTTCGCGTTCTCGAGGATGCGGATGCGGCGGACGTTGCCGGCGCGGTCGAGCTCCATGGCGATGAAGTCCATGCGCCAGTCGGCCCAGCGGCGATCGGAGGTTTGGAGGTACTCCTCAGCGGCGGCGATGAGCTTGCGGCTTTTGGCGGGGGTGTTCGATTCTTCGGGGGAGACGTTAGCGGCGCGGCGTCGGGCGCGGACCTCGTAAAACACGAGCGTGCCGTCCTGCTCGGCGATGATGTCGATCTCGCCTCGGCGGGTGCGGTAGTTGGTGTCGAGCACCGTGTAGCCGAGGGTTCGCAGGTGTCCCGCGGCGACGGCTTCGGCGTGACTGCCGATGGTCGGAGAGCGCTGCGGGGTGGGGGCGAGCGAGTCGCGGACTCGGCCGAACGTCATGCGGTGGATGGGACAGGGTCCGTGATCGGCGAGCGCCTTCAGGTGGGCCGCCGTGCCGTAGCCTTTGTTGCTGGCGAAGCTGTATCGGGGGTATTGCGCGTCGAGCTCGATCATCAGGCGGTCGCGTTCGACTTTTGCGGCGATCGAGGCGGCGGCAATGGTGAGATATTTGGCGTCGCCCTTCGTGATCGCTTGTTGCGGGAGGTTGACGCCCGGCAGCGGGAACGCGTCGAGCAGCAGGTAGTCGGGAGCGACGCTTATCGACTCGAGTGCGCGTTTGATCGCGAGCCGAGTCGCGGGTGCGATGCCTATCGAGTCGATTTCCTGCGACGTGCTATAGCCGACGGATACGGCCACGGCCTCGCGCTTGATCGCTTCGTAGGCAGTCTCGCGTTGCCTGGGGGACAGCTTTTTGCTGTCGTTGACCAGCGCGACCCAATCGCCCTCGGGTTCACGGGGCAGCACCGCGACACCCGCGCTGACGGGACCGGCGAGGGGGCCTCGACCCGCTTCATCCACGCCCGCGGCCGCCGAGTATCCCTGCGAGTACAGGCTCGACTCGATGTCGTAAGTGGGACGGGATGGGGTCATTTGCCCAGGCCGCGCTGAATGCCTCGGAGGTAGGCCACCTGGCCGACGTGCTGGGCTTCCTCGACAATCAGGTGGCTGAACATGTTGGCGATTGTGTAGTCGTGTCTCGGTCCCGGTTGGGGAGCTTCGGCCAGCGTGGCTTCCGTCATGCGATCCAGGTAACCGTGGGTTTCCACACGGACGGCGTCAAAGTACGCCATCATCGGGTCCATATCGAAAGACGGAAGATCGCGGACTTGCTCGGCGGTGTAACCGGCGCCGTGGTCCGGTTCCGGGATGCCGAACCGATCGCTCCAACCTTCGCACTGCCACACCGAACCGGCATGCTATGCGAAAACCTGGATCCAATGGTCTTCGACTCGGGCCATGTGCCAGACGGCGAAATCGATGTGGTGGGACTTGGAGGCGGGTTGGAAGCGTCGTTCATCTGGGGTGAGTCCTTCCAACGCTTCCTTGAGGTCGCTCAGGTATTCGTCGAGTCCGAGGCGGAGGATGTCTCTGAAGTCCAATCCGTTCCTGCCCTTCGCACGATGCATCGTAGGGGGCGCTGTAGTCTCGAAGGTCGCACTGCCGGCGACCTCTTTACCATCGGCGAAGGCCGTGGATTCTCCCAAGGCCAAGGTCGGGTCACTTGCCGAGGCCGCGCTGCATCCCTCTCAGGTAGGCAACCTGGCCGGTGTGCTGGGCTTCCTCGACCATGACGTGGCTGAACATGTTCGCGATGGTGTAGCCTGGCCGGCGCTCGGCGTGCGGCGTCTCGGCCAATGTTTCTTCCGTGATCGAGTCCAGAAACCGGTTGGTCTCGACGCGCACCGCGTCGTAGTAGGCGAGCATGCGGTCCATGTCGAACTCGGCCAGATCGTGGACCTGCTCGGCGCTGTATCCGAATCCGCTTTCGCGCTCGGGCATGTCGAACTGCTCGTGCCACTTGTCGCGCTGCCAGACGGTTTCCCCGTGCTGAGCGAAGCGCATGATCCAGTCGTCCTCGACTCGGGCCATGTGCCAGACGGCGAAATCGATGTGGTGCGAGCCTGGGTCCGGCTGGAATCGTCGCTCTTCGGGCGTCAGTCCGTCGACCGCTTCCTTGAGTTCGGTGAGGAACTCGTCAAACCCGAGCCGTATGATGTCTTTGAAGTCCATCGTGCACCTGCCCTTCCTTCGGCGCCGCATCAGCGGGCGGCGTGGTCTCGATGATACCACCGCCGACGACCTCTTCGCCGTCGTAGAACGCCACGGCCTGTCCCGGGGTTACGGCTCGTTGCGGCGAATCGAACTTCAGCTCCGCCGCGCCGTCGCCCGGCGTCAGCGTGGCGGCAGCGTGCATCGACTTGTATCGGATCTTGGCCGTCACCTGCATCGGGCCAACCGGGGCAAACCCACTGACGTAGTTCACCCGCGACGCCCACAGGCGCAACTGATCGAGCTCGTGTCGTGGCCCCAACACGACCTGGTTGGCCTCGGCAACAATCCTGGTCACGTAAATCGGCTCACCGGTGTTTCCGGGCAAACCAAGGCCGCGCCGCTGACCGATGGTGAAGTGTTGGATGCCTTCGTGTTTGCCGATGACATTGCCGCTGGAGTCCACGAAATCGCCGGGCCGAGATCGAGTTCGGTCCGCGACGAATTCGCGGTAATCGTTGTTGGGGATGAAACAGATCTCCTGGCTGTCCGGCTTGTCGGCCACGAGCAATCCGGCGTCGCTGGCGATGCTTCGAATCTCGGACTTCGGGTACTCGCCCACAGGCAGGAGCAAGCGGCTGAGTTCGCTTTGGCCGAGCATGAACAGCACGTACGACTGATCCTTGCTCCCGTCGATGCCCGTCAGCAGCCGGTATCGCTCACCGTCATTGCGGACTCGAGCGTAGTGGCCCGTGGCGATGAAGTCGGCGTCGAGAAACATCGAGCGACGCAGCAGGAAGTCGAACTTGATCTTGTCGTTGCACGCGAGGCACGGATGGGGAGTGCGCCCTCGGTCGTACTCGCGCACGAAATAATCGACGACGTGCTCTTGGAATTCGCGCTCGAAGTTCTGGAAGTAGTGCCGAACGCCGAGCATCTGGCACACCCGCCGTGCGTCGTCGACGTCCTCGATGCTGCAGCACGTTCGACCGACTCTGACATTGGGCCGTTCCAGCGTCCAAAGACGCATCGTGACACCCACGACCTCGTACCCCTGCTGCTGGAGCAGCAAAGCCGCGACGGAGGAGTCGACCCCCCCGCTCATAGCCACGACGACCCGACCCTTACTCATGACCGTCAGCGTAGCATAGCGATGTCTGGCCCTCAAGAAAACGTGCGGAGGAGGGCCGTGCAGGTGGTAACGGGCTGGGCCTGGAGACCCAGGCTACCGCGCGCGACAACACCGGTGCTCTGGTCCTTCCGGTCGACGGAAGGACCAAGCCGGTCTCAAGGGCGGACCATGATGACCCAGGCTACCGTTGCGAGGTGGTGTCCAAGCCACGACTATTCGCAGGGGAGGGTAATATTGCGATATACAAGACAAGTAGCGCTGAACAATACGT
>MPMA02266807.1_pt1 | contig 15931 bp, 11 predicted proteins | sample 1617361 | NCBI WGS metagenome assembly MPMA02 (sample SAMN05944807, study PRJNA350692) | marine metagenome | biome: marine; feature: ODZ; material: water; isolation source: 180 m water sample filtered on 0.2 um supor filter | place: Pacific Ocean | collected 2012-04-08 | depth 180m m | reverse complement strand
GCTGTAGTTGCTATAATTTTAAGCTACGCCAAACAGGCAAGTTTGTTTGCATTCATCATTGTCGGAGTTTTGGGCGGTATTTTTGGTGTAAGAGAGGTGATCAACAAAGATGTGATGACCGCTTTTGTAGACATCGGCATCACGCTTTTACTCTTTATGGCTGGAATGGAAGTCGATATTCCAGGATTGATAAAACGCTGGAAACTACTGCTGATTAACGGTTTTGGCCAGATCATAGGCCTGTTCGGAATCAGTGCAGCGCTTGGGCTACTGTACGTCGGTATTGACGCGGATTATATGGTTGCCGTAGGTTTACCAGCAGAAAACGCCACACCTGCTTTAATTTATTTTGCACTCTGTCTCACCTTGTCTTCCACTATCCTCGTAATCGGCACGCTCAAAAATACCGGACAAATTGCGCAGGAACACGGTCAGGTTGCACTCGGACTGATGGTGTTGCAGGATATTGTAGCCGTTGTTGCACTCGCCATCCTCGGTAGCTTGAATCCTGACAAAGTCGGCGGTGCCTCTTTAGGTGTAGAAGTTGCGATGATTTTCGGAAAAATGATCGGTTTGGCAATTGTGCTTTATTTTGTGACAAAGTATATTCTCAATCCCCTTTTCAAATTTTTTGCACAATCAGGAGAGCTCCTTTTCATTGGAACTTTAGGTTATGGAATGGGAGTGGCAGCACTTTGTGAGGTGATCCATTTTTCTTCCGGAATCGGAGCCTTTTTTGCGGGTGCTACTCTTGCGGCGCTACCATACCGACACGAAATTGAAGACAAAGTAGAACCCCTGAAAGCCTTCGGTATTATCCTCTTTTTTATGGGACTTGGTTTCGATATTTCCGAATTAAAACCTGAGCAAATGCTGGGCGGTTTAACAGAAGGACTTATACTAGCGATTTTAGTTGTAATCCTGACAGTCCCGCTGATGCTTTTCTTGGGGTACATGAGTCGTTTGAGTGGTAAACCGTCTTTTCTGATGGGAGCAATCATAAACCAAAGTTCGGAATTCTCGCTGATGCTGGCAGTGCTTTGCTGGCAGTACAAGCTCTTTGATCCTCATCTGTTTATTGTGATTACTTTGGTGGTACTAATTTCATTTTTCTTTTCCTCACTGGGCCACCAGTTTCTTGATCAGCTCTATGGTGCACTATCCAAAACTCTGGGCTTCATGGATGGACGATCCACAGCAGAGGCAGAATCCGGTAATGAAGAATTTGTTATGGAAGGGCACGTAGTAATCATGGAGTATAACGAGTTAGCAATTGAAATTGCGGACTTCTATGCTCAGCGTGGACAACAAGTTTTGCTGTTGGACTTAGACCCTCACATTATTGAACATTTTGAAAATCAGCACGGTCACAGTAACATCCATGCACATTACTCTAATATGGCTGATCCTGATGTGTGGGAAGATTTAGCATTTAACAAAGCAAAAGTGGTGATCTCCTGTATGGACGGAGGCCAGGAGGCAGAATTAGCTATTTCCCGCTGGCTCAAGAAGGAATCTCCAGATGTTCCGTTTATTGCTGCTACATCCTCACATGAAGAAACTTTGGAATTGTATGGAGCAGGTGCACGTTATGTAATTCAAACAGAGTACCTGGCAGCAAAATCCTTTCGCAATATGTTTGAAATGGAAGAAACTAAGCAACCGAAAGAAGCTTTCCGTGAAGCTGGCGAAAATCATTTTTCTGAAACAAAAAAACTGCAAGAAGGACTTGGCGACGCTTTTGCCAATGCTTAATTTTGTGCTAACCAACATTACAAAGAGGTCTTATGTATAAGTCACTTTTTTTCAGATTCTCGGCCATTTTAACCATTGGGCTATTAGTTGCGTCTCCTGCATATGCGGGAGGTGGAGGATGGTTCATTAAACCTCTGGGTTTGATGCTCGGCGGCGCAATGCTGCTAACTATATTGCTGACCAAACTCAAGCAGACAAATCTTCTGTCTTTTGTAATCATGGGCTACATCATGGCCAGTGTCGCAGGGCTTCCTGAAACCTCTCTTGATCAGCTTGACGAGCATTATCATGGAATACGTGCCATTCTTTCCGGATTCCAGCAAATTGGTATTGTGCTGATTCTATTCATGGCTGGACTGCAATTCAACCTCATTGATATAACTAAGAGGATAAATTTGATTCTTGTTAATGGTATCGGTTATATGGGTTTGGGATTGCTTCTGTATTTTTGGGCAGCATCCAGCTTTGCAGGAACGGAAGGCTTTAGTGAAAGTATTTATTTTGCACTTTGCCTTGCAGTCCCATCAAGCATACTGGTTCTTTCCGCCCTGGAAGATAGCGGAACAGAAGAATCATTACAAGGTCAGATTTCAAAAGGGATTGCTGTAATCTGTTCCCTCTGTGCAATCGTTTTCATTGCCAAATTAAGTGCGACAGGAGTAGTAAGTCAAATTTCCGATTCCTCAACTTTCTTTTCTGGTGCAGATTCTTTCATGGAATTCAACCTATGGCTGACAGAGAGATTGGTATTTTTGGTAGTTATTTTAATGATACTTTCCAAAGTAGTACTTGAACCAGTTGTGCGTTATTTATTACGTTCATCAGAACTCCTCTTTGTCAGTGCGTTGGGATATTGCATGGGTATTGCGGCCATTTGCGGTTTTATTGGAATTTCGCCAGAGGCTGGAGCTTTCTTCGCTGGAATTTCTGTAGGTAACCTTCCTTATAGACTAGACATTGAGGACAAGGTAGGCCCCCTTAAATCATTTGGAGGGGCATTATTTTTCCTGACACTCGGAGTTGAAATAGCAACAATTCAGGTCGATAATTTCTCCGGAAACATGGGCGCAATCATACCTCTCTTGATTTTAGTTGTTCTTATCAAACCTTTATTCTTAATAATTACCGGTTATGCAACAAAACTCAAAGGACGCACTGCCTTTTTCATCGGGACGACCATAAATCAGTCATCAGCGGTGTCAATCATTGTCGCACTATTGGCATGGAAATATGAACTCTTTGACGATCGGATTTTTGCGATTTTAATTTCAGTAATTCTTCTTTCACTTGTTATCTCAGCCATGGGTCATGCGGTTCAACCGGGACTATATAATTCTTTCAGATGGCTTGTTGGAGTATTAAACAGAAATATTTCAGCTATAGATCTGGAAAACAAACAGAAAGTGGTACTGAAAAATCATGTTGTTCTGCTCGGGTTTAACGAAATAGCTCAGGAGATAGGAGAGTTCTATGAGGAACAACTCACTCCAGAACGCGTTTTATTGATCGACTGCGATCCAGAAATTATCAAACATTTTGAGGAACGCAAGGATTGCAATGTTGATCCGGTTTATGCTGACCCAAATGACCCTAAAGTGTGGAAAGAATATAAACTTTCTGAGGCAAAAGTTGTTGTTTCCTGTACTGGTAGTGACTTAGATGCTGATTTGCAACTTGCAGCTTACATCAGACATACAGCACCGGATCTTCCGTTTTTAGCTGTAACAGCCTCTCATGAGGATTCACTGAAACTTTACGAGAGCGGGGTTCGTTATGTTGTCCAGACAGACCATCTTGCATCAAAAACCTTCAGAAATATCTTTTCTGAAGAAATTGACAAACCTGCTTCCGAGTCTTTTGTGGAAGAAGGTAACAATCACTGGAAGGATACACGTTCCATCAGGGATGGTTTAGGCGAGATCTTCAAACTTGTATAAGCTTAGTGCTGTAAGAGTATTTTTTCCTTGTTATTAATATTACTGAAACTCAGGATCTAGCCCTTACATTAGGTGCGCGCAACTGATTAGCCCGGAACTGCTCAATACGCTTGTGCCCTAGCTTGATCAGTTGCTCAATTTCTTCTGTGGAAACATCAATCACGTCTGCAATTTCATACAGCAATTTTTCTTCCCTCTCATCAAAATCTCTGTCAACGGTCGCGATATTGAGCAGGCTTTCAAGCAAATGCCCTTTATCTTTTTTACTGAATTTAATTTCCGTAAGCGGCGGTGCCTGCCAGCGTAAAATATATTCTTCCAGTTCCTGAATCTTCTTATTATCCTTCACCAGACGAATCGCAGAATGCAGGAATGAACGTTCATGAAGATCGATGTGCTCATCTGCCATTACCATGGAGACAACTGCACCCGCAAACCAGAATAATTGCTCCTCTGTCATTCGTCCCACCAGTTCAGTGTCAAACTCCGGGGTTTCATGCTCAACAGTATCCATTCGGATTTGCCGTAAAACCCTCGTGCTTTTAAGTGCTTTGCGTGCATTTTCATTCCCGTATTTTGCTGCTTCCCGGAACCAGTGATATGATTCATCTAAATTCCGCTCTACACCTTTTCCATTGAAATTCATCAAGCCCAGGTTATATTTTGCTCTGGTATGATGAAGAATAGCTGCTTGATGGAAACATTGATATGCCTCCTCAAAATCTTCTTCGCTTTTTATCAACTTCAAACCTTTACGGAAAAGTTTCTCTGCCTCTGCTGATGGCTTAACATCCAATTTTGACTTATCTAAGTCATCGATGTATTCCCCCTCAAAACCGTTTAGCATCTCAGCTGATTTTACAGGAGCAATAAAAACAAGCTGATCACCCGGGTTTACCATCAGTTCCGGATGTGGGTTAACGAGGAGTTTATGTGTCTGACTGTGGATCAATCCAACCGGAAGTTCTCCGCCATTTTCCTTCATTTCCAAAATTGTAGAAAGCCAGCTTTTACTTTCCGATTCCTGGTGTAACTTATGTAAATATAGGCTTTGAGTAGTAGATTCCTCTAAAATAATTTCTTCAATCAAAGTGCCTAAGCCGGGATTTAACGCAGACTGGGAAAGAATAGGAGCAATCAACTCTTCCGGATCAAGACAGTAATCACAACCAACTTTAAATAGTTGTTGATCAAAATCTTCCTTATGATAGGTTGCAACAGTAAAAACCTCTCCATCAGTTGCCTGTTCCAGTCTCAGTACAGACATGAGATTTTGTCCATCATCTGCATAATCAATAAATGCTACTTTCGCTTCAGTTGAATGCGCCTGTTGAAATGATTTTTCGGAGTTTGAGTCACCTTCAATCCACTCAACATCCAAATTGTCAGGTATTTCATCCATCATAGAGATTTCGGAAAGTACCACAATTTTCTCCTGCTGATTTCTCTGACTCATTTCCAGTAAACAGCGATTAATGAAAACAAGATTGTCCGAACTAATCAAGATGTGACCTTCAATTCCGACTTCATCCATACCTATCACTTCGATCGCATGTTCTTCAAGATCACCTTTTGGCCTGTCTGCAGGAGGTTCAATCTGCATAATTAGACAACTTTTGGGAATTTCAAATGTCGCATCCGGATTTATCATGACCACTTCATTTATCACTACCGCAAGTGGCATTATGCCCTGCTTCTGTTTTTTCTTTTTGATGAGTTCCAGCCAGGTACCACCTATGTGAGCTGGATCAGGTTCCCTGGACGCAATGAAGTGTCCCTGTGAACCATTGATAACTTCCTTGATCCATTCTGGTGCCCCCTGAGAATGAAAGGCTAACAGCATCAATGGTACATAAAGATCATATGGATCCAGTGCATGGTCGCAGCCTACATCCTCAAAATATTTCCTGAACTCCCGACCAACGTACTGCGCTTGAGTAACTATCCTGCCTTCACTTAAGGTCTCAAGTTGCAAGACTGTCATCAGGGCATAACTGTTGTCCTTAAAATAGACATAGGCAATTTTAGCTTTTGCTGCAGATGCCTTCCTTAAAACATTCAGATCGAAAGAATCTCCTGAGACCCATTTCAAGTTTTTGTAAGACGTTGCCAACAGCGGATGCTCACCTTTTGGAGAAATTAAAACAACTCTGTCTTCTTTAACATATTTTTGATTCTGTGAAATAATTTCGAGTATCCACGCAGGATCATCAGAACATATCAGAACATGCCCTTTCAATTTCAATGAGTCCAGACCACGGTCACGTCCAGATCGAAATTGCTGGAATTTGTCTGTCACCAAAGACACAACAATTGAAAAGTTAATTAAACCTGCAGCCATCACAATGAAAGTAAACATCTGCCCCGGAACTGTAACCGGTGACATGTCACCATATCCGACTGTGGTAAAAGTCACTACTGTCCACCAGAGTGAGTTAAATATTGAGCTGAACTTGCTCTCATCACTGCCCGTTAAGATGTACTCAAAAAAATAAATCCCGAAAGTTGAGGCCAACAGAAAAGTCGGAATCAACACAATTAAAAATAAACGGATTTTCATAATTGCTGTCTGTAAATGTTTTTATTCTCAGTATTTTAAAATAAATATTTCACTAAACAGGAAAATGTCAGGCAATATTCATTCTACCATAAATACTTCTCTGTTCATAAAGTATTCAATTTTATCAGATTTTCAAGGTCTTTTGCAAATTACACCTATCTTTGACATGCAATAATGGGGACACAATTTTTTAACAACTTTTCAGAGAAAGAATATATACTTTGCTCTAAAGTGGACAGAGAGAGCAGGCAATGTCTTCATAGTCTTAAATTACAGGGAAAAGAGCAGGGATACTGTTGATTTTTCGTTCTTTGAAAGATGATTGGATTCTAAAAAAACTTAAACCCCTGGCCGGGCATTTGGGCTTTACTATTTAAGTATCCTTTCTTAAAAGAAGAAAAGTTCCATGTATAGACAAAATTAATAGCTTTTGTTCTTTAATTAATTATTTCCTAAGCCAAACTCACAAAAATATTCCTTCCAGGTAGTTACTTAGGTTATGATATCAGTTGAAATGGAAACGCAATGCTAATGGATCTGAGTTATCAAAAAACATGAGCAAATCAACCAGTGAACCTGTTTGGACTCGTGAACGAGCACTGACTCTGGCTGCATTAATTGGCTGCCTTTTCACCTACGGCATCACGATTAGTCTATTTACACCACTACTGTCACTAATCCTCGAGGTTCGCGGAGTCAGTAGTACTATGATCGGTGGGTTGGCCATGGCGGCTCCAGCAGGCATAATAATCGGCTCTTTTGCAGTCCCATGGTCTTTGAGAAACATCGAAGGACATAGTCTCCTGCTTGGGGGTGTGGCTTTTGAAATCGTCCTCATTTTCGCTCTCATGAGTACACAGTCGATCGCAGTATGGTTTGTATTACGGTTCCTAGCCGGACTCGTATGTTCGATCCTGTTTGTAGTCTCCGAGACATGGATAATAGAAATAACACCTCGTGTCCACCAAGGACGAGTAATGGGTCTTTATAACACCACAATGGCATTGAGTTTTGCCCTGGGACCATTGATGCTTTCAATGACAGGCACTCAAGGTACACTCCCGTTTCTGGTCGGAATTGGCTTGATGGTCCTGGCTGGATTTCCTCTACTGTGGGCAGGACGCTATGTCCCGAACTCCAGCGACCATCCCGGCTTTAGCGTGGTTAGCTTTGCCTTAGTGGCACCGCTGCTTGCGCTGGCCTGTTTTGTGGTGGCTTTCAAGGAACTTGCTGCCACAAGCCTGATGCCTGTCTACGGATTAAGGATTGGGATGTCCGAGACTTCTGCAACTTTGATGCTGTTCATTGGTGCAGCAGGTGCTGCGTTATTACAGCTTCCCATAGGTTGGCTTGCAGATCACTTTAATCCGCGCAAGGTATTAGTGGCATGCGCGCTCGGAGGCATAGCTGGTGCTGCAGCCTGGCCATTCATTGTTAATTTACCATTTCTTTTATGGACAACACTGTTTCTGTGGTGGGGTTTTTTTGCCGGAGTATATACTGTGTCTATGATTCTCGCTGGGAAATGGTTCAAAGGGACAGAATTAGCTACAGCCATGGCTGCATTTGGAGTGTTTTGGGGTATAGGGGGATTTGTCGGTCCAATGGTTGGGGGAGCCAGCATGGACCTGTGGGATCCATACGGACTGCCTCTTACACTGGTGATTGTTGCCGGCTTATTTTTTGTGATCAGCCTTTTCCCACGGTTTTACCGCCAGCCAAAAAAAGATAACGTTTCATGAACAGATTTAGTGGATAGCGGAAAAATAGTACAATTATTTTTTTCATGATTAAAAAAGGAGAATCAATATGGCAAATGCTTACCTTGTAGGAATTTACAACAAAGTAATCAATAAAGAGAAACTTCAAAAATATGCAGTAGATGCACTTCCAGCCATGATGGCTAACGGTGGAAAGAAAGCACTGGCAAGAAGTGCAAATATTACCCAAATTGAAGGGATTCCGCCTGAGAGAGCCGTCATATTAGAATTTGAAAGTGTGGAGGCAGCTAAGAATGCATACAATAGTGAGGACTATCAAGCAGCCCTGAAAAAACTCGATGGAGGCGCTGATCGTTTTCTGTTTGTCATAGAAGGAGCTTAAAAACTAATGTACATTCCTGGAATGTAACACAAAAATGCTATGAAACAAATATTTAATCATGTGAATTTCAACTGAAAATTTTTCGATGAGGAATTCCTCTATTCTTATTATGATTTTCTTAAGGTTTTTTTCAATTTAACAGTCAAATACCAGTCTCCATTCATGTATCTATACCTCATTTACCCGCGTCCAACAAAAGGCATTTTGGTTGCCAAAACCGTCATGAACATCACATTCGCGTTCAATGGCAGGCTTGCCATGTGAACAACTGCATTCGCAACGTTGCTGGCATCCATTCTGGGCTCCACTACAGTTTTACCATTAGCTTGAATGATACCTTCCTCCATAGGAGCAGTCATTTCGGTGGCAGCATTGCCGATGTCGATTTGCCCGCATGCGATGTCATAGACACGTCCGTCAAGAGAAGTAGAACGAGTCAAACCAGTGATTGCGTGCTTGGTCGCAGTGTAAGGTGACGAAAAAGGGCGGGGTACATGTGCTGATATGGATCCGTTGTTTATGATTCGCCCGCCTCTTGGATTTTGGGACTTCATAATCTTGAATGCTTCTTGAGTACAGAGAAAGGATCCTGTTAAATTTACATCCAAAACAGCCTTCCATTGCTCGTAGGTGAGATCTTCCAAAGGCACGGGTGGAGCACCAATTCCAGCGTTGTTGAAGAGTAAATCCAGTCTCCCGAAGGTTTTCTTGGTTTGTTTGAACAACTCTCGTACCGAATCTGGATCACTCACGTCTGTGGGTATGACCAGCGTGGGCGAACCAGTGTCTCCAGCTTCCTTGACAGTAACCTCGAGTAAATTTTTTCTGCGACCTGCGAGAGCTACAGAATACCCCTCCCGCAATAACGATATTGCAGTACACTGGCCAACACCAGTTCCAGCACCAGTAACAATCGCGACTTTTACTTGTGAACTCATCTTTCTCCGTTTCGGTTTAAATAGTCAAACTCATTCCTAATGAAGTATATATTATATATGATGAATATTTTTTATATTACTAAATAGCGAATATAGTAATATATATATTATTTTTAAATGGGATCAATGGTCCTTGTTTTAGTATTTGCATTGGTACCGGAGTTATAAGCAGCAGGCATAAGTTTAAAACCTTCCTTACGACTCTGACAATACCAATGAATTAAGGATGGTTTCTGGTTTGAGTTTAGGCAGAAAAGATAAAAACATATAACCCAAATTGCACAAAATCAGTCAGGACACAAAACCAAAGTCTTGGAGGTGCTGGTATGTTTAGGGTATTATTTCCAGATTGTCCAGATCCATGATCATCAATTTTTCAGGTTTATAAAGAATGTTAACTATTTCAAACCAGGGATTTATTACAGGCAGGATCCTTCTCGGATACTTTTTGCTTGCTGCAAACATTGCCGCGGAGAAATGGCTGCTTGATTCATACAACCTTTTTGAAATCAACTTCACCACCGCTGCGATGTTCATGATTTTTACCGCTCTGCAGGAACTGCTGACAAAAGGCTCGCTTCAGCGGATCAGGCCCGTTTCCTGGAAGATTCTGTTTATGTTAAGTCTTTTCACACTGGGGGCTTGGAGTTGCTTCCTCAGTGCGCTAGCTGGATTGAGCGTTTTCGAATTCGGTACGATGAGCCTACTTTCACCGGTGATAATGGCAATTCTCGCAATACTTATTTTGGGTGAGAAACCAGCACCTCGGATCTGGCCAGCGATTGGATTTGGAATAGCAGGTGGATTGTTTATGATGCAAGTGGAGTGGCAGGGGTGGAGCAGCGCGCATTACTATGCTTTCATGTTCGGTGCCCTGTTCTTCTCTTCGCTGCGTTGGATCACCGTCAAATTGGCTGGAGAAAAAGTCCCCGCTTCTGCTATGATTTTCTGGGAACCTGCACTAGTGCTGGTAGCAATGGGTTCTATAATAGATTTCGCCGTACTGTGGAACAGAATGACACCCATGCTCTTCAGTGCTCCAATACTGCTGTTTCTCTCAAGGCAGTGCCTCGTCCGTTCCTACCAGACTGCTGACACCTCTGCCACTTCAATCTCGGCAATGATATATACTAAACTTGGTTGGTTCCTGCTCTTCGGCTACTTGTTTTGGGATAGCCTTCCCGAACCCCTTGAGTGGCTTGGGGTAATCCTCATCATTCTCAGCAGTTGGATGATAGTTTCTCGTGGAACCCCATCAGCAAATTCCGAATGAAAGATCTGAGTCAGGACTGAATTTATTCCATGTCCCCAGCTTTATATTTTCTCCATTCAAACTCATTTTTTATACCGAGAATTATGATTTGGCTTTTAGCTGTTTTTATAATCCAAACACTCTCTAAAATTAATCTAGGTATATTTACCAATAGCATCAAAACAAAAATATGATAAAATCCACTATTATCAGAAAGATAATTTATTATTTTCTTAGAAAAACTTCTAATTTTTATACCAGCCAAGGAGAAAAAAATGATTCCGATAATAGATTTTCATGACAAAAATGCAGAACAACAAATGTATGATGCTTATACTACATGTGGTTTTGCAGTCTTCACACATACACATGATTCCTGGCTGTCTGAATTTGCAGATTGGGGTCAAATTGTAAAAGAGTATTTTGCACTCCCAACCGAAGTAAAATTGAAAAATGGTTATAGTGGTGTAATAGATAATGTTGGTTATAGTGGAATAGAGGATGAACGATTAACACCTTATATGCCAGGAGATTTAAAGGAATGTTACAATTGGGTTTCTCCTGATAGAATGCAAGAAAAATATTGGCCTACAGACATACCTGAATTCAAACCAATGGCGCAAAAAATAGAACGTATTACTAGAATGATTGCTCATGAGTTTCTTTATAAATTTGAAAATATATTCAAATTACCTCATGGAACTTTAGTGGAAAAACATATTGATGGAAGTTCAACCATGAGACTGATACATTATCCTGTATGGGAGAATGATAATGTAAAAGAAAACCAGATAAGAGGTGGGGAACATACTGATTATGGTTCTCTTACTTTACTTTGGAGATTTGATGATCCAGGAGGATTACAAGTACAAGATAGACAAACAGATGAATGGATTGATGCTCCTTACATAGAGAATAGTTTGGTTTTGAACGTTGCAGATATGTTTGCAAGATGGTCAAACGATATACTAAAATCTTCCAATCACAGAATAATCAACACAGATTTAACAAAGCCAAGATATACGATGCCATTTTTTCTAGATCCTGGTAGGGATGTGATGATTGAAAATTTTACTGATCAGCCTTCAATTTATCCACCAATCAAGTCTTACGATTATCTAAAATGGAGATTGTCATTATCTTATGATCCCACTATTAAACGGGGTGATGGAACTTATGGTGACGATTATGCGGAAGATCTTGATATTAGAAAAGAGGGGATTCAACATTTGCCATTCGCAAGTCCTGCCAGGTTGGTACTATCCAGGCTCGAAATAGATAACAAATAATTGGTTGTGAGGCTGATTTCCTCACATGCGCACATGCTGGTGTCATAGATTCTGTATTTCGTCATCAACCTAGGTTCTTAAACACCCTCTAGAACAAACATAACTCTATCAACTCCGCCTTCGAGTTTTTCCTCATTTACCAGGTTACTCTGAAAAGCCTTCTGTGCTGCCTCGACATCCTCGAATTCCATTATTACCGCCCTTTCAGGGGGAATCCCTTCAAGTTTTGAAATGTTTGAGATGTTTGAGCCTATCGCAAGTGCTTTAGCTCCATGAGCACCCATAACGCAGCGAGAATCCTGTATATAATTTTTTAATTTTTCTGGATCAATAATTTTGCTGTAAACAGCAACTACATAAGCTTTTGCCATGTTGTTTCTCCCTTTTTAGTGGATTCAGTTGTACTACTTTAGTGTCTTTCATGAAAATAATAAATTAGTTTTTTGATTGGAGGGTGTCTGAGTGTTAAGAATTAATAGAGTAATATTATAAAGGGTTAATATGAGGTTCAGAAAAAATCTTAATTTATTATGTATATATTATTTCAATATTAATTTTGGGGGTGTTTGTTTTAGAGGGGAGTTATGGCTCTATCAATTCCCCATTCACATACTTTACTAAGATGCTTCCATCTGTGTTGTAAAATATTCCGTTCCACTCTATCCCATATATCCACTCTCCCTTGAACTTCGCAAACACCCCAGCATCTTCATCTTTCAAAGTTTGTGTTCCTTGACCATGCATTTTCCCATCTTTCCATTCCCCTACATACTCACTTCCATTAGGGCTAGTATGTATTCCTTTCCCATCATATTCTCCATCCTTGAACTCCCCTACATACTTCTCTCCATTAGAAAACATGAGTTTCCCTTGACCATATTTCTTCCCATTCTTCCATTCCCCAGAATACTTCTCTCCGTCATTTGAGGACCATGTCCCTAGACCATTTTCTCTTCCATCCTTGAATTCCCCTGCATACTTTCTTCCATCAGACCAAGTGTATGTTCCTTGACCATTTGGTTTGTCATCTTTGAATTCCCCTTCATACTTGTCCCCATTGGACCAAATATATTTCCCTTGACCATTTCTATATCCACTCTTGAATTCCCCTACATATTCCTCTCCTTCCCCTTTCCCTTTTCCATAAGTGAATTTCCCTTGACCATGCTTTTTCCCATCTTTCCATTCACCCCTATAGCTCGATCCGTTTTCCCAAATGTATAAAACACCAGTTTCATTGGGCTGCCCAAACAGAGGGTAAGTGAATAAAAGTAGGGAGAGTATTGTTATGCGTAGATGTTTCACTTGGTTTCCTTTTGGCGGATTAGTAGAACCAAAATTGCTATATCGCAGCTAATTCAAATGATTATTACTGTGATTACTGGATAATTAGGAACAAGACGGAATTGTAGTATGGTGGAGGTGGCGTCCACCATTTGTGCTGATATCATTGGAGAAATTCTAATAGTCGTAATTTGTACCCCCATTTGTACCCCCTGAAGATCGTCTTAGGCAACTGAATTTATATAAGGGATTGTATCATATTAGTATGAATATATCTGAATTTGACTAATAAGAATACGTTAGTTAGATTAACTATATAAATATTCAAATAACGAATCCCATTTTTATAGCGCTGCCTTCCTCTCATGCGCATATGTGAGTAACCTAAGAGATGTCTTTATCCTATGAATTAAGTGGGGGTTACTCACAGGAGATGATGGGGTTGGATTATTGTTTTATCTTTTTTCCATTTACAATCTTTCCAAAGATGCTTCCATCTATTTCGTATGTCGTTCCGTTCCACATTTTTCCATCCTTCCATTCTCCTTCATACTTTCTACCATCAGACCAAGTGTATGTTCCTTGACCATTCCTATTCCGACCCTTTAATTCCCCTACATACTTGTCTCCACTAAGATATGTGATTGTTAATGGACCATGTTCTTTATGATCCTTCCGTTCTCCAACATTCTTGTCTCCATCAGGTAAAGGAAGAATTCTTTGACCAGTTATATTCCCATCCTTAAATTCTCCTACATACTTTCTGCCATCAGTGAAAGTTTTTGTCCCTTGACCATGTTCTTTCCCGTCCTTCCATTCTCCTACATACTTTCTACCATCAGAAAAAGTTTCTGTCCCTTGACCATGTCTTACCCCATCCTTGAATTCCCCTACATACTTTTGTCCATCAGACCAAGTGTATGTTCCTAGACCATGTCTTACCCCATCCTTCCATTTCCCTATATACTTGTCTCCTTCAGAGAAAGTGTATGTTCCTAGACCATGTCTTACCCCATCCTTCCATTCCCCTAAATATTTGTCTCCATTAAAAAGAGTTAAGGTTCCTTGACCATGATATTCTCCATCCTTCCATTCACCTTCATACTTAATTCCATCAGGAAAAGTCAATTCTCCTTCATTCTTACTTCCATAAGGTGAAGATTCTTTTCCTTGACCATGTTCTTTACCATCCTTCCACTCCCCTACATATTTTCTGCCATCAGGTAAAATTGATGTTCCTAGACCATGTCTTACCCCATCCTTGAATTCTCCTTCATAGTTATCTCCATAAGGTGAAGATTCTTTTCCTTGACCATTCTTTTCCCCATTCTTCCATTCACCTTCATACTTACTTCCATTAGGGGAAATCAAAAAACCAATACCATTTGGAACTTCATTCTCAACCTCACCTTTATACTTTGGGTTAGTATCTTTTTCCCCAAATCCTTTCCAAACATAATCACAACATTTACCCCACCCATAAAGTGTTTCACCTTTGTGATTATCTCCAATCACAGGAGAAGAAAGAAGAAGGATTGAGATGATGATGAGCAGGTGTTTCATAGAGTTTCCTATTAGTAGTTTAGGAGAACCCAATATATACCAGAATTTGGGTGATTTAACAAGAAATAGGGATTTTACTTGAAGGGTGTCTGACTGTGAAGAATTAGTGGGGGTTACTCACAGGGGATGATGGGGTTGGTTTTAGGGCATGTTCTTAGAATGCGACACTATTCAGTCGCTCATTTGTTCCAACTGGGTTCACAGACTTCTTACTTTCCCAATTTGTTCCATTATCAGTCGATCTATGGAGCTCCCCATTTATACCAACTACCACAAAGGTATTGTTCCCAAATCCGACTCCTGTGAGATGGGAGCCTGGATCAACAACAGTACTAAAATTTGAACCATTGTCCGTTGATCTGAGGATCGTTCCGCCATGAACAACTGCCACAAAGGTATTGTTTCCGAATCCGACTCCCCAGATAGTTCCAGAAACTGGATCAGTTGCATTATCCCAAGAGGTTCCATTGTCCGTTGATCTCACAATGTTTCCTGAACGAGCTACTGCTACGAAGGTATTGTTTCCGAAAGTGACATCTTCTATTTGAGTTGTAATTCCAGAAGACGCATTATCCCAAGAGGTTCCATTGTCCGTTGATCTCACAATGTTTCCTGAAACACCCACTGCCACGAATGTATTGTTTCCGAAGGTGACTCCATTGATTCCAGTTGTAATTGGAGGAGTCACAGCACTAAAAGTTGATCCATTGTCCGTTGATTTCACAATTTTTCCTGAAGCACCTACTGCCACAAAGGTATTGTTTCCGAAGGCGACTCCATTGAGATCAGTATTATCTACCTTAGTCACATTGTCAAAAAATGACCCGTTGTCCGGAGATCTAACTATGGTTCCTGAAGCACCTACTGCCACGAAGGTATTGTTTCCGAAGGTGACTGCATCTCCCCAGCTGAAATTACTGTTTGTTGGAGAAGTCGCATTATCCCAAGTTGTTCCATTGTCTGTAGATCTAATTATGGCGCCATTATTACCTACTGCCACAAATACTCCAGAACTTGAGGAAGATGAGGAGGAGGATGTAGTTGTGAACCCACTTGAAGTTTCGTACTGACTACTCAAAGTGTTCCCTGCAGTATCTTTTACTCCAGTTGTAACTCTAGTTTTGTAAGTTGTTGAAACTGTGAGATTGTCATATGGGTCCAGTGTAAATGTCATGTTTGAATTAGAACTTGCTGGAGCTGAAGCCATCTGAACACAGCTACTGAAGTTGTCAGAAGACACCCCTAAATTT